>Ga0209291_1003986_pt1 | contig 10539 bp, 5 predicted proteins | sample GOMGulsemesocosm_FD_184633 | JGI IMG/M metagenome (GOLD analysis project Ga0209291, IMG submission 184633) | Methane-oxidizing microbial communities from mesocosms in the Gulf of Mexico - GOM9B Gulf of Mexico (SPAdes) (version 2) | ecosystem: Environmental > Aquatic > Marine > Cold seeps | place... | reverse complement strand
ACAAATATTTCTACTAGAGCTTCTAAATATAGAGAAGGCGGACAAGTAACCTATTCTTCATCTAACAGAAGTTATACTAATAGATTAATGGCTAAATATTCTTCTGGATTAATGGAAGATGGATGGGCTTATACTATCATGGCAGGAAGACGTTGGGGAAATGAAGGTTTCCAAGATGCAACTTTGTATGATGCTAATTCGTTTTTTGCATCAATAGAAAAGAAAATTAACGAGAAGCATAGTATTAATTTCACATCTATATATGCGCCAAATCGAAGAGGTAGAACTTCTGCTAATACTCAAGAAGTTGTGGATCTAAAAGGAATAAAGTATAATGAATTTTGGGGATATTTGAACGGTGAAAAGAAAAACTCAAGAATTAATGAGGTTGAAGAGCCTATTTTACAATTAAGTCATTATTGGGATATTAATTCAAAAACTAGTTTAAATACAACTTTAGGGTATCAATTTGGAAAAAGAGGTAGCAGTCGTTTAGATTTCCCTGGTGGAAAAAATGCTAGTCCAGCATATTACCAAAACCTACCTAGCTATCATCTATCTCAAATAGATGATGATGGTCCTAATTATGCAGCTGCTTATTTAGCAGAACAGCAATTCATTAATGATGGGCAAATAAATTGGAACAATATTTTTCAGGCTAATATTAATGATAATAATGATCCTAATGGAAATACATCTGCTGCATACTTATTATATGAAGATAGAACAGATGATAAAACTATTTCTGTGAATTCAGTGTTTACTACAGAAATAAATGAAAATATTCTTCTAAATGCTGGAGTTAATTACAGAAAGTTAAAGTCTGAAAACTTCGCAGAAGTTATTGACTTATTAGGAAGTAATGTTGGTGTAGCTAATATAGATGCTTTTAGTCAAGTAGAATTTGATTTATTAAATCCTGGATATGTTGCAGGTGAAGGTGATAAATTTAGATATAACTTTAACTTATATGCAGAAGAAGTTGGTGGTTTTGCACAAGCACAATTTAAGTATAGTAAATTTGACTTTTTCTTAGCTGCAAACGTTACAAAAACACAATACCAAAGAGAAGGTTTATATAAGAACGGAAATCAGCAATTTGATATTACAAATGATGCTGGTGATGTAATTATTGGTACTTTAGATAATTCATCTGGTAAAGGAAAGAAATTAGACTTTACAGGTTATGGAGCAAAAGCAGGATTTACATATAAAATCTCCGGAAAGCATTTATTAGATGTAAATGGTGGTTATCTGGCGCAAGCACCTAACTTAAGAAATACATATACAAATTCAAGAGAAAGTCATGATTACGTTGGAGTAACAAGAGGAGAGAGTTTTCCTGGTGTAGAATTAACTGAAGAAAAAATTAAATCTATAGATGCAAGTTATATTTTTAGATCACCAATTGTAAAAGCGCGTTTAACAGGTTTTTATACAGGTATAGAAGATGCTAATGAAGTTTCCTTTTTCTTTACTCAAAGCGAGTCAGCTTCAGGATTTATTCAAGAAACATTAGCTGGAGTAGATAAAAGACATATTGGTGCAGAATTAGGAATTGAAGCGCAAGTAACACCAACTATTAAATTAAAAGGTGCTGCGTCTGTTGGACAATATACTTACGACAATAATCCATTTGTTTATTTAACGTCTACATCTGAAGATTTTAATGATAGAGCTGCAGAAAATGGAGTTGTAAATGATATATATAAAACATCTATTAAAGATTATAAAGTTGCCGGAGGACCACAAAGAGCTTATTCGGTTGGGTTTGAATATAGAGATCCTAAATACTGGTGGTTTGGAGCAACAGCAAACTTTTTCTCAAACACTTATGTAGATATTAGTCCATTAGCGCGTTCAACTTATTTCACTCAAGACCCAATAGATGGCGTTACTTATAGTGACTATGATCCAGCTGTAGCTAAAGAGTTATTAAGACAAGAAAAGATTGAAGATTATATGGTTGTAAATTTAGTCGGTGGAAAATCTTGGAAAGTTGGAGATAAGTATATAGGTTTTTTTGCTAGTATTGGTAATGTTTTAGACAAGCAATACAAAACAGGTGGTTTTGAACAAGGAAGAAAGTCTACATATAGAGATCTTTTGGAAGATAACTCTACTCCTACAAGAGTTTTTGCTCCAAAATATTTCTTTGGAAGAGGCGCAAACTACTTCTTAAATTGTTATGTAAGATTTTAAATAATAAAAAAGAAAAATTATATTTATAAACGATTTCAAAACGGCAACGTTTTAAGAGATTTTAAAAAAAAGTATTATGATTAAAACAAACAAAATTTTAGCATTAGGATTCGGGTTAGTTTCTATGCTATTTATAAACTCTTGTGTTGAGGACGATGATTTTACAACACCAGATTTAACTATTGCTCCTGTAGATGTTAGTACTTTAGGAGGTTTTACTAATTTCACTAATATTATAGCGCGTTATAATGATGCGGTTTCAAATGGTGATCAAGTAGGTGTTTTTTCTGTAGAAAATGACGCACCTTTATATACTGTTGGATATGTGGTTTCAGATGATGGTTCAGGAAATTTCTTTGAAGAAATTATTATTCAGAATTCACCAGATGGATCTAATCCAGAATCAGATATAAGAAGAGGTTTAAAAGTAGAAATAAATTCAAGAGATCTTGGAGGTATTTATAATTTTGGACGTAAAGTATATATTAAGCTAAATGGCTTAGCTATTGCAGAAGAAAATGGGGTTTATGTTTTAGGTAAATCTGAAGGTAGCAGCTTAGTACAGTTAGAAGAATCTGAATTTTCTAAATACATTATAAGAGATCCGGAAACAGTAGCTATTTCTCCTAAAATGGTAGCAATTGGAGATTTAACTGATGTTGATGAAAATACGTATGTAGGATTTACAAATATGCAGTTTAATAGAAATCAAGTGATGTTAGATTATGCTGGTCAATCCACTGATGAATTTGATGGATTTAGAACTCTAGAAAATTGTGACACAAATGCAACTATTACTTTACAGACTTCAACTTTTTCAGATTTCAAAAGCCAATTGTTACCTCAAGGTAAAGGGGCAATTGAAGGTGTATTTACAAGAGATTTTGGAGACGATTTTAATGTTCTTGTGGTAAATACAACAACTAATATCGATTTTACAGATCCTAATAGATGTGATCCAATAGAATTAGATTGTGGAACAATTGCTACAGTTGGAACAAACAATCTTTTTGAAGACGATTTTGAAACGCAATCTAACGGCGCACTAATTACAGGTAACGGTTGGACAAATTATATTCAATCAGGAACAGAAGGTTGGGAAGCATACTCTTCAGGAGGAACAAACTCTTCTTTAGGTCGTTCTGCTAGAATGCAATCTTTTAACTCAGGAGACGCTAGTTCTGTTGCTTGGTTAATTACACCATCTATAGATTTAGATACAAACACAAACGTTTCTATTAACTTTAAAACATCTAATAGTTTCTCAGATGGAAGTGAAATGGAATTATTATTTTCTACAGATTGGGATGGGACACCTGCAAATATAGAAACAGCAACATGGGGAATTGTTCCTGCAGCATATATTGTACAAGATGGAGATTTCTTTGGAGATTGGAAAGATTCAGGAAATGCACTACTTTCATGTGATTCAGTTTCAGGAACAATGTATATAGCTTTTAAATACACAGGTAGTGGCCAGTCAGATTTTGACGGAACTTACGAATTAGATGAGATTAGCATAGACGCTAATTAACATTTAAAAATAGAATTTAAATTAAAAGCAGTATTGGATATATCCAATTACTGCTTTTTTTATTTCTTAAACCGAATATTAAATTTATATATTTCTTTTAATCCTGTAAAATAGCTATTTAATCTATATTTTATGTAAATTAATATTTTGAAACTTAAATAGTATTACTTTTAGTTTTTAAATTTAAATCAGTTACATGATGAAAAAAAATATATTTTTAAGCTTATTTTTATTAAGTTTCTTTCTAGGTTTTTCTCAAACTATTTCTACAACCGTAGATTGTGCGGTAGGACCAGAGTCAGTGACATATTGTTATTCTAATAATGATACTACTGTTTATGAATTTACGAGTTCTGACGGTTCTCCATTAAACATAACCTTTAATGCAGGTGAAGTTGAAAGCGGTTGGGATCCATTAGTGGTTTATGATACGGACGGCACAACAGATTTAAATGCTGCAACGCCTTATGGAAATGGTGGAGACGTTACAGGTATAACTTATGCGTCTTCAGGAGATACAATCTCTTTTACAGTACAAGCCGATGGTATTTTTGATTGTGGATCAGAAGGATATACATCTTTAGATGTTACGGTTTCTTGCGCAACATGTATTAACCCTACTGCAAATTACAGTGTAGTATCAAACTGTACTGTAGGTCCGGAATTTTTTGTAGATACACAAATTACAAGTCTAGGATCAGCAACAACTTTAACTGTTCAAGATAATTTTGGAAACTCTAATACTAATGTTACTGCTTTGGGTACTATTCAATTAGGACCTTATGCAAATGGAACTAACGTAATTATAAATGTTTTAAATAACGACGATGCAAATTGTTCAATTTTTAGCACTGGTCAATCTCAAGAAATCTGTTTAGATTATAGTGTAGATTGTTCTGCAGCTAGTTTAGATTTTAACTATTGTTATCAACCAAACGATACCAATGTATTTGTTTTTACAACTACAACAGGATTTCCAGTAAATATTACTTTCAATCAAGGAGAAGTAGAAGAAGATTGGGATGAATTTATTGTTTATGATTCAAATGGTACAGAATTAACTCCTGTTAATTACTATGGTAATGGAGGAGATTTATCAGGATTAACTTATACATCTACTGGTGATTCACTGTCTTTTACAGTCCAGTCGGATGGTGTTTTTGGTTGTTCAGATAGTGGTTTTACACCTATAAATGCAACAATTAAATGCCAAACTTGTTTAGCTCCAACAATTACATACACTCCTACTGGAGATTGCGCAGCTAATCCAGACGCGCCAGAATTTACTATTGATGTAGAATTAATAGACGCAGGATCAGTATCAGGAATACAAATAGTAGATGATCAAGGAAATCCAGGTCAATTTGCAAATGCTTTAGGTGTTTATTCATTTGGGCCTTATGCAGCTGGTACAGACGTCATTTTCACTACAAGCACAGACGATGTGAATTGTGACTTTGTAAGTGAAGCTTATACGGTATTATGTCCTGCGCCACCTAATGAGTGTTCAATGATTTACGCCGGACCTGATCAAACCTTTGATTGTGATAATAACTCTATAGACTTAACAGCTTCTTTTCAAGTTACTGGACAAGATTTTAATGAATATGAAATAAATGCTTTAAGTTCATGCCCAACTCCACCTACTACAGGAGGAGACCCAACCAGTCTTACTACAGATGATAGATGGTCTGATCCAGTTAGTTTAGGTTTTGATTTTTGCTTTTTTGGAGGTGTTTATAGTGATGTAGTTATTGGTTCTAATGGATTAGTTTCTTTTGATATTGGACTTGCTGGAACTGGAACCGGATTTGGGTTTACTCAACCACTTCCAAATAATACAAATGCAACATTAAGTGAAGGTAATATTTTCGCAGCTATGCATGACGTTGATCCAAGTGTTTGTGGAGATGTAAATTATTCAGTATTAGGAACTTCTCCATCAAGACAATTTGTTATTAATTTCACTGAAGTATGTCATTTTTCATGTAACGATCTTAAATCGACAATGCAGGTTATTTTATATGAAAGTTCTAATAATATAGATATCAATATTTTTGAAAAACCAACATGTACTTCTTGGAATAGTGGTAATGCAGTAATTGGTATTCAAAATCCAGCAGCGGATATTGCATTTACTCCTATGAATAGAAATACAGGTGCTTGGACTGTAGATCCTGCAGCTCCGGAGTTTTACCGTTTCTCTCCTGGACAAAGTGCAACTCCAGATTACGTGTTTGAATGGTATGATAATGGTATCTTTATTGGGAACACTGAAACAATAACCGTTAACCCAACAGCTACAACAGCCTATACAGCTTCAATTTCGTATTCTCAATGTACCGGAGGAACTGTTACTGTTACAGATGAAGTTACCGTAGAGTTTGTAGGTGTTTTAGATGATTCTAGTTTTACAGTAACACCAAACTGTTCTGGTGCAACCGTTACTATTGATGGTGATACAGGCGGTATTTTTGCTTTTAATCCTCTACCTATTGATGGTGCGGTAATAGATTCAGCAACTGGAGAGGTTACAAATGCAACTCCTGGTGAAACTTATTCAATAGAATATTCAATTAACCCAACAGATATTTGTGGATCTACAATGGTTAATGTATTTACTGTTTTAAACCAAATAGTTTTAAATCAACAAAATATTGATTTCGATGTTTGTACGTCAGAACCAAACGGATTATCAATTGTAGATTTAACTCAATTTAATACAGAATTCGAGATTGGAGTTAGTAATCCTATAATCACGTTCCATAATTCTCAAATGGATGCAGATAATAATCTAAATGAAATTATTAATGTTTTAGCGTATCAAGCAAATCTTGATGAAGTTCTTTATGTGCGAGTGGAGAGTTTAGACTCTGGATGTTTTGCAGTTGGAACTGTTCAAATACAACCTGGAACAGATTGCATTTTCCCACAAGGAATATCGCCAAATAATGATGGATTAAACGATAGATTTGATTTAACGAGTTATGAAGTGAAATCTTTAGAAATTTTCAATAGAAATGGAGCGCAAGTATACATTAAATCTGATGGATACACTAATCAGTGGTACGGACAATCAAAAAATGGAGATGACTTACCTGTTGGAACGTATTACTTTGTTATAAATTACGGCGATAATCAAGTAAAAGCTTCATGGGTTTATATTAATAGATAAAAATTGCATCCAAATAAATCAACAATAACAACTAAAAGAATAAAGATGAAAAAAGTCATATCAGTCATCATATTATTACTATGTATTACGGCACAAGCCCAGCAAGACCCACAATATACGCAGTACATGTATAACATGAACATAGTAAATCCGGCTTATGCAGGTTCAACAGGAACCACCTCTATAGGGGCATTATACCGTAGTCAGTGGGTTGGATTAGAAGGCGCGCCAAGTACAGGAACGCTATCTATCCATTCACCAGTAGGCGAACGTGTAGGATTAGGATTATCATTTATAAGTGATGAGATAGGACCCGTAGAAGAGACCAACGCTTATGTAGATTTCTCATATACTATTCCAACAAGCGAGAGCACAAAATTAGCATTTGGATTAAAAGCAGGAGCAACGTTTCACAAGATTGGCTTGCAAGGTTTAGATGTTATAGATGCAGGAGATGTATTCTTTTCAGAAAACGTAGATGAGGTAACACCAAATGTAGGAGCAGGGGTTTATTTTTATAAGCCAAACAAGTATTACATTTCTGCTTCTATGCCTAATTTTTTAAACTCTGTACATTTAGATGCTAACGGAACAAAAATAGGAAGTGAGACGCAACATGTATTTGGAGCAGCAGGATATGTATTTGATTTAAACGAGAACTTTAAATTAAAGCCCCATACTATGGCAAAAATAGCCTTTAATGCACCAGTAAGTTTTGATGTAAATTTAAACTTATTTATGTACGATTTAGTAGAGGTAGGTGCAGGATATAGGTTAGACGATTCGTTTAGCGGAATGATTAATTTCATGGTATCCCCAAGCTTAAGAATAGGATATGCTTACGATGCAATTCAATCGGATTTAAACATTGTAACAAGTTCATCACATGAGATATTTATCAATTTTGATATCAATATCCCAAGCAAAGTATCACGTTCACCACGTTACTTCTAGATTAGAGTTATACCATAAACACTTAAAGTTAATACAATGAAATATATTCAATTAACCGTTTTAGCCTTACTTGTAAGCTTTAGTGCAATAGCACAAAACAAAGCAACCGAGAAAGCAGATAAATTATTCAAGACCTTAAAATATGTAGATGCTATCGCATCATACAATAAGTTAGTAGAAAAGGCAGAAGGTAATGCATACGTTTACGGACAATTAGCCAAAGCCAATTACGAATTATACAACACAGAAGAAGCCGAACGTTGGTATGCCAAAGCATTAGAATCTAATACAGAAGATGCAGAAATGGTTTACAATTATTCACAAGCCTTAAAAGCCAATGGAAAAATAGAGGCTTCAAATGCACAAATGGATAAATTTGCAGGATTAAATCCAAAAGATGATAGAGCAAAATCTTACAAAGCCAATAATAACTATTTAAACAAGTTATTAACAGCAAAACCAGGATTTGATTTAGAAAGCTTACCATTTAACACAGAATACTCAGAATTTGGAGGAACAGTAAGTAATGAGATGTTATACTTTGCATCAGCAAGAAACACCTCAAGAAAGACTTACAAGTTAAACGATGAGCCATTTTTAGATGTTTACCAAGTATCAACCACAGAAGAAGGTGATGCTAATTTAGTAAGCGGATCAGTAAACACAAAACATCACGAAGGATTAACCACGTTTAGTGCAGATGGTAACACAATGTATTTTTCAAGAGAAAGTTTTTACGAAGGAGACTATGAAAAATTAGAAGGCGATAAAACAAAGTTTAGTGTTCATTACTTATATAAAGTAACAAAAAATGGAGATAGATGGTCTAAAGCAGAAGCCTTACCATTTAACAACGAAACTTACTCTTTAAGAGATCCAAGTTTAAGTGCAGACGGAAAAACCTTATACTTTGCCTCTAACATGCCAGGTGGATTTGGAATGTACGATTTATACAAAGTCTCAGTAAATGCAGATGGTACATTTGGAGAACCAGAAAACTTAGGCGATAAAGTAAATACAGCCTCAAACGAAGGATTTCCATACGCAAGTAGTAACAACACTTTATACTTTTCGTCTACAGGTCAATTAGGACTAGGAGGCTTAGATGTTTTTGAATACAAAGACGGAAAAGTAAATAACTTAAAAACACCAGTAAACTCAGCAGGAGACGATTTTGCATTTACGGTAAACGAAGAAACAGGCGAAGGATTTGTATCATCAAATCGTGAAGGCGGAAAAGGAAGCGATGATATTTATAAAATAGCACGTATTAAGCCATGTTATACAGATGTATTTGCTACAGTAGTAGATAAAGAAACAAACAATCCAATAGCAGGAGCAGAAGTCGTTATAAAAGATGCAGAAGGGAAAGTGGTTTTAAAAGAAACTACAAAAGCAGATGGAACAGTAAGTTATAAAACCAACTGTGAAACTGTTTTAAGTATTTCAGCCTCAAAAACAGATTACGAGAGTAATCAAATGGCTTATACAACAAGTAAGTCAAAAGAAGACAAAGTACAAGTTACGTTACAACCAATAGAAAAGATAATAGTAGCAGACGAAGTGGTGTTAAACCCAATATTGTTTGGTTTTGATAAATCAAATATAAATGCACAAGCTGCATTTGAGTTAGATAAGTTAGTAACGATTATGGAGAAATATCCAAACATGGTAATTTTTGCAAAGTCTCATACAGATCACTTAGGAAAAGATAAGTATAACATGCAATTATCAGAAAGAAGAGCGCAAAGTACAGTACAATATGTGATCTCAAAAGGGATAGCAAAAGAACGCATAACAGGACAAGGGTTTGGAGAAACAGAACCAAAGGTAGACTGTGGAAGAAAATGTACAGACCAAGAAAGACAGATGAATCGTCGTTCAGAGTTTAAAATAGTAAGTGGCGGACCTCAATAGGAAAACCATTTTATAAATAAATATTATAATTAAAGCTCAAAAGGTTACTTTTGAGCTTTAATATTTTTAGGATGACATTTTTTAATAAAATATATCTTTCTATCTTTTATCAATTAAAAGATAAATACAAACAAAAGGCAAATACTATAGCTTTATGGTACACGTCAATTCTGCAAATTACATTGTTGTTTTTAGCAGGATGTTTCTTTGCAACATTTTTAGCACAAATGAATGCTCAAATTATTGGGCAATCTAAAGCTATTACATTTTTTGTAATTGCGGCTTTAGTTATTCATTTTTCAAATTGGATGTCTTACTCTGGGAAACAGCGTAAGCAAATGAATGCTACTTATATTAAACAAAAAAACAAACACTACGATTTAAAAGTGTTAACAGCAGTACCATTTATTGCGGTGTTATTTGGTTTTTTATTACTACAAAGTATGTATTAAAAATAGAGCTCTTGAGCAAGTCTAAATGTATTTGCGTGCGCTTCTATAATAACTTTTAAACTAGGACTATATCCTCCGCCCATACTACACATTATTGGGATGTTTAAATCTTTACAGGTTTGTAAAACAAAGCGGTCTCGTTCTTTACAACCTTCAATAGTTAAAGCTAATTTACCTAACTTATCAGTTTCTAAAATATCTACACCAGATAAGTAAAAAATAAAATCAGGTTTAATATTTGAAATTAATACAGGTAACATTTCTTTTAAGATAGATAAATAGGTCTCATCAGTTGAATTATTTTC
>Ga0209291_1003981_pt1 | contig 10545 bp, 9 predicted proteins | sample GOMGulsemesocosm_FD_184633 | JGI IMG/M metagenome (GOLD analysis project Ga0209291, IMG submission 184633) | Methane-oxidizing microbial communities from mesocosms in the Gulf of Mexico - GOM9B Gulf of Mexico (SPAdes) (version 2) | ecosystem: Environmental > Aquatic > Marine > Cold seeps | place... | reverse complement strand
TATCAAGGAATAATGAGTCACCTTCAAAATCGCCTTGGATCGTATCATAATCAAGTGGAGGAATTTCAGTTACGGTTTGTGCATGCAATAATGTTGAGCCTACGACAGATAAAGCAAGTAAGCTAATCTTGAAGCCACGTAGTCGTTTATTAGTTGTTTTCACTTTCATTTGTCTGTTTCCTCTAGATAAATATCATTTTTTTAATAGTTTTGGAAATACTATTCCGTTTTAGAGATTGGAATATGCCAGAGCGATATGATTATTTTTGGAACACAGATCGAAATTTTATATGTATCAAAATTTCCATTTATATTTATTGTTATTTATGAGTATAAAGCCGCTGATTTATAAGGATTTTATTTTAATTTTAAATATGTATAAAACGCTATGTTATTACTAATTAGCACAGTTAATCGCATTCTTAATATACAAGCAGGGGGAAGGAAATATAAAATTATCTTTGGCATTGTAGATCACAAAATATCTCCAATTGTAGACACTATTCAAATGTTGATTATTTACATTAGAACATTCACCTCTATTAAACATTCAATAAGAACATTCATCTTTATTAAATACTCAATAAGAAATATATAGCAATATTTAGCTTTTCAGGTTATATATGCTAATTAGCATATAAGATGTTAATTATTAAGATGTTAATTCATTATCCTGATAGAAGGTTCCTTTTATGACATACCAATTTTCAAATAATGTCATTTTTTGTAAAATAAAAGCGAATCTTAAAAGTCCGGAAGGTATGCAGAAATTAAGTTCATCAGAAAAAGAAATTATTGATTTGTTATGTAGCAAAAATGGTGCAGTTGTTTCTAAAGAAGAGCTGAAGGTTATAGGTTGGCCAGGGTTGGAAGTAACCGATCAATCTTTAACACAAGCTATTTATTCGCTAAGGAAAAAATTAGCGTTATGTGGCGCTGATGATGTTATTGCGACTGTATTCAATCAGGGCTATACCGTTAAAAATGCGGAGCTATTATCGGAAAATGCGTTGTCTTTACAAGCGCACTCTATCTATAAGGTCAACGCTAAAAATATACTGTTATTTTTCATTTGTTTACTATTTTCCTACATACTTTATGATCAGTTTCTACACAGTGAAATTTATAATGAAGAATTGGGTTTCTTGTCTCCTAAAATAACATATATGCATAATGGCAACTACCTTACATTTATCTCAAATGAGAATATAGACAAAGATAGAAAAGCTATGATTGAAATGTTCTCTGATAAAATACCAACTATAAGTAAGGTATTTTCTTTTATAACCAATAATAAAACTTATATTCTAGCTTGCCCATTAAGTAATAATGCCATTATGTGTGACAGTACTGTAAGCAAAGTATTAGAATTACAGGCCTATGAAGAGAATATTGCGGCTAATAAAGTGAAAGAGTGGTTCTCATTACAGCAAAAAATTAAAGGTGGGCTCCCGCTATTTACAGGGGTGATGATGAGCTCGACTAACTATATGTTTGTAGATGAACAACTCACGATAACGGATAAAGTGCGCTTTATTTTCGATTTTAACAATCAGGTCAAAAGCGGATTTAAAGAATTCAAGATTAAAGATAAAACATATGAAGGGGAGTATAGAGGCTCCATATTATATTCAAATAAATCAGATACAAAAAATAATTTTATTAGCCGTAGCGGTGATTTTACGCTTAGTTTTGATAACAACGTCGGTACCGCCGCGTTAATTATGCAAAATAGAATGATAGATAACATCCCTTTAAATCGTATTATGAAAGACAAATTTAGTAAAAAAATCACAGAAAAACGTGTCATTTGGAAAGTTGAAGAATGGGGGGATCAGTCTCTATGGGTATCAACTTCTGCTAATAAGATGTGGTTGTTTGAAGAAACACCATTATATTAGCTTTTACTTTCTGTATTGCGATACACACGGCACAATGTTACTAATAGTAACTATATTCCCTCATTGATTATTCAGATATCTTATGACCACCGCTAAATTCACGCAAGGCTCTACGTTATCTCATATCATTTATATGAGCTCTACAGGTGCTATTGGCTTAACTTGTCTTTTCCTCGTCGATTTACTCGATCTTTTTTATCTCAGTTTACTTGGCGAACAACATTTAGCTGCGGCTGTTGGTTATGCGGGTACCGTGGCCTTTTTTACCACCTCAATTTCAATTGGTTTGTCTATTGCGATGGGGGCGTTGGTTTCTAAAGCGTTAGGGCAGGGGAAGCGTGAGAGTGCAGAGTCTTATGTGACGAATATCAGTGTCGTGACTATTTTTGTATCACTGATCATCATGTTATTGACTTGGTTTAATATTGAAACGCTGTTGAGCTTGTTGGGTGCAAAAGGCGAGACGTTACGTTTAGGTACCGTGTATTTACAAATTTTAGTCCCGTCGATGCCGTTAATGTCGATCGCTATGTCACTGGGTGCGAGTTTACGTGCAGTCGGTGATGGTAAATTATCTATGCTATCAACGATTGGCGGTGGTTTAGTGAATGCGATATTAGATCCTATTTTCATTTTTACGTTAGGCATGGGGATTGAAGGTGCGGCTATCGCGAGTGTGCTGTCCCGTTGCGCTGTATTCGCGCTGTCATTTTATGGGGTCTATTCAAAGCACAAGCTATTAGGTCGTTGGCATGTTATTAATTTTAAAGCGCAATTGCCATTTATTATGGCGATCGCGCTACCAGCAATGCTTACGAATATTGCAACGCCAATCGGTAATGCGTTTGTCACGCGTACTATTGCGGAATTTGGTGATAGCTTTATGGCCGGTTATGCCACCATTAACCGTATTCTACCGGTTGCATTTGGAATGATCTTCGCGTTATCTGGGGCGATTGGCCCTATTTTAGGCCAAAACTATGGTGCTAAATTAATTCCACGTGTACGTAAAAGTCTAAAGGATGCGTTATGGTTTTGCGCCGGTTATGTGGTTGTTGTTTCTTTAATTCTGTATTTGCTCGAAGATTACTTGATCAGCGGGTTTAATCTGACCGGTGATGCGGTTGAAGTAGTTACTTTGTTTTGCCGTTTATTAGCGCTGACGTTTGTTTTTAATGGCATGATGTTTATTGCTAATGCAAGCTTTAATAACTTGGGTAAACCTAAATACTCGACTTGGTTTAATATGGGTAAAGCGACACTCGGCACGATCCCATTTGTCCTTGTTGGTGCCGAGATCGCGGGCGTTAAAGGCATATTAATTGGTCAGGCGCTAGGATCTGTTTTCTTTGGTATTGCTTCTATTATGCTGGCATTTAAGTTAATCAAGCAAAAAGAATGTAAGACGCATCGTGATAGTGAACTGGCAGACAAATTAGCAGAGGTCGCGACAATATCCACGGTCAATGCGTTGTCTTCTGAATGTTCGCAGTTTGGTATGTATAGCGAAGAATGTGATAGCAAAGGTTGTAACTTGCTGTTAGACGAAAATGAAAATAAAAATAAATGTTAACTCTTAACTCTTAACCTGAAGTGAATAAAAACAACTAATAATAAAGTCAAAACTAAATTAGTACTTTAATTTTAACAAAGTGATGTAAACTCCATAATAATGCTTTCGAAAGCGAAACAAGTTCTTAATCGGGTTATTTGAGACTAACAGGGTTAGGCTCGGGTAATAAGTAATACTTGTTTATGTATGTAATAAAAATTTAAATGGAGACTTATGCTACATCAAACCATTATCGAAATACGCGGACAAGTTAATAAGTTAATACCAATCCCGCTACCTAAACTTATTGAAGGTGAAGGCGCTGTCGCACAAACCTCCGTAGCATTAAAAGAACTCGGCGGCGCTAAACCTATGATTGTCACCGATGCGATGCTTGTTAAACTTGGTATTGCAAAACAGTTAACGGATGCGCTAGATATTGCAAGTATTGACTACCTCCTGTTTGATGAAGTAACTCCTGATCCAACATTGCAATTAGTTGCTACTGGCTTGAAGCGTTATAAACAAAACGGCTGTGATAGCGTGATTGCATTAGGTGGTGGTTCTCCGATGGATTGTGCTAAAGGCATTGCTGCCGCGGCGGTTAAGAATGTCGATGCGAGAAAATTAGTTGGGTTGTTACGCGTACGTAAAGCTTTACCGCCATTTATCGCTATACCAACGACGGCGGGGACAGGATCTGAAGCGACGGTTGTTGCAGTGGTAACAGACCCGGATAAAAAACAAAAATTTACGATTGTTGACCCAAGCTTGGTGCCAGCTGTTGCCATACTCGATCCATTATTGATGCTGGGACTACCGCCTAAAATCACCGCTGAAACTGGTATTGATGCATTAACTCATGCGGTTGAATCTTATATTGGTTGTTACGCGACAGAGCAAACGAAAGCGTATGGTTATGATGCGGTAAAACGTATTTTCGCCAACCTACCAAAAGCATATGCAGATGGCAGCGATGTAGAAGCAAGACGCCAAATGTCTATTGCGAGCTTTAATGCCGGTGTTGCCTTTACCCGTGCATCGATTGGTTATGTGCATGCAATTGCGCATCAAATGGGAGGGTATTACCATATTCCTCATGGCCTTGCGAATGCAGTGATCTTAGCACATGTACTTGAATTCTCATTTGAGAGTGCATTATGTCGTTATGCTGAACTGGCTATTGCTGCAGGACTTGCGACGAGCGATGATACTCAAATTGAAGCGGCGCATAAGTTTGTTGCCGGTGTGAAGGCATTGAATAAAACCTTGAATATTCAAGCTGACTTCCCCGATCTTCAAGCTAATGACATCCCTGAACTGGCTAAACGTGCAGTGAGAGAAGCGTATTGTGAATACCCTGTGCCGAAACTGATGAACAGAGCACAATGTGAGAGCTTGTTGAAGAAGTTATTGCCAGCGAGTTAACTACGCTGTTATTGGTGAGCTATTGATACGGTAGAGAGATGTGGCGAGCAATAGTTGGGTGATAATTATATTAAGAAAAGACATTCATAACGATAGCTTTATCGATATGAATGTCTTTTTTTGTATTAGTCGTCGCGAGTTAGCACTTCTAACAATTCAATTTCAAAGCTTAGATCTGAATGCGCAGGGATCACTGAGCCCATTTGACGTTCGCCATAAGCCAGTGCCGATGGGACGAATAGTTTACGTTTACCGCCTACTTTCATACCTAGAATACCTTGATCCCAACCTTTAATAACACGGCCAGTACCAATGACACATTGAAACGGTTTACCTTTGTCGTAAGACGAATCAAATTGGGTTCCGTCATTTAAGAATCCACGGTATTGCGTCATGATTAAAGCGCCTTTCACGGCTTCTTTACCTTCACCAATCACGAGGTCTGTCACTTGTAATTCTGTCATATCATTAATCTCATTAAAATCCATCGAGAGGTCAATTTGGCCTCGTAATACGGGAGATATTATCATTAAATGCTCGCGAGTGTATGCAGGATTATGATCGGCACTATGAAAAACAGGCAGTCAGTTGAACTGATGTATATAATTAGTAGGTAAGGTAGTTGTTAGCCTTATGATAACCACGTGTGTTCCATGGGTGTAGTATGCCAAGATTATTTACTGCTATAGAAGTCTCGAATGATGTAGATCGTGAATTGAATACGCTTGTTCCGACGACAGGGCAGAGCGTCGCTCAGGATACGAAACATATAACGCTGCGATTTATCGGTAATGTCACTGAAGCAGAAGCGACTGCCATTGAACTCGAATTGATATCCGTCAATGTCGACCCCTTTGTGTTGGCGGTTTCTGGTTGTCAATGTTTCAAATCACATGGCGATAAAACAATTTTTGTCACTAATATTATGCCAAGTGCGGCGCTGACCGACCTTCATCAACTCATCACCGTGGTATTGCTGCATCGGGGAATAAGCGTCGAGGAGCGTAAATACGTGCCACATATTACGGTGGCTCGTATTCATAGACCCAGTGATGTATTGATTGATTCGCTATTAGAAAAGGGTAAACGTGTCTCAACAGCGTTATTAGTTACCGGGTTTGTATTATATTGTGCTGAACATGATCCAACGCCAAAATATGTTAAGCGCAGGGAATATATATTCACTAAGCCTAACACCTGAACAGTAATTAAGACTAAGACGTTAAAGCCTGACGTAAAAAACCTTGATTGTCAGCTAACTGTTGAGTTGCGGTATCGTAATCAACGCCGTTTAATTCCATTAAAATAGCCGATTTTACATGCTGGTTGGCTTGAAGCAATAATGTTTGTGCTCGTTCACGCTCTACACCTGTTACATCCATAATGATGTTTTCGCTACGTGTAATTAGCTTCTTATTTGAGGTTTTAACGTCAACCATCAAGTTTTGATAAACTTTACCAGTTCTTACCATCGCGCCAGTACTTAGCATGTTGAGTACTAACTTTTGGGCTGTACCCGCTTTCATTCGGCTTGAACCTGTGAGTACTTCAGGACCCACAACTGGCGTAATCGCAATTTTAGCAATGGCCGCTATTGGCGAGTCATTATTACAACTTATTGCAATCGTGTCGCAGCCGAGTTTATTGGCAAAATTTAAACCGCCAATTACATAGGGGGTTCGACCTGATGCGGCGATGCCAACAACAATATCGTGTGGTGTTAATTGGATCTGGTTTAAATCAACTTGCGCGGCATGTAAATCATCTTCTGCCCCTTCTTGGGCTTTAAACATTGCCGCTTCGCCACCTGCGATAATACCTTGTACTTGCTGACTACCTACACCGAATGTTGGTGGGCATTCCGATGCATCTAATACCCCTAAACGGCCTGATGTACCGGCACCAATATAAATCAATCGCCCGTTTTTCTGAAATGCGTGCGCGATCATGTCAATTGAAGCTGCAATAAGGGGTAATTCAAGTTTGATAGCTTGAGTGACTTTTTCGTCTTCACTATTGAATAGCTTAACAAGTTCTAATGTTGAAAGTTGATCTAGGTTAGCACTTGCTAAATTTCTTTGTTCTGAAGTAAGCGATTTTATATCCATAATAACTACACTCATACAATACAGACGCGGGGTCTAGTGAAAGGATTGATAGGCATGAGTTTAAAGCAGAAATGTATAGAATGCTAGGGCGTTTATTTGCATACATGATCAGCATAATATTGTTGCTTAATGATGTGTATGCAAATGAATTATTGAATGAAAATAATATAAGTTGTATCGGTGAGAATTACTCGATTAGTCAATTACAAGGGGAGGGGCATCGCTCTCCTTATGTGATAAATAAGGGAAGTAAACGATATCATAGTGATTTATTCTTTACTGTTAGGGGGGTTGTTACCAAGTTGAAACTGGGTCGCAATGCGGGTTTTTTCATGCAGCAAATAGATAAATCAACGTTGAGCCTCGCGTCAAAAGGGATTTTTGTCAGAACGACAGACATGACGAATATTAAGCTTGATACAAGTGTATGCGTGACTGGTGTTGTTGAAGAATATTACGGAATGACGCAATTACATCCCACAGCAGAAGTAATCGTGCTTGGCGATGCTAAGGCTGTAGCGCCTACCAATATCGTTGTTGCAACAGTTGACGCTAACTTTAGTGAAACCCTTGAACGCTATGAGGGAATGCGTGTACGTTTGGTCAATATGACGGATATGCGCGTGACGAAGCCTTTATATTACGATCGACGTTGGCAGCGTTATAATATCATTCTTAGTCATCAACAGATAAATATTCATCCAAATACGGTTGCTTTTCCTAGCAGTATTTTCGCCGACCAACATGCCCTGAATAACAAACAGCGGCGCTTATATTTACAGCTAGCTGGTCGACCTACATTAATAACCAAATCTGATTATATACGTGTTAATGACAAGGTTGCTGGCGTTGTGGGTATTTTGCAATTTAGTTATGGCGAATTTAGGTTGGTCACGGATGATCCGGTTTCTAAAATACAGTTTACCCATTTTAGTGACCGCGAAACATTACCCCCGCGGACGACACATCATTTGCGTATTGCTAGCTTCAATTTACTTAATTATTTTAATACAGCCGCTGGTGGCGCCCATAATCCATTAAGGCAAAATAGGGGGGCGACAACACTCTTAGCGCTACACCGACAAGAAACGAAATTGGTTAAAACAATCGTCACACTTGATGCTGACTTTATTGGTCTGATGGAAATAGAAAACAATGGCTTTGGTAAAAACTCGGCGATTCAACGGTTATTAAGCTTAGTCAATCGCCAAATACAGGATCCAGATAAACAGTATGAAATGCTGCAACCTGAGCAGTCAGATTTATATCGAGGGCGTTATTTAGGCTCAGGAGCGATAACGGTTGCTGGCTTTTATCGACCATCTAAACTTCAGCATGTCAGTACTCGCGTCATTGATCTGCCTATACAGCGCAGTATTTTGGGTAATGCTTATCATCGACCTGCATTAACGCCCACCTTTATGAGAGACCGTGATCATCAAAAAGAAAGACTCACTATTAGTGTTAACCATTTTAAATCTAAAGGTTCTAAATGTGTTGCAGATAAGCAACGCTCAGCAATGCTTAAGCGGTTAAAAACCAATAGTAGTAAGAATAAAGCTTTACAGCAGAAGTGGAAAAGAGCCAAATTAAAGCAAGATAGGCAGGGACATTGTGCAGGGTTTAGATCGTTAGCCGCGAGTGTATTGGCGCAGTCATTAGCGAAGCAAGGTGGGGATAAGATCATCCTGGGTGATTTGAACAGTTATCCCAAAGAAGACCCGCTGTTAGTGTTAACTGATTATGAACAAGCGAGCTATGCTTATTATAAGATAAAGGGCAGTACACACAGTTATCTTGGTCAGCATTTAATCGTCCTTAAATTGGATAATGGTTTTGGTTATCATGATCCATTTATAAGTGAAAATACCGATAGCTGGACTTACTCTTTTCAGGCATTGGGTCGTTTGGATTATATATTAGTTAATACTGACCTTTTATCGGATGTCGTGGTAAAAAAAGTATGGCATATTAATGCGGCTGAAAGCCGATTATTAAATAAGGACAACGATTTTTTAAATGATATAGCATTCTCATCAGATCATGACCCTTTGTTTATTGAGTTAAAATAATACAACTTAATTCAATATAGAAATACCCAATTAATAGAATATCACTGTATAATAAACTACCAATTTCGAGGTGTTCTTATACTGTAATTAGCGGCTGAAATTATTGGCGTATTGTTTCCGATTATTATTTACTTATTATTTGGTGTGCGATGAAAAAAAAATTAACTTACCAAGAATTAGAAGCACAAGTTGTCAAACTAGAAAGTAAATCTGAAAATTTACAGCGACAACTTGATCTCGCTAATCAAATAACAAGTGAATCTTTAAGGTCGAAGAGGTTATTACAGACTTTAGTCGATACTATTCCCAGCCCACTGTTTTATAAAAATACCGACGGCGTATATCAACAGTGTAATGATGCTTTTGCTCAGACTATTTTAGGTATTGATAAAGACAAAATTATAAACAGGTCATTATTTGATTTAAGCGAATATATTCCTCGTGAATTAGCTGAAATTTTTTACGCTAAAGATTTATTATTACTTAACAATCCGGGTCAGCAAGTTTATGATACCTCGGTGAAATGTGCCGATGGATCTATTCGTATATTCACTTTTTATAAAGCATCGGTACTTGATGAACAACAACAGATCCTAGGGGTTGTTGGCGTAATGCTTGATGTGACTGAACTGGAGAATAAAAAACGTGAGTTACTAGAAAATAACCGTCGTTTAGAAAGGTGTTCACTCACAGACCCATTGACTGGACTGTACAATCGTCGTAAGTTCAACGCTGTGTTTCCAGAGAGTTTACGTGTGGCTAAACGCCACCATCGTTTATTAAACTTCGCTATTATTGATATAGATAACTTTAAAAAATTCAATGATAACTATGGGCATGTAGCCGGTGATAATGCCTTGGTTATTATTTCTAATTTGCTACAGAATAGGTTATTACGCGCTGATGATTATATATTCCGCTTAGGTGGTGAAGAATTTGGCTTGTTATTTTATGCCGATGATGAAATCGCCGCATCGCAATTTGTGAACGATATTCGTTTAGCTGTGCAGGGTTTAGGGATCCAGCATAAGGAGAATAATGGTTATTCATGTGTAACAATATCATTAGGCATGGTGACGATTAAATACACTGATGAAGATATGTTAACTTTGTATGAAATGGCAGATAAATTGTTGTACAAAGTGAAAAACTCAGGGAAAAACCAGATATTAGCCAAACTCGTTTAAGGCGTACCTTAAACGAGTTTGGTTCATAACCTTACTTACCTTGGTTCAGTATTACCGTGAAGTGTTGTCTTATAGCAATGCGTCAGCCATTTTTTGACTTAGTTCAACATGATGTTGCATGGTCGAAAACTGTTTGGTGATATTCTCAGGTCCAAATGCATAGACAGGTACTGGAGAGGCTGTATGTGTGCCTGTTCCCCACACTACATTTTGCGCAGCACCTAGTGCTCGGCCAATTAAGTTTGCGTGAATTTCATCGCCGTATACGTAAAACTCTTTAAAATCATTCACTTTCGG
>Ga0209291_1003976_pt1 | contig 10552 bp, 10 predicted proteins | sample GOMGulsemesocosm_FD_184633 | JGI IMG/M metagenome (GOLD analysis project Ga0209291, IMG submission 184633) | Methane-oxidizing microbial communities from mesocosms in the Gulf of Mexico - GOM9B Gulf of Mexico (SPAdes) (version 2) | ecosystem: Environmental > Aquatic > Marine > Cold seeps... | reverse complement strand
TTGTGATCTTGTTGTGCGAAGGAAAAATAAATCAAGGTAAGGCGCTCGATTGAGCAATAGCTGGCTATTGGAATTGAGAGCAACGAATTCTTGGGGTATTTTAACCAGCACAAGTGGGCAATAATTAAATGGAATTGGTATAAAGCTGATGCTTAGACTCAGCGTATTTAAATAACACGTAAAAAAGCCCGTTATTATTGTTAAATAATCACGGGCTTTTTATTTATAAAGCCGATGAATCGGCATTTATAAAGGCTTAGCTTTTAAGGTCGTCAAAAAACTTTTTAACACCATCAAAAAAACCAGTTTCTTTAGGACTATGTTTTTTACTACTGCTCGCCATTTTTTCTTCTAATTGACGTAATAGATCAGCTTGGTCGCCTGATAAGTTCACTGGCGTTTCAAGTACTACTTTACACATCAAGTCACCCGTAGACGAACTACGTACTGATTTAACACCTTTACCACGTAAACGAAACATCTTACCTGTTTGTGTTTCTTTAGGTACTTTCAACTTAACTTTTCCGCCAAGTGTTGGTACTTCAATTTCACCACCTAAAGCGGCGGTTACGAAACTAATTGGCACTTCACAATATAAGTGATTTTCATCACGAACAAATATTCCGTGGTCACGTACATTTACTTGTACATATAAGTCACCTGCTGGTGCGCCATGTTCGCCGGCTTCACCTTCACCCGATAAGCGAATTCTATCGCCAGTATCAACACCTGCTGGGATTTTAACTGACAAGGTTTTAGTTTTCTCAACACGCCCTTGACCACGACATGAAGAACACTTATCAGTAATAACTTTACCGTTGCCACTACAAGTAGGACACGTTTGTTGTACGGCAAATAAACCTTGACGCATTTGCACTTGGCCATGACCATGACAAGTACTACAGGTTTTAGCCGAAGTACCAGGTTTAGCGCCTGAGCCATCACAAGGATCACAACTTACATAAGTAGGTACTTTAATTTCTAAGCTTTTGCCTTTTACAGCATCTTCTAGTGATAAATCTACGTTATAACGTAAATCACTGCCTCGCTGCTGACGCTGACGTCCACGACCACCGCCGCCGCCACCGAATATGTCACCGAAGATATCGCCGAAGTCTTGACCAAAGCCACCACCGCCGCCACCGAAACCGCCACCACCGTGACCACCTTGCTCAAAAGCAGCATGACCATATTGGTCATAGGCAGCACGTTTTTGGTCGTCATTGAGGATTTCATAAGCCTCTTTAACTTCCTTAAACGTCTCTTCTTTCACTTTATCACCTTGAGTACGATCTGGGTGATACTTCATTGCTAACTTTTTATAAGCTTTTTTAACTTCTTTCTCAGAGGCGTCTTGGCTAACACCTAGCGTTTCATAATAATCACGTTTTGACATAAATATATTTCTTTACTTCAAGTTGATTGAGGCTAATTTTCTTGGTGCTTTTGACTATTACGCCTCAAAATCATCAGGAAAATCAGCACCAAATAAAAATTGTTTTTTACTAACACTTAACACACAAAAAGCGTCGATAAATATCGACGCTTTATTTTATGTATCTGTTATAGATGACATAGCTTAACTCTTTTGAACATTAAGATTAAGTTAAATGCTTTAGTTCAAGAAGAAGGCACGGAGCGTATGACTATACGTGAGTACCTTCGACGTAGAAATTAAGCGATTTAACGGCAGCTTAACGATTCAATAAACTATTTTATTTGTCGTCTTTAACTTCTTCAAACTCAGCGTCAACTACGTCGTCTGCTGGGGCTGCGCCTTCAGCTTCTGGAGCCGCGCCTTCAGGAGCGCCTTGAGCTTGTTGTTTAGCTTGAGCAAGTTCCATTAACTTAGCTGATGCTTCCATAAGCGCTTGAGTTTTAGCTTCAATTGCTTCTTTATCATCACCTTTAACAGCTTCTTCAAGCTCTTTTAATGCAGCTTCAATTTTTTCTTTATCTTCGCTTGGTAACTCTTCGCCAGCTTCTTCAACTTGCTTGCGAGTAGCGTGAACCATACCATCAGCTTGGTTACGTGCTTGAACTAACTCTTCAAACTTAGCATCGGCATCAGCGTTAGCTTCAGCGTCACGTACCATTTGCTCTACTTCTTCATCAGATAAACCAGAAGAAGCTTTGATAGTGATTTTTTGCTCTTTACCTGTATTTTTATCTTTCGCCGTTACATGCAAAATACCATCAGCATCGATATCGAAAGTTACTTCGATTTGTGGTGTACCACGTGGTGCTGGATCAATACCTTCAAGGTTAAATTGACCAAGTGATTTGTTTGCAGACGCTTGTTTACGCTCACCTTGACAAACATGAACAGTTACTGCAGCTTGGTTATCATCAGCTGTAGAAAACGTTTGTGATTGCTTAGTAGGGATTGTAGTGTTTTTCTCGATTACAGCAGTCATTACACCGCCCATCGTTTCAATACCTAATGATAATGGCGTAACATCTAATAATAACACGTCAGTAACATCACCAGAAAGAACACCTGCTTGTACCGCAGCACCAGAAGCTACAGCTTCATCAGGGTTAACATCTTTACGAGGTTCTTTACCGAAGAAATCAGTAACAGCAGCTTGAACCATAGGCATACGTGTTTGACCACCAACTAAGATAACATCATCAATGTCACTTACTGATAAGTCAGCATCTTTAAGTGCTACTTTAAGAGGCTCTAATGTTGCTTTAACCATATCTTCAACAAGAGACTCTAACTTAGCACGAGTCACTTTAATGTTCATATGCTTAGGACCTGAAGCATCAGCAGTGATGTAAGGTAAGTTAACATCAGTTTGCTGTGCTGAAGAAAGCTCACATTTTGCTTTCTCAGCAGCTTCTTTAAGACGTTGCATAGCAAGTGGATCAGTTGTTAAATCCATGCCTTGGTCTTTTTTGAATTCAGCTACAAGGTAGTTGATTAGACGGTTATCAAAATCTTCACCACCTAAGTGAGTATCACCATTAGTCGCTAATACTTCAAAAGTATGTTCGCCTTCCATTTCATCAATTTCAATAATTGAGATATCGAATGTACCACCACCTAAATCGTATACAGCAACAACTTTGTCGCCTTTCGCTTTGTCCATACCGTAAGCAAGAGCAGCAGCAGTAGGTTCGTTGATAATACGTTTAACTTCAAGACCAGCAATACGGCCAGCATCTTTAGTTGCTTGACGTTGTGAATCGTTAAAGTAAGCAGGAACAGTAATAACTGCTTCTGTTACAGTTTCACCTAAGAAGTCTTCAGCAGTTTTCTTCATTTTCTTCAATACTTCAGCTGAAACTTGTGGTGGCGCAATTTTTTCGCCTTTAACTTCAACCCAAGCATCACCGTTGTCAGCTTTAACAATACCAAATGGCATGATGTCGATGTCACGTTGTGTTTCTTTATCTTCGAAACGACGACCGATTAAACGCTTGATAGCATATAAAGTATTTTCAGGGTTAGTCACTGATTGACGTTTAGCAGGTTGACCTACTAAAGTTTCGCCTTCAGCTGTATAACCAATGATAGAAGGAGTTGTACGATCGCCTTCTGCATTTTCAATAACACGTACACTGTCGCCATCTAAAACAGCAACACATGAGTTAGTTGTTCCTAGGTCAATACCAATAATTTTGCCCATCTTGGGAGCTCCTATTCATTATTCTTTGCTAACAAAAAGCAAAGTAATATTAATTAAATTGTTTGTTGAATAGTAAGTGGGGCCGACAAAATGCTTTTCAACTATTCACAAGGAAAAAAGCCAAAAAAATTTACTTTTTATTGAAATTTTGTGAAAAGTTGTAAGATATAGACAAGCAGCTGCCAGTAGAACAATACTAGAAACGGCTAAATACAGGCTTAATTATATCTTAGTAATTTCTTTTAGTGCTAATTCAAGACGAGGATCAGCTTTGTTTGAGCTAGATGTTTTAAAAATAATTTCATTTTTTCTATTAATGAAAAAAGTAGTTGGTGTGCCTCTTACACCATAATTTTTTGCAACCTCCTCCCCCATTACCGCGGTTAAAAAAGAATAACCTCTACTGTAGATCTCGTCTTGAGGCATTACCCCTTCATCTTCATTAAAACTAATAGAGATCAACTCAACACCTTGTGCCTGATATTTTTTTTGTAATTCAACCAAAGTGGGTTGCAATTTTTTACAATAAGGACACCAAGTGGCCCAAAAGTGCAGAATTATAGGTTTGTTTTTATATTGAGCTGAGCTGATTAACTCACCACTTTGTGTTTTTAACTGCCAGGGTTTGGCCAGTTCACTGGCTTGCCCCTTCAAACTGACAGCAAACAATAAAACGACAAATATATAACTTAGAGATCTAAAAGTATTAATCATGATAGACAGTAGATAATAAAGGTGTGTTAATTTAAAAGACCCAATTTTTGTAGATATCTTTCAACACTCTTTGCTTTATTTTTGACAAAAAAAAGCAAAGAACTGACTCTTTGCTATTTATTTGGTAACTTTTAGCTACGTTAATAACATGTAGTTAGGCAGTAGCATCTACACTTGGCGCTGCTTTAGAAACCATCACCATAGCTGGACGAATTAAACGACCATTTAACTCATAACCTTTTTGCATAACTGCAATAACGGTATTTGGCGCTACATCAGGTACTTCTTGCATAGACATCGCTTGATGTAATTCAGGGTTGAAAGGTTGGTCTTGAGGATCAACCGCTTTAACACCAAATTTATCAAGTGAAGTAATTAAACCTTGAAGCGTAAGATCAATACCTTCAATGATAGCTTTATTACTTTCATCGTCTTTATCAATATTTTCTAAACCACGTTCTAAGTTGTCAACACTAGTTAACATTTCACCAGCAAACTTTTCCAAAGCAAATTTACGTGCTTTTTCAACGTCTTGTGCAGCACGACGTCGAATATTGTCAACTTCTGCTTTAGCACGAATAACCGAGTCTTTTTGATCTACAACAGTAGACTGAGCAGCAGCTAAAGCTAGCTCTAACTCATTAATCTTCTCTTGCTCAGGACTAATCGCTTCTACAGCTTGCTCGTGTTGTTCTTCAACTTGTTCTTCTGCTTGCTGGACAATTTCATCTGCTAATTGTTCTGCACTTAATTCTTCTTCGTTGTTTTTTGACTCTGTTGTCATGGAATTAACCTCAATTTTATAACTAATGGTGACATTATGGGGGCTGTGAAAAAGGATTCAAGCGCGATTTAATACATTTTATAAAAAAGTGAACTTTACAAGTGATTAAAATCCAGCGAAACTGCCACTATACCTAGCAAACTAAGTAAATAATCGTTATGGCTCAACTCTATAAAACCATTGGCCTTATTGGCAAACCAAATCACGATGGCGCTAGCGCTACAATAAAAACCTTGCATGACTACCTAACAGCTAATAAGTACAAAGTTGTTATTGAACAGTCAGTAGCTCAGTCACTCGACATCAAAAATATGATTACCGGTACATTAACCGATATTGGCGAGCAAGCAGATTTAGCGGTTGTGGTTGGTGGGGACGGTTATATGCTCGGCGCTGCTCGTGTATTAGCGTGTTTTGACATTGGCGTGATTGGCGTCAACCGTGGTAACCTTGGTTTTTTAACGGACCTTTCACCTGCTGAAATCATAGAGCCTTTAGAACAAATTCTTGCCGGAAAATCACACAGTGAACAACGCTTTATTATTGAAGCTGAAGTTTATCGTCATGGAAAACTGAAAAGCTCAAACAGTGCCGTTAATGAAGCTGTACTGCATGCGGGTAAAGTCGCCAGCATGATCGAGTTTGAAGTATATATTGACGGTAGTTTTATGTTTAGCCAACGCTCAGATGGTTTAATTGTATCAACACCTACAGGGTCAACCGCTTATTCAATGTCAGCTGGTGGTCCAATATTAACGCCTAATTTAAACGCACTTTCACTTGTACCTATGTTTCCTCACACCTTAACAAGTAGACCAATTGTTGTTGATGGCAATAGTGAAATCAAATTAATTCTAGCTAATGATAATCACGAAAACCTACAAGTAAGCTGCGATGGTCACGTTATTCTCACGGTTATGCCTGGCGATGAAGTTATCATCAAAAAAAGTGAATGCAGTATTCGCTTAATTCACCCGTTAGATCATGATTACTTTAATGTATTACGTAACAAATTAAGTTGGGGTAATAAACTATATTAAGCGATATGACTTGCGCATTACGACTGTGTTAATGCCAACGCCTATCAATAAATAAGCAAATAGTTGCAAATAAGCTTGAATAAAAACCAATACCTGTATAAATTAACAGGTATTGGTTTTTTACTCATGCTATTGTTTAGGATTAACTATGCTGCTGCAACTTAACATTCAAAATTTTGCTATTGTCCGCTCACTTGATATTGATTGGCAATCAGGCATGACCACAATTACTGGTGAAACAGGCGCAGGTAAGTCTATTGCCATTGATGCTTTAGGTTTATGTTTAGGTGATAGAGCAACCACCAATGTTGTTAGGCCCAATTGTAAAAAAGCTGATTTGGCAGCCACTTTTGAAACCAAGAAAAATAAAATGGCAAAAGCCTGGTTAAAACAACACGAACTTGTTGCTGAACACGACAGTGAATGTATTCTTCGTCGTGTTATTTCAGCTGAAGGCCGTTCAAAATCCTATATTAATGGTAGCCAAGTACCTTTAGTACAATTAAAAGAAATAGGTCAATTATTAATTAATATTCACGGTCAGCATGATCACCAACTTATTGTAAAAGCTAACCAACAGTGCCGCTTGCTCGACAACTACGCCAATCATCCAACATTAGTCAGCGCAGTAAAACATTACTCACAGCAGTGGAATAAATTAAATAAAGAATTAGAAATGCTGCAGCAAAGTAAACAACAGCGTGAAGCTCAGCAACAGTTAATTCAATACCAAGTGACCGAGCTTGATGAGTTCGCATTGCAAGCGGACGAATTCTCCACACTTGAACAAGATTACAAAAGACATAGCAATGCCCAAGACCTTCTTGATTCAACACTAAGTACATTACAAACACTATCAGAAAATGATAATTTCAATATTTTAGACTCACTGCGAGAATGTAGCGATAATATAAATTCAATTGCAAGGGTTGATAATCAATTAAGCGATGTTGCCGCAATATTATCCGGCGCACTCATTCAATTAGATGAAGCCAGCAACGACTTAACTCACTATTACCAGCAATTAGAGTTAGATCCTCAAAGTTACGCCATTATTGAAGAGCGTTACTCGACCGCCCTTCAGCTAGCGAAGAAACATCAATTATCACCAGAAGATTTAGTGAACTTTCATAGTGAATTAAAGCAACAACTCGCTTCTATATCTGGAGATGAAACTCGTATTGATACCATTATTGAAGAGTTAGAACTCACTAAGCAGCACTATCATGAAAGCGCCAACACCCTATCAAAGTCGAGAATAAAATACGCACAAAGCCTCAGCAAGCGCATAAGTAAAAGCATGCAAGAACTGAACATGCCCCATGGCCAGTTTTATATTGCCGTTGAGAGCAATACTAACAATGGTAAAGAGGTTATCAATACTAACGGCGCCGACAATATTAGTTTTCAAGTGAGTATTAATCCAGGCCAAGCGCTTGAGGCAATGCATAAGGTTGCGTCAGGTGGAGAGTTATCTCGCATTAGTTTAGCCATGCAAGTTATTTTGGCTGACAAAGTGATAACACCGACCCTGATATTCGACGAAGTAGATGTAGGTATTAGTGGTCCAACAGCGGCTATGGTTGGTAAAAAACTACAGCAGCTATCTAAGAATACTCAAGTTATTTGTGTGACACATCTACCGCAAGTGGCTTGTAAAGGGCATCAACAACTATTTGTGAGTAAATTAACCGATGGTGAATTAACAGAAACAAAGGTCAGTGAACTAAATAAAACAAATCGTGTCAAAGAAATTGCTCGCTTGTTAGCTGGTGATAAAATATCACAGCACAGCTTAGCAAATGCACAAGAGCTATTAGCCAGCTAATTTATTTATCAACACATTGCGTCAGAAAAAGCCACTGAGCCAAGTACTCACAACTATTTTGACCAAACTGGAGTAATAGGATTTTTTACACTGATGAAATAAATAGCTTTGAATCCAAGCTGTGCTTGGGTATTATCCCTGCTCACACTTTTAGCCTATTATTTAGCGCTACTTTAAGGTAAATAAATTTTATGTATTTTCGTGTTGCCATTGTTTTAACAGTCTTAACGTTATCTGCTTGTTCCAGTTGGGTATATCGCTATGATGTCCCCCAAGGAAATTACCTTGAGCAAAAGAGTATTGATAAATTACAGGTAGGTATGACCAAAGAACAGGTTAAGTTCATTCTAGGTAGCCCTGTTGTGGTAAATGCTTTTAACGATGACACCTGGAGTTATGTCTACAAGTTAAAATCTGGCCGCAGTAGAAAATTTGATCAGAGAAAGCAGTTTATAATTAACTTTTCTAATGACAAATTAGTTACAGCATCAGGTGACTATAAGCTTTCTGAGAATTTCAATACTCCATTCAATGCCCCTGCAATAGAAACTCAGCCAGCAACGAATAGTAAATTTGAGACTCAGCAAGTTACTGAAGTTGAGAGTAAAGCGGCAGCAAAAAAATAAAAGCTTATTTAACGCTAATAGCGTAATTTATACATTATAAATCACGCATTCGAAAATAAAAAACGGCAAGTAGCCGTTTTTTTGTTTCTACTTATCCACATCTACTCTTAATGGATTAACTCTGCCACCGGTAGTTTTATCTGCACGACCTTCTAGCTTTGCTTTTTCAGCACGACGCTTACGCACATCTTTAGGGTCTGCAATTAATGGTCGGTATACTTCAATTCTATCAAGATCATTAAGTATCTCAGTTAACTTTACCACCCTATTCCACACACCTACTTTATTAACGGTTAAGTCAATTTCCGGAAATAACTCAATAACTCCTGAAGCAATTATGCCTTGTTCTACTGTGCTAGAATCATCAACTAACACTGTTAGTATTTTTTGTTTATGTGGTACACCATAAACCACTTCTATAGTGATTTTTTCTACATCACCAGAGTCATTAATGCTCTGTGCAGAATTATTATCTACTGTCATAACTAAACATTCACTCCATAAATTTCTTTTGCTCGCTGAGTAAACACTTGTACTAAGCTATTACTAAAATGACCAAAGACTTTCCCAAAGGCTAATGAGACAAGCTTATTAGAAAACTCATATTCTAACTCTAAGCTAATTTTACATGCGTCATCTGATAATGGCGTGAATATCCAATAGCCTTCAAGTTTTTTAAAAGGGCCATCAACCAACGATAAATGAATTTTCTCATTTGATACGAGCGTATTTTTTGTAGTGAACCACTTACTTAATCCACCTTTGGAAACAAGTAATGCAGCAGTAACAGTTTGCTCGTCTTGGCTTACAACCTTACTGTCATTACAGTCAGGCAAAAATTTAGGATACGCTGAAATATCATTTATTAATTGATACATTTGTTCAACACTGTGCATAACTAAAGCACTACGACTTATGGTTGGCATTATTTCTCACGACAGCCTATTCAATGGCCGACATGATAGCAAAACGACGCAAAAAGCGCATCATTGTGTAATATTTTATGCTAAAGATGAATTTCTTATGTAAAAGCAATGCATTCTCAGTATAATCACCACGTTTGCTGCTTATTGCGGCAAAGGAATGGAAGATAAAGATGGCTAAGAAAAAATCTAAAAGTAAATCTAACAGCAGTACTATCGCTTTAAATAAAAAGGCTAGGCACAATTATGCCCTAACCGATAAGTTTGAAGGTGGTATGAGCTTACAAGGTTGGGAAATAAAAAGTATCAGAAGCGGTAAGGTTAATATTTCTGACTGTTACGTTCATATAAAAGACCGTGAAGCCTATTTATTAGGCGCTGAAATTACGCCTCTTAATGCTGCCTCCAGTCATGTAGTGTGTCAGCCAAATCGTGATAGAAAGCTATTACTTAATCGTAGAGAACTAGATAAACTCATTGGCGCTGTTGAACGTGACGGTTACTCACTCATTGCTACTGCCATGTACTGGAAGCAATGCTGGGTAAAACTAGAGTTTTATTTAGGTAAAGGTAAAAAAGATCACGATAAACGTTCAGATATTAAAGACCGAGAGTGGGCTGTTGATAAAGGTCGTTTAATGAAAAACAAAAACCTAGACAGATAACTTACCTAATAAGGTTTGTTTAACTGGTTAAAAAATACCACGTTGTCTAATTAAGTTAAGCGCTGTATACTGTGTTTATAGGCATATCGAGCCTATACTTAGAAAAGAAGTAGAAAACTGTAAACCTTTGGGGCGGATCTAGGATTCGACAAGATTCACGAAACCCAAGGTGCATGTCGAGGGGCGGTTGGCCTCGTAAAAAGCCGCAAAACTATAATTGCTAACGACGATACGTTCGCACTAGCCGCTTAGGCTAGCCATCGCCTTGAAATCTCTCCTATTGGTTAGAGGATCGATGGTCACCCCAAATAGGATAGCGAGGGAAGCACGCTTA
>Ga0209291_1003974_pt1 | contig 10554 bp, 7 predicted proteins | sample GOMGulsemesocosm_FD_184633 | JGI IMG/M metagenome (GOLD analysis project Ga0209291, IMG submission 184633) | Methane-oxidizing microbial communities from mesocosms in the Gulf of Mexico - GOM9B Gulf of Mexico (SPAdes) (version 2) | ecosystem: Environmental > Aquatic > Marine > Cold seeps | place... | reverse complement strand
TAAAATTACAACTGCAGCTCCTAGTCCGTAAGCCATTGCCATAAATCTTTTGTATCCTTTTGATTGTGCCATAATAAATAGTTTTTAGTTTAAGTTAAGTTAATATAAATTTGTTGGTAATATTATTAGTTTTAATTATCGTGCTGTATTTTTTGTTGGCGTAGTATCTGTACCCATATAATCTTGTACAGTTCTAAACCCTACATAACTACGAGCTGAATCAGCATACTCATAATCACGTGAACTTACTTGTAAAAAGAAAGCTACATCTTTCCAAGATCCACCACGAATTACTTTACGCATGTTCTTTTTATCGTTTACACTTGGATTCATTGTTGACATATACTCATAGGCATTAGCTTCGTATGAAGATGCTGTCCATTCAGAAACATTTCCTGCCATGTTATACAAGTTATAGTCATTTGGTTGGTATGCATTTGCTTCAACAGTATACAATGCTTGATCTGCTGCATAATCACCTCTTAAAGGCTTAAAGTTAGCTAAAAAACATCCTCTATCATTTTTGGCATACGGCCCACCCCAAGGGTAAGTACCACCATGTAATCCTCCACGAGCAGCATACTCCCACTCAGCTTCAGAAGGCAATCTAAATCCATTTACATGAGATTGACCTTTTTTGATTGTTGCATTTTTATTTAATGTTCTCCAATCACAAAAAGCTTTCGCTTGTGCCCAAGAGACACCTACTACTGGATACATTCCATAAGCATCATGCCAGAAATAGTCATTATGCATAGGCTCATTATAAGAGTAAGCGAAATCTCTAATCCAAGCTGTAGTATCAGGATAAACCTCAACTGTATCAGTCTTAATAAAATCTCTTCTTCTTTTTCCTTTGTTAGATGCTTTTGCAGCTTCTTCAATATCTAGCCATTTGTATCTGTACACAAACTTCTTCACATCCCATGGACGATTTCCGTTAAATGCTTCATCAATTGGCAAATACATCGTATCCATTACTTCTGAGTAATACTCATCTGGATATTCAGCAGTATCTAACTTTAAATCAACATCATGATTTAATTTTCTACCCTCATAACCATCCATCATACTGTAGTAGTTATCAAGCATATACTTATCCCAAACAGTCATATCAGTAGTATCTGCATCTTTAAACGCATAATCACCAATTCCACCATCTTTACTTTTGTTTCCAGAATCATCCATTCCAGTTTCACCAAGTTCATCTGCTAAAATTGCTAAACGTGTTCTTACGATAGAATCTCTTACCCAAAAAACAAACTGTCTGTATTCATTATTTGTGATTTCAGTTTCATCCATATAAAAAGAACGTACTGTTACCGTTTTTGCTGGAGCATCTTGCACTGCAGGTCTATCTTCATCAGATTTACCCATTGTAAAAGAACCTCCAGGAACTAAACTCATTCCGTAAGGTTTTTCTGGATGCCATTTCTGACCACTTGCACCTACAAGTTCTCCGTTATTTCCACCCCCACAACTAGTAAGTAGGGTAAAAATCATGGCTAAAAGCATAAACTTCTTCATAGAATCGCTGTCTTATATTAATATCTTATTATTTTCAAAGGCGTAAACATATCTATATATTTTCAAAAAAACAACTTTTAGTTGAAAAAATATTTACCTAAGTAAGAAAAAAAAACGTGTATTTTAGCTTGTAAAAACGACATTTTGTCGATGATAAGCTGAAAACACGCTATATTAAATTCTTCCTAAATGCCTTGTATATTCTCTTAGGTATTTGTTGGTCACAAGCTATCAAATAATCTTCTTGTGTGCAAGATAATAACGAATGTTTTTTCGTTTTATTGCAATTTATGTCGTTATCTGGCAGTTTCACCCACCATCTCTTACTAACCAAACTCTCATAGAACACCAAATCATAATCTTGAGATGGTACTATATATTTTTTATAACCAGACTCTGAGTTTAGCGAAGGCTCTATTATTCTGCAATGCACCCCTTCAACAAAATACCAAATCATCTGAGCTGAAAGCATCGCACCTGATGCAGACAACTTATTATTTAATTCAAATAGCCCGAAACTAGATACAGTACTACTTACCCCTGCATAACGTGCAATTGTACAAGATTCTTTTCCGTTAAATCCATTTGGAGATCTATAGCCAGAATCCTTTGCTATCTCAGAGGCTTGTATTGACGTAATATCAAAACTAACAATATCAGCATCCCTAGTTATTGGCTCAACCAAACCTAAATCATTAGTTACCTCGCCTAAACGATAAGTTTCAAAATACAACTTCTCCAACAAGTCAATTTCTTCTTGAGAGTTATAATAGGTCTGAAATCCAATATTTGAAAAATTGATTAAATTATTCGGCTCCTCTACAACTACACTATTCATGTAATTATTATTTCTAATACCCTCAGAAGGATCTTTTAAATCAAATTTTGCATCAACACACACCAAGCTCACCATCTGATCTAAATCATCATAAGCCCGATACATCGCATACGTCAAATCATGAGACCCTCCCAACACAATAGGGATTGCCCCTAACTTAACAACTGCAGCAACAACTTTTTTTAAAGCAAAATATGTATCTGAAACTGTTTCTCCTGGATGAATATTTCCAATATCTACAATTGGCATCTTCCAATTACCTGGAAACAATTCACAAAATGCCTTTCTGGTTTCATTAAAAGACAATTGCCCCCCTAAGTAATTAATATCATTTCTATTTTCTAAAACCCCTACAAGTACTAATGCATTTCTTTCTATTTCAGGAAACTCACCGCCTTCTTCATAAAACGAAATTGAATTCCCTAACGATTCCTTGTCTTGTAATTTCGCATGAGCTATTACACTATCTGCAACTGGAGTTAGAAAATCTAATATCATTTTTTAGTAGTTTTTTTCTTAGCCGTTGCTTTTTTCTTTGCTGCTGGCTTCTTTTTAGCTGCAGCCTTTTTCTTTTTAGGCTTTTTAGCTTCAATTAATTCTTGAGCCTCCTCCAAAGTTATTTTAGAAACATCAACCGTTTTTGCTAATTCAACCTTAAACTTTCCTTGGATAATATTAAAACGTCCCCAACGTGCTTTTTCTATTCGAATTCCTTCTTCTTCCCAATTAACAAGTAATTTATCAATCTCTTTCTGCTTCTTTACTTCAATTAACTCCTCTAAATCAGCATTCGATAAATTATCGTAATCGTATTTTTTATTTACATTAATAAAAATTCCATTCCACTTAATAAACGGGCCGAAACGACCAACACCTTTAGTTATCTCAAAACCTTCATAATGATGAATTGGTGCATCTGCTTTTTTCTTTGCTTCAATCAGCACTACCGCACGATCAAAATCAACATCCATAGCATTCTCTCCTTTTTCAAGAGAGACATACTTTTCACCAAATTTAATATACGGCCCAAAGCGACCGTTACTTACTATCACTTCTTCCCCATCATAATCCCCTAAATTCTTAGGCAACTTAAATAAATCCATTGCCTCTTCAAAAGTAATCGATCCTAAACTCTGGCTTTCTGTTAAACTTGCAAATAATGGCTTTTCTTCATCTTCAACAACACCAATTTGCACCATTGCTCCAAAGCGCCCCAAACGAACACTTACACGTCGCCCTGATTCTGGATGAACTCCTAATATACGTTCACCATTACCACGTTCTGCGTTTTCCTGTACATCTAACACTTGCGGATGAAATTCTTGATAAAAGTCCTTCATCATGACTTTCCAATCTTTATCACCAGAAGCAATTAAATCAAATGTTTCTTCTACATTAGCTGTAAAACTATACTCTAAAATACTTTTGAAATTTGTTACCAAAAAATCATTTACAATAATCCCAACATCAGTAGGAATTAACTTTCCTTTATCTGAACCAACTTTTTCCGTTAAAGTTGTGTCTTTTAGATCATCACTCTCTAAAAGCAATTGACAATAATTACGTTCAACTCCCTCTATTTGACCTTTTTCAACATAATTTCTATTTTGAATAGTAGAAATTGTTGGCGCATAAGTTGACGGACGACCAATACCTAACTCCTCTAATCTCTTTACCAAAGAAGCTTCCGTAAAACGGTATGGCGGTCTTGTGAAACGCTCCGTTGCTGTGATATAATGATTAAAAACTGAATCATTAACCTTCATCGCAGGCAGTATTCCGTCATCTTCTTCTTCCTCATTATCATTCCCTTCCAGATACACTTTCAAGAAACCTTCAAATTTCACTACTTGACCACTTGCAGAAAATTGTTGCTTATGTGTTGATGCAGCAATTTTCACATTTGTATTTTCTAATTGCGCATCACTCATTTGTGATGCCAACGTACGTTTCCATATTAATTCATACAAACGAGATTGATCTCTTTCCAAATCAACCGTATGCACATCCATATTAGTAGGTCTTATTGCCTCATGTGCTTCTTGAGCTCCTTTACTTTTATTCGCAAAATTTCTCGTTTGGGCATATTCTTTACCGTAGTAATTTTCTATTTCTGTTTTAGCAGCCTCTAAAGCTTCTCCTGAGAGACTTACACTATCAGTTCTCATATAAGTTATCAATCCTTGCTCATACAAACGTTGAGCAACTTGCATGGTTTTACTTACCGAGAAATATAATTTACGTGATGCTTCTTGCTGAATTGTAGAAGTTGTAAACGGTGCTGCAGGTGATTTTTTAGCTGGTTTTTTTGTTAAATCAGCTACACTATAATCAGCTGCTTTATTTTTTTCTAAAAATGTTTGAGCTTCTGCTTTAGTAGAAAAATCTTTTGACACTTTCGCTTTGAATTTCTTCCCAGCTTCAGTGCTAAATTCCGCAACTACTTTATAAGATGCTTTTGTATTGAATTCCTGAATACTTCTTTCTTTCTCCACAATTAATCGAACAGATACTGACTGTACCCTACCTGCTGATAATCCTCTTTTTACTTTTTTCCATAATACCGGAGACAATTCATAACCTACTAGCCTATCCAAAACTCTACGAGCTTGTTGCGCATTTACTAAGTTGTAATCTATTTCTCTTGGGTTTTCAATAGCAGTGGTTACTGCCTTTTTAGTAATTGAATTAAAAACAATACGTTTAGTTTTGTCTTTATCTAATTCTAATGTTTCTGATAAATGCCACGCTATCGCCTCTCCCTCGCGATCCTCATCCGAAGCTAACCATACCGTTTCTGCTTTTTTAGCTAAAGTTTTCAGTTTTTTAACTACTGCTTTTTTGTCATCGGAAACAATATATTTAGGATCAAAATTTCCTTCTACATCTACTCCTAATTCTTTGGAAGGCAAATCTGCTATGTGACCATAACTAGATTCTACTTTAAAATCCTTTCCTAAAAATTTTTCAATCGTTTTCGCCTTTGCAGGTGACTCAACTATAACTAAATTCTTTGCCATTTATTCCCCTTTTAGATTTTGCAAAAGTATATCAAAAAAAACTATTCCTAAAAAAAATCTGCTTTTAACCCTAAAAAATCGGTTAAAAGCAGATTAAATTTTAATTATTTAACAATAATTATAGCTCTCTTGTTTGTCCAATTTCTTTAGAACTACTTGAATCATCTCCAAAACCTATTGTGTCTTTATACACGAAATATGTTGGTAAATAGACGAATGACATGGTAACAAATATCCCTACACCACACATTATTAAACCTACTAGCTCAGCCAATATTCCTGATACTATTAATAATCCAAAAGTAATCAACCATTTTTTAGTTCCTAACTTAAAACTAGCTTTCAATAAATCTGAACTAGACATCTCTGGATTAAAAGAGAAAATCGGTATTAATAATGTTAGTGGTATCATAACATAATAAATAGGAAGAATACATACTAACAGAGCTACAATAGATATCAATATTGTTAATATTGATAGTACAAATGCTTTAATAATATATTTAGTCTTGAAAAACATTCCAAAAGAAACAGACGATGCTGGTTCTCCTAAGTCTATCTGTTTTATTATTCTATAAAACGCCATATTTAATAAAGTAGCGAATATTGAAGCTACAAATATCGCGGGAAACATTACAACATAAATCATTATAATAGGCATAAAATCAGGATTACCACTTTCTAAACTTTCAAAAGCTGATGGATCTACAGCCCCCATTAAAAACATCGGCACAAATATCAGCGCCATAACTCCAACCACCAACCCAATTGTCAACAAAGCATGCAATAAACCTTGCTTCCATGTTTTTTTAAATAACTCTATTGATTTACTAAAAATGTCTCCAAAGTCAAGAGTTTTATCTTTATTAATTTTCTGTTCTAATTCTGTAAAATTCATTTTTTTAATTTTAGTTAGTTTCAGCAAATATAAAGAAATAATCTCTGCCACTTTGTCAGAAGTTTATTTTAGCATTATCTTTGCTTTAAATCCGAGAGAAATATACTAGATGGAGAAGATAATAGACGAAAGTAAACAAGGAGAACAATTAACTACCATTCACAAGAAAGGAAATTCACGCAAACTTTTTATCGAAAGTTATGGTTGTCAAATGAACTTTGCCGATAGTGAAGTTGTCGCCTCTATTTTAGCTCAAGACGGATTTAATACTACCAGTAAATTAGAAGAAGCAGATCTTGTTTTAGTAAACACCTGCTCTATTCGTGATAAAGCTGAACAAACCGTTCGTAAACGTCTTCAAAAATACAATGCTGTAAAAAGGGATATCAACCCGAATATGAAAGTTGGTGTTTTAGGTTGTATGGCGGAGCGTTTGAAAGAAAAATTTCTAGAGGAAGAAAAAATCGTGGATCTTGTTGTAGGTCCTGATGCGTATAAAGACCTACCTAACCTTATTGCAGATGTTGATGATGGGAGAAATGCAGTAAACGTATTACTTTCAAAGGAAGAAACTTATGCAGATATTTCCCCAGTAAGACTACAAAGTAATGGTGTAACAGCTTTTGTTTCTATTACTCGAGGGTGCGATAACATGTGTACCTTCTGCGTTGTTCCTTTTACCAGAGGACGAGAACGAAGTAGGGACACACAATCTATACTAAGTGAGATTACTGACTTAATCTCTAAAGGATACAAAGAGGTTACCCTATTAGGCCAGAATGTAGATAGTTACCTATGGTACGGCGGAGGGCTTAAAAAAGATTTTAAAAACGCTACCGAAATGCAAAAAGCTACCGCTGTAGATTTTGCAAAATTATTAGACATGGTTGCAATAGCAAATCCAAAACTACGAATCCGTTTTTCTACCTCTAATCCACAAGATATGAGTTTAGATGTTATTCGTACCATGGCTAAACACAAGAATATTTGTAAGCATTTACATTTACCTGTCCAAAGTGGAAGCAATAGAATTTTAAAGGAAATGAACCGTCAGCATACTCGCGAAGAGTACATGGAACTTACGGATACTATTTATCAAATAATCCCTGAAATAGCACTATCACAAGACATGATTATTGGTTTCCCAACAGAAACGGAAGAGGATCATAAAGACACCCTTAACTTAATCAATCATGTAAAGTATGATTATGGTTTTATGTTTTCGTATTCTGAACGACCAGGTACTTTAGCTGGACGAAAACTTGATGACGATGTTCCTTTTGAAACAAAAAAACGTCGTTTACAAGAAGTAATTGATACACAACGAGCTATAGGCCATGAGCAACTAAAAAAACACCTTGGACGAACTGAAGAAGTATTAATTGAAACTACTTCAAAAAAGTCTGATGCACATTGGGCCGGAAGAAACACTCAAAGCAATATGGTTGTTTTTCCTAAAGAACATTACAAAATCGGTGATTTTGTAAACGTAAAAATAAACGATTGTACCACAGCTACCTTTTTAGGAGAAGCTGTTGAGTACTCTGATAATAACTAAAATTACATTCCTTTCAACAAGGAATAACATAAACACAAATGGAATCAATTCAAGCAACAAAACAACGTTTCGGAATTATCGGAAACGATCCTAAACTAAATAGAGCACTTGAAAAAGCAATTAGAGTAGCTCCTACAGATATTTCTGTTTTAGTTACTGGGGAAAGCGGTGTTGGAAAAGAAAGTATTCCAAAAATTATTCATTCCTTATCTCATCGAAAACACGGAAAATATATTGCTGTAAACTGCGGAGCAATTCCTGAAGGAACAATTGACAGTGAATTGTTTGGTCATGAAAAGGGCGCTTTTACTGGCGCAACTCAAACCAGAAATGGTTATTTTGAAGTTGCCGATGGAGGGACCATATTTTTAGATGAAGTTGGAGAATTACCACTAACCACCCAAGTACGGTTATTACGCGTATTAGAAAATGGAGAATTCATTAAAGTAGGTTCTAGTAAAACACAAAAAACAAATGTTCGTATTGTAGCTGCTACTAATGTTAATATGTTTGACGCTATTAAACAAGGTAAATTTCGTGAAGATTTATACTATAGATTAAGTACAATAGACATCAACCTTCCTCCTTTGCGTGAAAGAAAAGAAGATATTCATATTCTGTTTAGAAAGTTTGCTTCTGATTTTGCATTGAAATATAAAATGCCAACTTTAAAGTTAGACGAACATGCTATTCAGTTACTATTGAAATACTCTTGGAATGGAAATATTCGCCAGTTAAGAAATATCGCTGAACAAATATCCGTTTTGGAACGCGATAGAAATGTAAATGCGCTTACTTTAAAAGGATACTTACCAAGTATGGGAAGTAACTTACCTTCCGTTATTAACAAAAATAAATCGGAAAGTGATTTTAGTAACGAACGTGAAATTCTATACAAGGTTTTATTCGATATGAAAGCGGATTTAAACGATGTTAAAAAACTAACGATGGAGCTGATGCGTAGCGGAAATACACAAAAAGTTCAACAAGAAAACGAAGAGTTAATTCAGAAAATATACAAACCAGAGGAAGAAACCCCTCTCCCTGAGCCACAGGAAAAATCAATAGAAGTATTACAAATTCCTCGAGAAGCAACTCCATCAGTATATTCTGAACCTGAAGCTTTCGAATACATTGAAGATATTACTGAAGAAGAAACACTTTCTATTCATGAAAAAGAGCTAGAATTAATTAAAAAATCCTTAGAACGAAATAAAGGGAAAAGAAAATTAGCAGCAAAGGAATTAGGAATTTCCGAACGTACATTATACAGGAAAATTAAACAATTTGACCTTTAACAAATTATTTAGTAGCTCATTCTTTTAAAATCTGTACTTTTAAGCTCATAATAGGCATATAAAATCACTCCTGAGGAGACAATCATGAAACTTAAATACCTTACACTAACGATTACTTTACTAATTATTGCTGCCTTATTACAAGGTTGTGGTGTTTATTCATTTACTGGTGGAGACACAGGTGATGCAAAGTCATTTCAAGTAAACTTTTTTCAGAATAATGCACCTATTATAGAACCTGGAATAGACAGGAACTTTACATTAGCATTGCAAGATTTAATTCAAAACCAGACCAATTTAGAGCTTACTAATACTAATGGTGATTTAATCTATGAAGGAGAAATTACTGGGTTTGCTATTGCACCAATGTCTGCAACTGCTGATCAAACCGCAGCACAGAATAGGCTAACCGTAACTATTAACGTTCGTTTTACAAACAAACTAAAAGAAGAAGATGATTTTGAAAAAAGATTTTCTTTTTACTATGACTATTCAGCTACACAACAATTAACTGGTGCAAGTTTGGATACGGCCATGGAAGAAATATACGAGCGAATTACACAAGATATTTTTAATGCTTCATTAGCTAAATGGTAGAAAAATGAACAATATTGAATTTTCTAACATATTAAAACAGCCACAAGCGATTAATAAACAACAAACCTTAGGACTTAAAGAAATCTTAAATGATTATCCTTACTTCCAATCTGCTCGAGCTTTATATTTAAAAGGTTTAAAAAACGAAGAAAGTTACAGTTACAACAACGAATTAAAATTAACCGCTGCCTACACTACAGACAGAAGCGTTTTATTTGACTACATTACTTCAGATTTGTTCAATCAGAATATTATTTCTAAAGCTCAGCAAAAATTACAAGAACAAGTTAATGATATTGAAGTCATCGCGGCTGAAGAGATCTCTGTTTTTGATTCAGAAACAAGCTCTTATGACGAAAAAGTATTAAACCCAGATTTATTTGAAGAAAAAACGGCAGAAAACTCAAGTACTATTGTTGAAGATAATTTAGCCATTGGTACTCCTTTAGAATTTGATACTAACGAAACACATTCATTTCGAGAATGGTTAAAACTTTCTGCTACACCTACTATTGAACGTACAGAAATCAAAGAAAAAGAAAAACCTAAAACCCTTAGTAATGTAGATCTTATAGACAAGTTCATTACTCTAAAACCAAAAATTGCATCTGTTAAGAAAACTGTCTCTTTAAAGAACTTAGCACAAGAGAATAGCTTTAATTCTAATGAGTTAATGACAGAAACTTTGGCTAAAGTTTATTTAGAACAAAAAAATTATAAAAAAGCAATTCAAGCTTATCGCATTTTAAGTTTGAAATATCCAGAAAAAAATAGTTTCTTTGCAGACCGAATATCGGATTTAGAAAAAATAGAAATAA
>Ga0209291_1003973_pt1 | contig 10558 bp, 7 predicted proteins | sample GOMGulsemesocosm_FD_184633 | JGI IMG/M metagenome (GOLD analysis project Ga0209291, IMG submission 184633) | Methane-oxidizing microbial communities from mesocosms in the Gulf of Mexico - GOM9B Gulf of Mexico (SPAdes) (version 2) | ecosystem: Environmental > Aquatic > Marine > Cold seeps | place... | reverse complement strand
TTGATGGTGCATCAATCATTGATGTTGGCGGTGAATCGACCAGGCCGGGCGCTGCGTTAGTCAATGAAGATGAAGAGTTATCACGTGTTATCCCTATCATTGAAGCCATAAGGCGTGAATTTGATGTATGGATATCAATCGACACCAGTAAAGCATTAGTGATGGATACAGCTGTCAGTGCTGGCGCAAACTTAATTAATGATGTGCGGGCACTAACTCAAGAGAACGCGTTAAAAATTGCAGCCAAATGTGATGTACCTGTTTGTTTGATGCATATGCAAGGGCAACCTAAAAACATGCAAGTTAGCCCTAGCTATCAAGATCTTCTAAAAGAGATTAAAGCCTTTTTTGATGAGCGCTTAATTGCTTGCCGTCAAGCGGGGATTAAGGATAAGAATATTATTATCGACCCAGGTTTTGGCTTTGGTAAAACCATGGATAATAACTTTAGTTTACTTAAGCACTTTAATGAATTTTCTGCTTTGGGCTACCCATTGTTAGCCGGCCTTTCAAGAAAAAGTATGTTTGATCATCTTTTGGGTTTAAAAGTCGACGAGCGACTAGCGCCAAGCCTCACGGGTGCGTTATTATGCGCACAACAAGGCGCTTCAATTATCAGAGTTCATGATGTGAAAGAGACGGCAGATATGCTTAAAATTCTGGTAGCCGTGTCTCAAGCGCAATAAATAATAACAATTAAAATTAAAAATTAAGGAAGACCATGTCACAACGTAAATATTTTGGTACCGATGGCATTAGAGGGAAAGTAGGCGAGGGTAAAATTACCGCTGAATTCGCTATGAAATTGGGCTATGCCGCTGGCCGTGTTTTTTCAAATGTTGGCACAAAAAAAGTGATCATCGGTAAAGACACTCGTATATCGGGTTATATGCTCGAATCAGCATTAGAAGCCGGGCTGTCAGCCGCTGGGATTGATGTATCATTAGTTGGGCCTATGCCAACCCCTGCAGTCGCCTATTTAACGCGTACATTCCGTGCTGAAGCAGGTATCGTTATTAGTGCGTCTCATAATCCCTATTATGATAATGGCATTAAATTTTTCTCGGCTAACGGGACAAAATTGGATGATGATCTTGAAATTGCTATTGAAGCCGAAATTGATAAAGGCATGGGATGTGTCGATTCAGAACAATTAGGTAAAGCCATGCGTATCGATGATGCTGCTGGTCGTTATATCGAATTCTGTAAAAGCAGTTTTCCAAATCAATTATCCCTTGCAGGTTTAAAAATTGTTGTCGATTGTGCGCATGGCGCCACTTACCATATTGCGCCTGCGGTGTTTAGTGAATTAGGGGCAGAGGTTATTACAATCGGCTGTGAGCCAAATGGCCTCAATATTAATGATGGTTATGGTGCAACAGATTTAGGCAATCTTCAAAAAGAAGTTGTCGCTCAAAATGCTGACATGGGCATAGCCTTAGACGGTGATGGTGATAGGCTTATGATGGTTGATAGTGACGGCAGTGCACTTGATGGCGATGAAACACTATTCATCATTGTGCGTGAAGCACTTAAAAATGGTCAACTGGGCGGCGGCGTTGTTGGCACTAAAATGAGTAATTTGGGCCTTGAATTGGCACTACGCGATTTAGGTATTCCGTTTATTCGCGCCGATGTTGGTGACCGACATGTGTTAGAAGCTTTAAGTAAGAATGATTGGAAAATTGGCGGTGAAAATTCAGGACATATTATTTCACTGGATCATAATACAACAGGAGACGGTGTTGTAGCCGCTCTACTTATTCTAACGGCGGTGTGTAAAACGGGATTATCTGTAAAAGAGCTCCGTAACGGAATGACATTATTGCCACAACAGCTAATCAATGTTCGGTTTAGCGGCACTGATAACCCCCTTAATAATCCTGATGTTTTAGCGGCGGTTGAAATGGCTGAAAACGCTTTAGGCGATCAAGGTCGCGTATTGCTGCGTAAATCAGGTACAGAACCATTAATTCGTGTGATGGTTGAAGGCGTCAATGATAGTGATGTGTTAAAGCATGCTACTGATATTAGTCAAGTTGTTACTAAGGCCTGTGGTTAGTAAAGCGGCACTATAAAATCATAATAGGTGACTTTCTGGTGTAATTGGCTCAAAAAAAAGGCGAACGGTTTTAATTATTGAATTTTTTACGGTTCGCCCTTGTATCCCTGAGCAAGAATCGTTACTATCTCCTCCGCTTTTATAGGGGGACAACAATGAGTCAATTAAAACCATTAATCGCTGGTAACTGGAAAATGAACGGTTCAAAAACGCTAATAAGTGAATTTGTACAAGTATTTAATTCAGACGTTATCAACGACATCGACGTACTTATTTGTCCACCTAGTGTTTATATCGATTCACTAAACCAGCAAAAAAAGAATACTCAATGTATTTTAAATGTTGGAGCACAAAACGTTAGCGAACAACAGTCAGGTGCCTTTACTGGTGAGTTATCAGTAAATATGCTAAATGAAGTTGCCGCAAGTTTTGTGATAGTAGGTCATTCAGAGCGCCGTGCAATCTTTGGTGAATCATCAGAGCTAGTTGCTAGAAAGTACAAGATGACGTTGGATAATAATTTAACGCCGATATTATGTACTGGCGAAACAGATGAAGACCGCGAAGCGAACTTAACATTTAATGTTATCGCTAAAGATATAGACGCTGTAATTAATCTTGCTGGCATTGAATCTTTTAAAGATGGTGTCATTGCTTATGAGCCTGTTTGGGCTATAGGCACAGGAAAAAGCGCAACACCGGAGCAAGCACAAGAAGTTCATCAATTTATTCGCAATCATTTAGCGAAGTACGATGACGAAGTTGCCCAGGGTGTAAGAATTTTATATGGCGGCAGTGTCAATGAAAAAAACGCTGCTGAACTATTCAAGCAACATGATATAAACGGCGCACTAGTTGGCGGAGCCAGCCTAGTAAGCGAAAAGTTTATGACTATTTGCCAAAACGCACAGAGTAGCCTGTAATGTACGAAGTACTTATTGTAATTTATTTAATAGTTGCCTTAGCAATCGTTGGTTTAGTATTGATTCAGCAAGGTAAAGGCGCAGATATGGGCGCATCGTTTGGTAGCGGTGCATCAGGTTCAGTATTTGGTTCGTCAGGCGCTGGCAGTTTCTTAACTCGCAGCACTGGTGTTCTAGCCACTATGTTTTTTGTAATCAGCTTATTATTAGGCAGCATTACAGCCGAGCGTTCAAACAAGACAAGTGAGTTTGAAAACTTGGCAACAGAGCAAGTTGACGGTGCTAAACCACCAGTTTCAACTGATGCTCCAGCCAGCAAAGATGGCGCAGTACCTGAATAAAGAGTACCTGAGTAAACAGTAAACTAACAAATTCGCGGATGTGGTGGAATTGGTAGACACGCTACCTTGAGGGGGTAGTGCTTTAGGGCGTGGGGGTTCAAGTCCCCCCATCCGCACCAAATTAAGAACCCGTAACTCAATGAGTTACGGGTTTTTCTCGTTTAAAGTGTTACAAAAAGGGCGGTGTGATACAGATTTTTTATTATATGAACTATGGTAGTTATCACATTCGGCGTAAATGATTCCAACTCTATTTTTACCACCTTGCTAGTCTGAGATCGGCTGACATAAATAACGTTGTACTTTTCAGAGTATGAGGTTCACACCAATCCCATTTAATAACTGATCACTTGTATTTGTTATAATCAACAACTTCACCGTTGTTTTCAATCTCAAACTATTGCTCATTTGAGCGCATTGTACTAATTAATTATTGGCTTGCATTATTAAAATATGAGGGAATGGAAGTAACTATAATAATAAAATTTTCTGCCTGTCTGCAGGTCTGTCTGAGCAGCAAAATATTTTTCAAATAATATAGATTATCTCCATAGCTTAATTATTTCTTGCTGAAGTGTAAGTGAAACAAACAGCAACTGACTAGTTTCATAAAGTCGCAATCTTTTATCAAAAAAACGTGCTCGTCTAACAGTAAATTAATGGAATAAGAGGAGAAAATACCCAGAAGGATTTGAAAGGATACTAATATCAATTCTATCGACCATTTGTGCTGGTTTAAATTATCGATAACTACGTTACTCTCAATCCCAATAGCAAGCTATTACTCAATCGAGCGCCTTGTTCTCATTAATTTCTCCTTAGCACAACAAGATCACTCACTCAATGCAATTGGTATCATAAAACTACTATTGGCATCGTTGTAAATGTGAGATTAGCATTTTAAATAGATGAAGCAATAAAAGGACCGATTGTCTTGATGATAAACGCGATTATATTTATTTCCACATTGATGAATATTCTTCCTGAGTAATGAGGGAGTTATATACCGCTTTTTTTTGTAAAAGAATGCTTAAGTTATTTTACAGTCCTGAATTTTAAACAAAGTAGCTAAAAACATTCAAGTCATTGGGAATATTTTTAAAGAGCAAATAATAATTAAATATATTTCCCTTATGAATATGCTACTTCGTAACAAGGTGGGCAATGCGTAAATTTTTTGAAATGTCTTTATATAAAAAATCTGATGGTGCTGAGTCAGTTAACCTTTAACTTTAATGTTTGGGTATCACCCTCGATAACTATTTCGGAGTAAGCCAATCGCTGATTTATGCCTGCTTATTGTCTCTCTAACTTACCCTATAGGCGATGAAATAAGATCGTGGGATATTTAAAAGTGATGCTTGATTATAAATAAATAACTTTTTAAGTATGAGAAACAAGGTTAACAGGCCTAATAGTTAATTAATTTGACAGGTTTGTCACGAATCGATGCTTAATGGAGGTTGAAATTTTATACTTGAAGCGTATAATCACCGCCATCTACTTTATGTAATGATTTAGTCATGTTCTTGAGCGGCTGCTCGATAATGACTTAATGCAGTAACAATCATTGTATATAGCTAAGCCCATCAAGTAATAAAGTTATTAATTGATGGCTATCAAGGCAACTTGATATACAGGGTCCAGTGTTAAGCCCCGCTTTTAGTGGGGTTTTTTATTACCTGTACAACATCAAGCAAACGTTTGTTTGCTATTAAACTGGGCTTTATGCCCTTTTTTTGTTTTTGAGTTTCAAAAAATTTAGGAGTAAGTGTTGTCTACAATTGATAATCGCTTAACAGAAATGCTAGAACCTGCTGTTGAAGCGGCAGGATTCGAATTAATTGGTATTGAATACATTCGTGCCGGTCAACATTCCATTTTACGTCTTTTTATCGACCATGAAAATGGTATCGATGTTGACGCATGCGCCATAGTTAGTCATCAAGTAAGTGCTGTATTGGATGTTGAAGATCCAATCAGTTCACTATATAGCCTTGAAGTGTCGTCACCTGGTATGGATCGCCCGTTATTTAAAGCGAAACATTATAAGTCATGCATTGGTGAAATCATCGCATTACAAACGGTAATGCCTACCGATGGTCGTCGTAATTTCAAAGGCGAGGTTATGGGTGTCGATGGTGAAATGGTGACGATTAAAGTCGACGGACAAGAATATACGATTGCATTAGCTAACGTTAAGAAAGCTAATATCGTTCCGCAATTTTAGAATTATAAAAATAAGGACTGCTGAAATGAGCAAAGAGATATTGTTAGTTACAGAAGCTGTGTCTAACGAGAAAGGTGTACCTCGTGAGAAGATTTTTGAAGCGTTGGAAATAGCTCTAGCAAGCGCTACCAAGAAAAAAGCTGAAAAAGAAATTGAAGTTCGTGTTGATATCGATCGTAAAACTGGCGAATTTGATACATACCGTCGTTGGTTAGTGGTTGCTGATGAAGAATTAGAGCATCCACTAAGTGAAATTACATTATCAGCAGCGCAATATGATGATGAAACTATTCAATTAGGTGATTTCATCGAAGATGAAATTGAATCTGTTGTTTTTGACCGTATTACAACGCAAACGGCTAAGCAAGTGATCGTACAAAAAGTACGTGAGGCTGAGCGAGAAATGGTTGTTGACGAATATCGCGATCAAATTGGCGAGTTAGTGACTGGTGTTGTTAAAAAGAGCACTCGTGATAGCGTAATTATCGATTTAGGTAACAACGCAGAAGCAATCATCTTTAAAGATGACCGTCTGCCACGTGAATCTTTCCGCCCTGGTGATCGTATTCGTGGTTTGCTATACACCATTAAAGAAGACATTCGTGGTCCTTCTTTATGTGTAAGCCGTACTCACCCTGATATGTTAACAGAATTGTTCCGTATCGAAGTGCCAGAAATTGGCGAGCAAATGCTCGACATCATGGGCGCTGCTCGTGATCCTGGTTCACGTGCGAAAATTGCTGTGAAAAGTAATGACAAACGCATTGACCCAGTTGGTGCTTGTGTTGGTATGCGTGGATCACGTGTACAAGCTGTTTCTGGCGAATTAGGTGGCGAACGTGTTGATATCGTATTGTGGGATGACAACATCGCACAATATGTAATTAATGCTATGGCTCCTGCTGAAGTTGTTAGCGTAATTGTTGACGAAGACGAAAACAGCATGGATTTAGCCGTAGAAGAAGACAACCTTGCACAAGCTATTGGTCGTAACGGTCAAAACATTCGTTTAGCGAGTCAGTTAACTGGCTGGAACTTAAATGTAATGACGGTTAGTGAGCTTAAAGAAAAGCATTCAGCAGAAGACAATAAAGTGGTTGCTGTGTTTGTTAAAGAGCTTGATATTGAGGCTGACTTTGCTCAAGTATTGGTTGAAGAAGGTTTTACTTCATTAGAAGAAATCGCTTATGTACCAGTCAATGAATTATTAGAAGTTGATGGGTTTGATGAAGATTTAGTTAACGAATTACGTGAACGTGCTAAAAACTCATTAACAACGTCAGCATTAAAAGTTGAAGAATCGCTTGATGGGGCACATCCTGCAGACGATTTATTAGCTTTAGAAGGTTTAGAGCGCCACCTTGCGTTTGTATTAGCAAGCAAAGGTGTTGTGACTTTAGAAGATTTAGCAGAGCAAGGCGTCGATGATTTAGAGTCAATCGAAGAATTAAGTGCTGAGCATGCAGGCGAGCTTATTATGGCTGCGCGTAACATTTGTTGGTTTAGCGACGAGCAAGAATAAGTAAGGCAAGGGGAATTATTACTATGTCAGAGTTAACAGTCAAAAGCTTAGCTGATGAAATCGGTGCACCAGTAGATCGTGTTATCGAGCAATTAGGCGAAGCTGGCTTTAAGAAAAGCCAAAATGACAATGTGTCATTAGAAGAAAAACAAGCCTTACTTGAGTTACTTTCAGGTCAACACGGCATTGAAGCAACACCCAAGAAAATGACCTTGCAACGTAAAACTAAATCAACACTAAAAGTTGGTTCTGGTGAAAAAGGTCGTACTGTTGCTGTTGAAACACGTAAAAAACGTACTTACGTAAAACGTGATGCTGCTGCAGATGAAGAAGCAGAGCAAGTTGAAGCAGCTGTACAAGCCAAAGTAGACGAAGAAGCCCGTATTTCTCGTGAAGCTGCTAACGAAAAAGCGGCTGCTGAAAAAGCAAAACTAGACGAAGTTAAACGCGTTGAAAAAGAAGCGGCCGATAAAGCTGCTGCTATTGCTAAAGAAAAAGCTGCTGCTGCAAAAGCTGAAGAAGATCCAGTAGCCGCTGCTAAAGCTGCTGAACTTGCTAAAGAAGAAGAAGCGTTGAAACAACGTCAATCTGATCTATTAACGGCAAACGTTAAAGCCGCTGCTGAGCAAGAAGCTATTGCTGCTAAGAAATTAGCTGAAGAAAATTCAGCTCGCTGGGCTTCAGAAGAAAAAGCGCGTAAAGAAACAGAAAAGAAAGCTGATTACCACACAACTTCTTCTACTTATGCACGTGAAGCTGAAGACAAGCAAGATCGTCAAGAAGAGACTGGAGTTCGTAAAAAGAAACCAGTAACTAAGAAAAAGAAGAAAGAAGCACCTAAGCCTGCTGGCCGTGGTCGTGGTCGTGGTAAGAAGGGTACGTTAAGTGCACCTACTGCGATTAAACAAAGCTTTGATAAGTCTGCTGTTGTGGCTAAATCTGATATTCGTATCAGTGAAACAATTTCAGTATCAGAACTTGCGTCTAAAATGTCAGTTAAAGCGACTGAAATCATCAAGAACTTGATGAAAATGGGCGTTATGGCTACTATCAACCAAGTACTTGACCAAGAAACTGCAGAGCTAATCTGTGGCGAAATGGGCTACAAAGTTGTGCTAGTACGTGAAAACGAATTAGAGCATTCTGTACTTTCAGAACGTGGTGAACAAGGGGACATGAAAACTCGTGCGCCTGTTGTTACTATCATGGGTCATGTTGATCACGGTAAAACTTCATTACTTGATTACATTCGTAAAGCGAAAGTTGCTTCTGGCGAAGCCGGTGGTATCACACAGCACATTGGTGCATACCATGTAGATGTTGATGGTTCAATGATCACGTTCTTAGATACGCCAGGACATGCTGCATTTACAGCAATGCGTTCTCGTGGTGCTCAAGCAACGGATGTTGTAATCATTGTTGTTGCTGCTGATGATGGTGTTATGCCTCAAACTAAAGAAGCTGTAGCGCATGCTAAAGCGGCTGGCGCACCAATCATTATTGCTGTGAACAAAATGGATAAAGAAGGCGCAGATCCGGATCGTGTTAAAAACGAACTATCTGCACTTGACGTTATCCCAGAAGACTGGGGCGGCGACGTTCAGTTCTGTCATGTTTCAGCAAAAGCAGGCACCGGTGTTGATTCGTTATTAGAAGCAATCTTAATGCAAGCGGAATTACTTGAACTTAAAGCAACTGACGAAGGTCATGCGGCTGGTGTTGTTATTGAATCACGTCTTGATAAAGGCCGTGGTCCTGTTGCAACAGTACTTGTTCAAGAAGGTACACTTAACCACGGTGATATCATTCTTTGTGGATTCGAGTATGGCCGTGTTCGTGCTATGCGTGATGAGAATGGTCAAGATATTAAGTCTGCGGGTCCTAGTATCCCAGTTGAAATTCTTGGTCTATCAGCTGTACCTAAAGCCGGTGATGAAGCGACTGTTGTTAGTGACGATCGTAAAGCGCGTGAAGTTGCACTTTACCGTCAAGGTAAATTCCGTGACCTGAAACTAGCACGTCAACAAAAAGCTAAATTAGAGAACATGTTCTCTAACATGACCGCTGGCGAATGCTCTGAACTTAACGTTATCTTAAAAACTGATGTTGAAGGTTCATTAGCCGCTATTGCTGGTTCATTAGAAACACTGTCTACTGACGAAGTTAAAGTTAATATTATCAGCCGTGGTGTTGGTGGTATTACTGAAACTGATGCAACACTTGCTGCTGCTTCAAACGCCATCATGCTTGGCTTCAACGTTCGTGCTGATGCAACTGCACGTAAAGTTATCCAAAATGAAAACTTAGATATGCGTTACTACAGCATCATCTACGATTTAATTAACGAAATTAAATCGGCGATGAGTGGTTTACTTGCACCTGAATACAGACAAGACATTATTGGTCTTGCTGAAGTTCGTGAAGTGTTCCGTTCGCCTAAGTTTGGCGCTATCGCTGGTTGTATGGTGACTGAAGGTACCATTAAACGTACTCAACCTATCCGTGTTTTACGTGAAAATGTTGTTATCTATGAAGGCGAATTAGAATCTCTACGTCGCTTCAAAGATGATGTACAAGAAGTGCGTAACAACATGGAATGTGGTATCGGCGTGAAGAACTATAATGACGTGAAAGTTGGTGATCAAATCGAAGTATTTGAAATCATCACTATTGAGCGTTCACTAGACTAAGCGTTCATACTCGTGACCACGGTCGCGAGTATATTATTGAAATTATTCGATAATTATAGAATGGGGGAGCTAATTTATTAGCACCCCCATTCCTGTTTTATAAGCAACAACCAATAATGCTTAAAGCATTAGGAGTAATTCATTATGGCTAGAGAATTTAGTCGAAGTCGCCGTGTGGCGCAGCAAATACAAAAAGAACTGGCGCAAATTGTTTCGCGTGAAGTTAAGGCCCAAGATTTTGGCATGATCACTGTTAACGAAGTCGATTTATCTCGTGATTTATCTTACGCCAAAGTTTATTTCACTATCTTAAATGATGATAAAGACAACATTAAAGCGGCTATTTTACGTTTGAATGAACATGCGCCATTGTTAAGAAGCATGATGGGCAGTGCAATGCGTTTACGTATTGTGCCTGAACTAAAGTTCTTTTATGACAAATCGTTAAGTGAAGGTATTCGCATGACGTCATTGGTTAATAAAGCGGTACGTATCGATAAAGCTAACAATCCAGAACTTGAAGCAGAGCAAGACTCACAGCTTGGTTCACAGGAGAAGTAATGGCTCGTAAGCGTAAGGGACGGCCATTAAATGGCGTTTTACTGTTAGATAAAGCGACAGGGCATAGCTCTAATGACATGCTGCAAAAAGTAAAACGTTTGTATGGCGCACAAAAAGCGGGACATACTGGTGCGCTTGATCCGCTTGCTACTGGTATGTTGCCTATTTGTTTAGGTGAAGCCACTAAGTTCTCTCAATACTTACTTGAGTCTGACAAACGTTACCGTGT
>Ga0209291_1003972_pt1 | contig 10558 bp, 9 predicted proteins | sample GOMGulsemesocosm_FD_184633 | JGI IMG/M metagenome (GOLD analysis project Ga0209291, IMG submission 184633) | Methane-oxidizing microbial communities from mesocosms in the Gulf of Mexico - GOM9B Gulf of Mexico (SPAdes) (version 2) | ecosystem: Environmental > Aquatic > Marine > Cold seeps | place... | reverse complement strand
TGTGACTAAATTTCTTGGGTAAATGAGATGGCATAATCGCTCCACAATATAAATATAATTCTCATTTTAAATAATGAGTTACCTGACAATATACAATAGTTTGGTAAACAATTGTATATTCCAACCGCAATACTACCCGACTAACAACAAGCTTGGTCATATCTCGGTGTTTTATCTTTTAGAAACAGACTTCAGAATAGGTTTTGAGCTCCGTAGTTCCTCGTAATACCCAGCCTTCCACGTTTGTCGCTTTGATCATTAGATAGTCCAAAGACGGTGCAAACCAAAAAGTGACATTGTTATTTTGTATTTCGGCTACTTTAATCGTCTCTATATCACCAAAATAGCGAGTAGATAGCGTCTCCTTGCCTACAACCTGATATTCAAATAGCTCCATTTCATCTGTTGCTTGTCGCAAGGTATAAAAATGTCTTTTACCTTGTCTTACATTCATTTGAAGCTGCATGGTAATGGTATCCATGTCTTGTAATGGATATTGCTTACTGTGATATTGTGTTGTTTCACCATTCAGTAAAACCTTGCTATCTAAGCCATTTTCACTGATGTTTACGTGCATTTCTCTATTTCTAAAACCCGTCATAATTTGATAAAATTCAGTAGTAAAATAACTGTTTGTTTGTGCTTCATAGCGAGAACGAGAGGTTTGATAGAAGGTCGTACTAATACCGAGTATGCTCATATTACTACGCGTTATAAAAGACAAGATTGCGCCTTGCTGTATGATCTTTCGTTGCAGTTCGCCAGTATGAAATCCGTTGAGATAAAGGTCATAAATAATTTCTTGTTCACAAGCGACGCTATCCTCAGCTCGAACAAAAAAACTGATTAATCCACTGCTGAAAAGGAACAAGGCTACTTTTAACATACCAACCTAAAACACTTCATTAATGTTTAAATAAAATTCAGCACCGTCATCACCAAAACCGATATCCGCACGTAAATTAACTCTATCTTTAATATTAAATCTAAAACCTGTGCCGTAACTGATTAAGGTATCGGCAAATAATCCAGATATGTCATTCGCGACAGAGCCCGCGCCAGTCCAAAAGACCATACCAACACGCCAATAAATAGGAATACGATATTCTACTTGGCTAAATACCATATTGTTATCTACGTAGCGACCTTCGATATAACCTCTTAGTTTTTCATCACCACCGAGGTTGGCCAATTGCACAAAGGGCGTATCATCACTATTAAACTCAGCTTTTACTTGCCATGCCAGTGTTCCAGTCAGATTTTGGAATTGATGATATTGGCTATAATATACTTGGTATTGCTCATATGTTTCAGATTGTGAATTACTGTACATCTGATTAAATTGAACCCCAAGATTAATGCCTTTAAAAGCATTATCAACGTTATCTCTGGAATCATAATCAATCTTAATTGAGCCACCCATGCTGCTATCTTTAACGAGTAAGTCTGTATTACTCGTCGGATTAACGTCAATGTCACTGGGATTAATGTAGGCACCTTTAACTCCAATACCTAGGTAAATATCACTAGCTACTTTACGTAACCATATAACATCCGCGGAAAATTCTTCTGAGTTATAGCCTGTTACATCCTCAGACTCACCAGATAAACCATAAAAATAGCTCGCATCATTGGCAATATTGGCATGAATAAATAATCTATTTTTATCCAACTCAAAGAAGTTTTTATTTTTCAGACTCACGCCATAGGAATTATTTTCTGAGTAATAACTATTGAGAGATACAGATGAAGGTTGGCTTAGTTTGCTATCAGATAAATTATATAAACCAACGTACAAGGCACCAATACCAAGGCCTTTTTCAGGTGTGTAATAGGCTGTAGGAATAATACTGGAGTTTAACCCTTGTTCTTTTTCATATGTTTGGCTGGCTCCTAATGTATTTAAAATATCATCTAGAGACTGGGTCACAATATTTTCAGGCCAGTCAAATAGCGGCTGTTGCGCTAAACTTTTTTCTTCCCCGACGGCCGAAAAACTAATTAGCAGGGTTATGAATAATATACGTTTATAATTTAACAAAGAGAAAGCCGCCAATTGAATAGTACTATGCGGCGTTTATTCGCTACATGCAGATTGATATAGCTTTATGTTATCACTGTCTATTAAAGTGATAAAGCCTCATCAGAGTGAGGCTTTATCATAAAACGTTCTCGTTACGCTACTACTTGCTGTTGCTCTGATTGTTTAAGTACCGCATAGCTCACGCCTGTCACCAGTGTACCCGCAGCAATCGCGACTAAATACATCAATACAGGGGTGATCGCATTTGGAATTAACAGTACAAATAGACCGCCATGGGGTGCCATTAATTCAGCGCCAAACAACATAGATAATGCGCCCGTTAACGCACCACCAGCAATACAGCTCGGGATAACACGCATTGGATCGCGCGCGGCAAACGGAATTGCACCTTCAGAAATAAAGCATAAACCTAATACAAATGATGCTTTACCCGCTTCTTGTTCGCTACCGTTAAACTTACGTTTCGCAAGGAATGTCGCCAGTCCCATTCCTAACGCAGGAACCATACCAGCAGCCATAACAGCCGCCATTGGCGCATAAGTTTGTGATGCTAACAAACCAACACCAAAGGTATACGCGGTTTTGTTCACTGGACCACCAAGATCGAAGCACATCATACCGCCAAGAATTACACCTAGTAATACTGCGTTAGCCGAGCCCATATTATTCAAGAATTCAGTTAATGCGTTCATCGCCGCAGAAACGGGACCACCGACCACATAAATCATCACTAGACCAGTAATCAATGATGCTAAAAGTGGAATAATTAAGATAGGTTTCAATGCTTCCATTGATTGTGGCAGCTGGACCTTTTCTGCGATCAATTTAGCGGTATAACCCGCAAGAAAACCTGCAACGATACCACCTAAGAAACCAGCGCCTGTTGAACTTGCTAACATACCACCAATCAAACCTGGCGCTAGGCCTGGACGATCCGCAATAGAAAAGGCAATAAAACCTGCAAGTACCGGGATCATTAACGCAAAGGCCGAACCACCACCAATCGTCATTAACGCTGCGGCTAATGTGCCCTCTTCTTTAAACGCTTCGATACCAAATACAAATGACAACGCGATAGCTAAACCACCCGCGACAACTAATGGTAGCATGTGTGAAACACCTGTCATTAAGTGCTTATAAGCGCCCGTTTTTTCTGTGCTTGCTTGATCGTTCGTTGCCGCCTTTCCGTGACGATATATTTGCGCGTCATTAAACGCATTATCCAGTGTTTGGCTGGTTTTCTTCAATGCTAAACCTGTACTGGTTTTATACACTTTTTTACCATCAAAACGAGCTAAATCGATATCAATATCTGCTGCAATAATGACTACATCCGCAGCATCAATTTCAGCATTACTCAGCTGATTTTTAGCACCTACAGAACCACGAGTTTCTACTTTAATCGAGTGCCCTAAACGTTGGCCTTCTTGCTCTAACGCCTCTGCTGCCATAAAGGTATGTGCAACGCCTGTTGGGCAAGCTGTGATAGCTACAATATTTTTACTCAAACTAGCGGTTTCAGTACTGGCAACGGCTACTTCATTACTGCTAACAAACTCAGTAGCATTTTCAATCGCGTGCTCTAAATATGCCTTGGCATCAGAAAATACTGCATCAACTGCTGAACGATAGACTTTTTTACCAATAAAACGGGCATCATTAATATTAGCGTTAGCGGCAACAACAATGCATTCTGCTGCTGCGATCTGCTGCTGTGTTAAAGACGTCACTGCCGCCACAGAGGAATGACACTCAATATCTGCTTGCCAATTTAATTCTGCTACTGCTTTTTCTAATAAACCAGCAGCTATAAGGCTGCTTGCGATGCCACTTGGGCATGCCGTTACAATTGCAATTTTCATTATTAATTCCTTTATTCGCAAATAGTGATGCGTTCACTCAAAGTGAGCACTTCAGTTAAATCTTCAACCCCAACACCAACTTGTGTCACTGCTAATGCAGATAACGCAGTCGCAAAACTTAATGTTTGTTTTTTATTCCAGTTATTAAGATGTCCCCAGCACATACCAGCGACCAAAGTATCACCAGCGCCAACCGTACTGACAACATCCATTGTCGGTGGTTTAGCCTGTAACCAGCCTGCTTGATTTAGCCACATCACACCTTCAGCCCCCAATGAGACCACCACATTGGCAATACCTGTACCTGATAACTGCTCAGCAATGTCAGTCAAAGGTTTATCTGCCAGTGATGTGTCTTTCGCCCAATGCTGCAATTCCTCATCGTTCGGTTTGATGAGCCAGGGCTGAACCGCAATACCAGCACTCAGCGCAGCATTACTGCTATCAAAAAATACTTTCTTACCCGCTTGTTGTAACCGTGCAATCCAATCCGCACATTGCTCAGGAGTCACGCCAATTGGCAAACTACCCGCAATCACAAATACATCGTGATCAAGGGACAAGTTAAATAACATGCTTTCAAATTCCGCAATCGCTGCAGCAGTTACGCTCACGCCAGGGAAGTTAATATCACTGACCTGACTACTTGCTTCGACTAGCTTAACGTTGATGCGTGTTGCACCTTGTACGCGGATAAACCTATCTGTAACCTTGATGCGCCCAAATAGCTGACAAAATGCATCTTCATTTTCAACGCCTAAAAAACCAGTGGCAGTCACCTCTGCACCAAGCTCAGCCAATACCTTAGCTACATTCACTCCTTTACCGGCAGGCGCTAATGCGCAATGCTGCACTTGGTTTACCGTGCCTTTATTCAGGGTCTGTAAATGCCCGGTTAAATCTAACGCGGGGTTTAACGTTACCGTTACGACTTTTAGTTTTGCTAATTGCATGGTCATTATTTACCTTCACCTAATCCAGCTGCAATACCTTCACCTATGGCTGTTAGTGCTAGCTCCGCATCAGCACCATTCGCTGTAAATGTTAATGCTTCATCACAACGCACACCCAAAGACATTAATTTCATCAAGCTTTTCGCGCTGGTTGATTTACCAGCCACATTTGTGACTTGAATATCAGCCTGAAACTTCTTGGCTATGCTCACCAGTATTGCACTTGGTCTAGCATGCAAACCATGGCTGTTATGAATAGTAAATGTGGCCGTTAGTCCGCTCGGTTTTACTTCTGTTAATAAACGGATAATGGTCTCAGCATCTGCATCGAATAATTGACTGACTTGTTGTTTATAAATCAAATCAATCATGCATTGCATATTAGCAAGGTGTAAGTTGTCAGCACTTGCTAGCATGATCACACCTTCAACAGCTGAGCTTTCTTGTTGTAATCTCTGTGCAGGCGTCACAAATGATATAGCAGTGGTCGTTACTGATTTAGTCGTTTTCACTAACCATAAACCCTGACCAAGATGAGTCGCAGGTGAAGTGATCGCATCTGCGACACCGGTATTATCAATACAATGGTTATGCTTAAGTAATCCCGCAGCCACTGCGGTCAGCTGCGATAGGTCTTGCGCAGGAAAAGCAAGTTGCACTAGATCAGTGGTTAAGAGTGTTGATGATTGCTGGTTATTACCAAGCTTGCTGCCCTCGAGCAAAGTAATAATTGATTCGGCGCTGTCACATTGCTGAAGTTGTTGTTCAATGCCATCAGCGCTTAGTACATGAGTGAGTTGCTTTAAAATAGCGAGATGCTCATCAGACTTAGCCGCGATAGCAATCGCGAGATAAACAGTTTGTCCCTCACCCCAATCAACACCTTGTGGGTAATGGTGTAACTGCACACCAGTTTTATTTACTAAGTCACGCGTATCAACGGTTCCATGCGGGATGGCAATACCATTACCTAAATACGTAGAGTGCTGCGCTTCTCGCGCTAGCATTCCCTCGCCATAACTTGCTTCAACGTATGTTTTATTCGCCAAGCTGTGAGCAAGGGACTTAATGGCGTGCTGTTTGTTCGGCGCCGATTGATTTAACTGAATGTCATTCGAAGACAGTGACAACATAGTTTTACTCCATAATACCGTAGTTAATAACACAGCTTTTAATTTACTTGTTATTTGCTTTACACTCAGCTGAATCGTTTCAGCAACAAGGTGATAAAAAAGGCTTCAGTGATGACAAAATTATTATAAATGGCATTGCTGAAACCTTTCAGCTAATATACTGAAGTGTTTCTAGACTGATTACAATTGTTCAATAACAAATCATGTAAGAAACTATGAGCAAGCGCACAATTTTGGGGTGAAACAAACATGACATTAGATGAAATAGCCAAACTAGCCGGTGTATCACGTACGACAGCCAGTTATGTGATCAATGGTAAAGCCAGTAAGTACCGTATTAGTGAGAAAACCCAGCAGAAAGTCATAGCAGTAGTTAATGAGCATAATTACCGCCCTGATCATGCAGCGCAATCGTTACGCGGTGGCAGTAATCGTTCGCTTGGTTTAATCATCCCTGATTTGGAAAATAGCAGTTATGCAAAGTTAGCCAAATTACTCGAACGTGACGCCCGTAAAGCTGGATTCCAGCTAATCATTTCTTGTTCTGATGATGATGCGGATACTGAAATGAAAGTTGCAGAAACCTTATTAAGTCGTCGTATCGATGCTTTATTAGTGGCAAGTGCGCTCCCTGCTGATCACAGCTATTACCGCACAGTGCAAGCCAATGGAGTACCGGTTATCGGGTTAGACCGTGCAATGGATGATGGAATTTTCGCATGTGTTATAAGCGAAGACTTAGATGGTGCTTATGAATTAACCCAAGCCTTATTACAACAAGATATTTGTTCTATTGGTTTAGTTGGTGCAGTACCAGATCTTGGTATATCGAAAGAACGTGAGCAAGGGTTCCTCTCTGCTATTGAGCAGCATAGCCCTCCGGTTAAAAAATTAACCGCTTATGGCGATCACTTTAGTCAAGAACAAGGCCAAGCCCAAGTCCAACAATGGATAGATAACGATACATTCCCCGATGCAATCTTAGCGACCTCGTATACGCTGTTTGAAGGCGTACTTGATTGCTTGATACTCAATCCAAGCTTAATGGCAACAACCAAATTGGCTACTTTTGGTGATAACCGATTACTGGATTTCTTACCCAGCAAAATTCAATCATTACCGCAGCAATTTGAGTTAATTGCCGAACACGCACTTAAAATGGCGCTAAATGCTGTCAATGGCCGTAACCACCCCGGTGTTGAAGTGGTATCTAGAAAAATTATTCGTCGTTAATATAAACTAAGTCTCGCACAAATATAGTTATCTATACGGTGCAAACAAAGGTAATAGCCAGTCAACGAAGGTTTGAACTTTCAACGGCAAAGGACTGGCTGTTGGGATAAGTAAATAATAACTATACGGGCTAATAAATCCCGCTGAAAACGGAATGACCAAACTACCATCCGCGAGTTGTTGGCTAACAAAAAACCGCGGAATAAGTGCAACGCCCATACTACTCACAGCCGCCTGACTGAGCATATAGAAATGTTCCATACCAAACTTGTTATCCGTGGTTAACGTAATGCCGATATCATCAGCCCAATAACGCCATAATCCCGGTCGTGAAGTATGCTCAAGCAAGGTCATATTGTTAATATCATGTAGGGATGTCATCTGCTTGGCTAATTGCGGCGAGCACACCAGGCATAAATCCTCATCCATCAACTTGATCACATTGCACCCTTGTGGCGCAGTCGTCGCACTGCGTATCGCAATGTCATACTGATGCTGAGTAAAGTCAATCGTAAAATCACCAATTGATAAATCAACAAATAAATTCGGATTACTGAGTTTAAAGCTCTCCAAACTCGGGATTAACCAACTAATTGTCAAACTCGGTAACACATTAATGGCGATGCGTTGCGCCAATTGCGGCTGAGATATGAGGTCTTGCGTAGCACTATTAATGGTTTGCAGTGCATTCTGGACCTTGAGCAAATAAGGCTTTGCCTCTTCAGTAAGTACTAACTTCCGATGTTGACGAATGAATAGATTCACACCAAGATATTGTTCTAATATCTTCACCTGCTTACTCACGGCGCCATGCGTCACAAATAATTCCTTGGCGGCTAGCGTAAAACTCACATTTCTTGCGGCTGATTCAAAAGCACGCATGGCATTTAATGGTGGCAAATTAGGATACATAGCAATACTCATCAAAAATAATTCACTTAGTCTGCGTGAGTTTTACTCACACTATAAATAAGATAACTCCTTTGCGTTAATCGTGCAAATAACATTATATTACTCACTTAAATTACGCAGGAGCACAACATCATGGTTTTGGATATGTCGTTACAATTATCAGCAGAAATTGTTGGATTATTATTTTTAGTGGCTATCGTCGCTGGTTTTATTGATTCTATCGCTGGCGGTGGTGGTCTACTGACGATCCCGGCATTGCTATGGGTTGGTCTTCCTCCTGCAACGGCGCTGGCAACCAACAAACTGCAAGCCTGTGGCGGTAGTTTCTTTGCCAGTTTCTATTTTATTCGAAAAGGTATGGTCGATATAAAGAAAATGAAGTTCGCTATTGCCTGTACCTTTGTTGGCTCAGCTCTAGGTAGCATTGCAATTCAATCCATTGACCCGAGTATTTTGGAAGTAATCTTACCTTTTCTCGTTCTTGCTATCGGTGGTTATTTTTTATTTTCCAAACAAATTAGCGATGAAGATAAACATCAGGTACTGACACCAACACTATTTGCAGTAACAGCAGCTTTCGGTGTTGGTTTGTATGATGGTTTCTTTGGCCCTGGCACTGGGAGTTTCTTTGCACTAGCCTTTGTCTCATTGGCAGGTTTTGGTTTAGCAAAAGCAACGGCACACGCTAAAGTATTAAATTTTGCCACCAATATAGCGTCACTGTTATTCTTTGCATTAGGTGGGAAGGTATTGTGGGCGCTCGGCGGTATTATGTTAGTAGGCCAAGCGTTAGGGGCAACGCTTGGCTCACGTTTAGTATTATCAAAAGGTGTTAAGATCATTAAACCATTGATGGTCACCATGTCTATCGCGATGAGTTTGAAACTACTCTATTCATAAACTAGATTTCTAAACTCTATTTATCTATTCTCTTTATAAACTAAGAGGTCGTTACTTGCCATTGCTGCTTAGCCGCCGCATCTCGCAGGTAACGGTCGAAATTATCTAATAAAGCAGCAGCGCAACTTGATAGTTCAACATACGATTTTCCCTCTTCAGGAAAAGTATGTACTGCAGCATGACTTTCGGCTAACAGCCACAACGCGGTATAACCCTGTGGCTGAAAATAATGCTCAACAAAGTTCAATACCGTAAAACCGGCACGGTTCAGGTCAGCAGAAATCATCTGTTTAAGTGCTTCGCTATCACAACTACTTAACCACCAGCGCTGATTATATATTTTTGCTTCCATCGTTATTTTCACTTACTAACATTAAAATAAATAGCATAGTTACAGGGTATTAATCATTATTTTCGGTAACTAATTCTTATACAACTCAGACTCTGTTTGCCACGCTTCACGGTTATAATCATACAATACCCCTGAGCCTAATCGATTAATTTCAATTGTGTCCATTCGGTCATAAAAATTACCAGGGAAAACAAACGACGCTAGCAAAAATTGTTTATTTAACCAGTTCGATGGCACAGGTAACGTATCTATATCATTAATACGTCGACTTGCCGATTTACCGCGTGTTGTCGCAATCGTCCAACCCCATTGACCAAATGACGGGATATTACGTTGATACTGTTCAACATGTAAAAAACCCGCTTCTTTCACCGTTTTACCAATACTCAAAAATGCTTTTTGGGCATGATAAGGCGAGGTTGATTGTATGGCTAATGCGCCATCTGGGGCTAATAATTGGCGCACCTGATTATAGAAATAATCACTGTAGAGCTTATTTAAGTCGGGATGATTGGGATCCGGTAAATCAATAATAATGGTATCAAACTTTGCCCCTTCATCCAGTAATTTTTCAACTTGTAAAAAAGCATCAGTGGCAAATAAGGTTAACCGCGGATCTTGTAGTGATGCTTCATTTAATCGCAACATGCGTTGTTTGATTGTTTCAGGCGCAGCATAGTCCACAGTATTGGCACCAAATAGTGCTAATAGTTCAGCGTCTAAATCCACTAATGTCACAGCTTCTACAGGCCAACGTAATACATCACGCAGTGCTAAACCATCACCACCACCAATAATAAGCACCTTATCATGGCGGTTAGACGCGAGCATTGCCGGATACACTAATAAGCTATGATACAACTGCTCATCTACGCTAGAAAATTGTAAGTGACCATTAATGAATAAATCGGTTACTGGCTCGGCTTGGTTTTTCAAATAACGCTCAGTCACCACGACATGTTGATATTTTGTCGACTGTGAATAGATCACTTGATCTTTATATAACACACTACTTAATTTCGCTAACCAACCGGTTCCCAAAGTTAAAATCACCGAGAACAATAAAATTAACAGCAAGTGACAGAGAAATAATAACTTCGCCCAACGGATCTTATCTTGATAGCGCCATAAGAATGCCAGTCCTGCAATGATATTGAATAATGCCGTCC
>Ga0209291_1003969_pt1 | contig 10569 bp, 12 predicted proteins | sample GOMGulsemesocosm_FD_184633 | JGI IMG/M metagenome (GOLD analysis project Ga0209291, IMG submission 184633) | Methane-oxidizing microbial communities from mesocosms in the Gulf of Mexico - GOM9B Gulf of Mexico (SPAdes) (version 2) | ecosystem: Environmental > Aquatic > Marine > Cold seeps... | reverse complement strand
ACTGCTGCAGGTTTTCAGCATCTTTTGGAGTTAAGCTAACAATTATATAAGCAGTCATTTTTTATCCTTTTGGTAAATTACAAAATCGAAATGATTGAGTTGATAAAATGATTGTATATATAGTCTTACTACTGGACAATAACCGCATATTAATATGACTGTTTAGAAAATATGGACAATTTAAAACAACTATCTCGTTTAATGGTTTTTGCAGAAGTCGTAAAACAAGCTTCCTTTACGGGGGCAGCAAAACAATTAGGCATATCAAAATCTGCGGTAAGTCAGCAAATAAAGTCGCTTGAGGCTGATATGGATATTCGTGTTTTGAATCGTACCACTAGGGGGATTTCTACAACGGCTTTAGGTGAGAAATTATTATCAAGGTGTCATGTTTTAAAAGATCAAGTAGATTTAGTCTTAAAAGACATCGCTAATGCCGAAGAAAATCCGCAGGGACGCTTTGCCATTACCTTACCGCATTCGTTAGAATGTAATGTCGTAATGCCAGCCATTGAACAGTTATGCCTAGAATACCCGGGAATAGAGCCGGAACTCATTGTGAGTGATAGCAGTTTAGATTTAGTGGAAAACAACTTAGATGTGGCCATTCATGCGGGAGAGTTACCTGATAGTAGTTACCGGGCTTTACCCATAGGCACGCTGACGGAAATTTTTTGCGCGACTCCGCTTTATTTAAATAAGAATATCATGCCCGTTAAATTAACTGACTTAGCTCAGTTAAAGTGGATTGCTACCAGTTGGCAAAAACAAAAAATGTCCGTTTATGATATTTGTACCAAGGAAAAATCCATTGTTGAGCTTAATCAGTTTTCAAAAGTGAATAACTTCCCTAGTGCATTATCAATGGCTCTACGTCATTTAGGCGTCGTATTATTACCAGAAAATGTAGCTAAGCCCTTGATACATTCAGGTGAGCTTGTTCACATAATGAAAAACTATACGGGGCCACTATGGCCTTTATACACAGTGCATGCATACCAAAGAGATAAACCTATTCATTTAACGCGTTTCCACCAGCTCGTGTGTAATTATTTCAATAACTTAACGAGCTAGTTAATTTGTGCACTATTTAGATTAAAAATAATTAGAAAATATAAAGGAAGCATAATGAAGAATAATAAAGTGGTCATTATTACTGGAGCAGGTCGAGGAATTGGTGCTGCTACAGCCAAGTTATTTGCTCAAGAAGGATACGCAATTTGTATCAATTATAAATCACAATCTGAACCGGCTGAAAAACTTGCCAAGGAAATTTTAGCGCTTGGTGTGAATTGCATAACGGTTAAGGCTGATGTTTCCAACGAAAATGATGTAAATCGTTTATTTTCAACGGTAGACAGTGAATTAGGCACGTTGACGGTGTTGGTGAATAATGCTGGAATTTTAAGACCACAATCTCGATTAATAGATATGACAGCTGCCCGTATTAATGACATATTAATTAATAACGTTACCAGCTATTTTCTATGTAGTCGTGAGGCTGTAAAACGAATGTCAACGAATACAGGTGGAAGTGGAGGTGTCATTGTAAATGTTTCATCCGGTGCTGCAAAATCAGGTTCACCGAATGAATATATAGATTATGCGGCTTCAAAAGGAGCGATAGATACTTTAACTCGTGGTCTTTCGTTAGAAGTAGCAAGTGAAGGAATAAGAGTTAACTGTGTTCGTCCGGGGTTAATCCATACCGATATGCATGCTGATGGCGGAGAGCCAGGACGTATTAAAAGGTTAGAGAGTAAAATCCCACTTGGTAGAGGAGGACAACCACATGAAGTAGCTGAAGCTATATACTGGTTAGCGGCAGACAAGTCCTCATTTTCAACAGGAAATTTTTTGGATCTCGCAGGAGGGCTTTAATTTTCATTTACTAAGCTAACGTCATTGATAATAAGCTGGTTGGGTTTTGTCTGCCGAGCTTATTACTCAGTAGTTAGCAAAATAAGGACATAAAACGTTTTATGGTTCAACCGATAAATCGTAATACATTAAGCAGGGCTTATGAAAAAAATCAATATTGCTGAAAAGTTTGGATTATTCTCCGAACAGTGGACTCCAAAAATTATAGCTGAATCAAATGGCCAACTCGTTAAAATAGCTAAAGGCAGCGGTGAGCTTGTTTGGCACAAACACGATAATGAAGATGAGCTTTTTATCGTATTTAAAGGACAATTAATTTTACAATTAAGAGCGGGTGATATTGTTCTCAACGCAGGTGAAATGTATGTGGTACCCAAAGGGGTGGAGCACTGCCCTAAAGCTGAGCCTAATACTCATTTTATGATGGTAGAACCTGCAACTACGGCACATACCGGTGAAATACAAAGTGAAATTACGGTTTCATCTGATAGGCAAGAGTGGATTTAGTTTTTCGAATTATTTAATTTAATTGGTCGATGAAATACAAGAGAAAATATAATTACTATTTTGTTCTGTCTATTTTTTTCACACGATAAAGATGAACAACTCAAAATCACCCAACTATCTGATAATGAGTATCAACTTACATCATATGAAGAAATTGGTTCTTGGGTCATGGTAAATTAGGAGGTGTGAATTAGCTTAACCATACCGCTGAACTTGCATTCGTTGTAAAATATCAATAAGAAACTGTTTATTGTTCTGTCATCAGCACGACATCAGTCCGATATTTATCGAGTTTAGTGTAAAAGCTTGTTCGCCTATTTTTACTTACACTTAAGTTTCGTCCAGCATCAGTGGGCATTACTTCTAATGGGTACAGTGCTTCAATTACCCCTGAAGACAAGTCCTTTTTAAATAATACCTTTGATGTTTGATCTGCCGATTTGGTCGTATAATAAATTGCATCTAAATGAACATCCCATGAATAAATACCCTGTAATAATAATTGCGCCTTATCATTTGAGGGCAAAGATACAGAGTTTTCTAAAAGTTGAGAATGCACATTCATTGTGCCAATTTTTTGATAGTAAATACTTTTTCCGTCAATGATTTCAAAGCGAGAAATAGAATGAGTCAGTATCGATTTTTGATGTGTGGTAAACAAGTTCTTCTGTATAACTTGCCATAAGCCATCTATTTGTTCATACCAATACATAAATCGACCATCTATCGACCATTTTCCCATTTTTACATTATTCGTTGTCTCAAACAAAAGCGAGTTACCTAACTCCACGTCAAATAGGATCATTTTACTGCTGTCTTTATTTAACACACTCACTAATAATTGGTTACTATCAGGGGACCAAGTAGGTTCACTTAATTTATCATTTTGTTTTGCTTGAAATAATAGGGAATTAGTATTGCTATCCATTGCTCTAATCCATAGAGAATCGATACCCGACTCAGTTGCAATGAAGGCTAGGTGTTTATTGTCAGGTGAGAGACTTGGGTAATTAGTCTGCTCCAAGTTTCTAAATAATGGCTTAGATTCTAGCTCACCAGTTTCGTTTGGCGACGAACGCCAAATATTGAGTTGAGCTTCTCTTTCGATATAGGCAAACTTGTCATCTACTTTGTCATAATCGAGACTACTACTATTAACCGCCGCCAAAAAGCTTGTCTCTTTTGTATCTAACTTTATTTGCCAAATACCGCTGTCTTTGCTGCGTACTATAAGATAATAAAGTGCATCACCTGTTGCATTCCAAACCACTTGGCTAACTTCTTCTCCAGATAAAAACACCTCTGAAAACGATCCTGATTTTATATCAACTAAGCCAATAGCCCATAAATGGTTGTTTGGTTGAAAATATACCACCGCAATAGAGTTACCGTCTGGTGAAAACCTTGGCCACAAATAACCGGACGCACTTTGTAATGGCGCTAATAACGTTTTGTTTTTGCCTGTTTCTACGTTAACCAGCAATATACTTTCAACTTTTTTAATGTAGTTAAACAAAGTTGCAACAAGGTGTTTTCCATCAGGAGACCAATCAAGGGCATGTGTTTTTGACAGAGGACATTCAGCCAAGCTTTGAATTTTTTCATCACTAATTGAAAAGATATTAATCGAACATCCTGACTCTGGGCTGAAATGTTTATAAGCTATTTTTTTACCATCAGGAGAAAATACCGGAGATAAATCATGAGATCCCTTTGATGCATTCCTTTTGCGATCAATGATCACAATAGATTTATCAGTAACCGACTGTAGATGTATTTTTTTACCAGATCCGTTAGTTGAATGATTTGCATAGGTCACATACTTACCGTCTGGACTAAAACGTAGATTAAGCTCCCGATCATCATTAAAGGTTAAGTTGTTGTGTTCATGATGAATAATGTTTGTGCTAGGTACATTCTGTTGATTATTGTCAAAAATAAATAAAACTAATAAGACAACAAAAACAACGACGGATACAATCAAATAAACGCTTCTCTTAGTATTCTGGGAAGGAGCAATATTATTAGCTGCAGTTGATATTGAAGGTTTTGTCGGTAAGGTTTTCGCTGATAATTTAGGGGGCAGTAACTCCGCGGATTCATGGTGCATCGACACTATTTGAACCGTCGACACGTCATCAACAACTGGTGAGTCAGTTTGTTGCCACAAAACAGTTTGCTTTAATCGATAGCCTTGTTTAGTGACTGTTTCAATGGTGTGCTGTTGTCGTGCAGAGTCTGCAAAAACCTTTCTTAAATCAGATATTGCCCGGCTTAATACCATATCTGACGTATGTAATGTACCCCAGACAGCGAGTATCAATTGCTCTTTAGATAAGGTTTCACTTTGATGTTTAGCTAACTCTATTAAAACGGCGAGCATTTTGGGGGTAATTGACGTTTCTTGGCCGTTATGAATAATTAAATTACGAGAAGGGATGACATTGTAACTTCCTACTGAAAAATTTAATTCTTTATTGGTTCTTTCGTTATTCATGTATGTCCAAGTAAACTTTCAATAATATTTATAAACTATTTAACTAAGTGAAAGGAATATATCACGATGACAATAAATTAAGCACTAATAGTCATGAGTTTGAAGTGTTCGCCTTTGTATGACTGCATATTTACTCGTTTATTCAATTGAATTAAATGCAATGTTAGGCTTGTAATTTTTTGTTTTGAAAGGGGAATTTATATTTTCAATAAAAATTCAACAAAATACAAAGTACTTTTCAATACTAATTTTACAATTACTCATAGATTACAGCTCAGTTGTTAAAGGTAATTGAAATTAATTACCAATAATAATCCTAAAGACTCCCGATCTCACTTAACTTCGTATTTACACAGAGAACGGGAAAACAAAAGTCACAGAACTTTATTAAAATAGAATAGGAAAATTCATGCAATTACCAACAAAATTTACCAGAACCTGTCTGATCGCTATGGCAATTACCTTGTCACCATTATCAATGGCAGTAGACTATAGTGTTCATACAATAATGCCTTCAAGCGGTAATGATGCGCTTCAATTAGATAATAACAATAACCTTTATGTATCGTTTTCAGGCAAGTTTGGTGCAACAGGTTTATCGGGCACTAAGGTACGTAAAATATCTGCTAACGGCGATATTACAGAGCATGTATCAAACTTGCATGGCCCTCTCGGCACCAATTTTGATTCGCAAGGTAATATGTATGTTGCCAATTATAATACTGGGGATATAACAAAATTAACGCCGAAAGGAGAATCATCACTATTTGTTGATATCGGCTCTTCAGGTTTTGCGAGTGGTATTGCCATTGACTCCCATGACAAGATGTTTGTGGCTAGTTTCGCAGGAAATGCCATTTATAAAGTAGACTTATCCGGAAAAAAAGAACTTTGGGTTAAAGATAAGCGCTTAAATGGGCCCGTTGGTATTGTAATGGACGAAATGGAGAACATTTATGTTGGCAATTACAACGACGGAAAAGTGTTTAAGATTGATAAAAATAAAACAATAACAGAACTAGCCGCTGCACCTGTTGGACTTGGTTATATTGCCTATGCGAAAGGAGCTGTGTTTGGTACTGGATACAATAAAAATGTAATATATAAAATCGGCGTTAATGGAGAACCAGTGCAAGTACTTTCAGGTTCAGCTGAGGCGGGATTTAAATTTCCAAATGGAATAACAACTAGCTCAGATGGCGAAAAGTTATATGTTTCAAACTATTTGAACAAGAAAATCATTGTTATTGAAAACTTTTAATTAAATAAAATTGATATCGAATTACTCGTACTACTTAAGTTATTTATTATTTCATTATAACTTCAGTAGTATGTTTTATTTTCATGTTTAACTTTCACTGAACTTCAGTGCGACAATCCACCCAATTCGCACCTTTCATTGCTTTCTGGTTCCGCTTCGTTAGACATTTTAGTAAGTTATAAAATGCCTGTATTTTGGTATCATGTAGTTTTAGACAGTTAACTCCTTTGTTATTAATTGCTCTGTAAGGGTCATATATTGGCTGTAATTCATTACTGACGGTAAAATGACGTCTAATTTGCGTCACCGACATCGTGGTGTTTTGATATTATTTCGCCTAAGTCAGCAAGAGGTCTGTATGTACATAAAAAATCTAAGGCAAGTCAAATTTCTTTCACAGGAAGATCTTGCCGCTTTAAGTGGTCTAAGTCTTCGTACGATTCAGCGCGTAGAAAGTGGCCATAGAGTTAGCTATTCTTCATTACGTTCTCTTGCTCTTGCATTCAACAAAAATATAGATGAACTTGAACAGGAGATATATTCAATGGACAACATAATTAAAGAGTATAAAGATTACCCTTTTTGGTTAAGGTTATATTTAGGCAGTGGCTGGTTCACGGCTAGCCGTAGCGAATTTAAAAAAACCGAAGTGTTTTTTATCATTGTTGGTATTATTTTAGGAGGGATATGGTGTGTTACATCATTAATGGATATCGCTATTTATCGTTTCGCAATGTTTGGCTGTTTGTGCAGCCTTTTGGGAGCTTATAATATTTCAATATCGATTCGAATCGGAGATAAATACGATGTGTGGTCAAAGTTAGAGTCTACTCTACCCAAAGGGTTATTTGGCTTTTCAAAAAAAAAGTAACTCATTCTTGGTTGTTGTGAATTTAGATAACTAAACGGCAAAAATGCCAATTAAGCATTCAATATTTGGAAGTAAAATATGGAAAGAAGTTACTTGTTCACCATGTGTTTGTTAATAATACATCAAATAGATGCCGCATATTGGCAAGAATGGACAATGTTCAATCTACCAGGGGGAATTCAAGTTTACCTACTTTTTAATATAATAATCATTCCTATTGTATTAATTGGTTATAAAAGCGTTGTTATTAAGGACCATAGAGCAAATATGTATTGCTATTTGTGTGTCGGTTTAGGTTTGGTAACTTTTATTATTCACTCAGTGTTATTCATGTTGGAATATAAACAGTTCGATTTACCATTATCAATAGTAATCATAGCTTTATGTTTGTTTTCATCGTTGTATTTATTAGTTCAAATTCACTCAAAAGTAAATTCGTCTAACAAAAATTTAGTTCTATAAGGCTATAGTTAGCTATTTTATTATTGATATAATTTTAAATATTACCTAATTTATTACCCTTTAATATGGTACTGTACAAATGAACAGTATTGATGTAGTGTTTACATTCTACTAACTAACTGAGTAATGAATGTGATTGGATATATAACTTTAGGCACTAACGATTTAGAAAAAAACGCTAAATTCTATGATTCTTTGTTTGCTGAGATTGGCGCAAAACGTACGATGGAAAGTGAGTCATTTATAGTTTGGTCAACGGGTTCTGATAAACCAGGCTTTGCGATCACCAAGCCATTTGATGGTAATAGTGCAACGGTTGGTAATGGGGTTATGATTGCAATTGCCCTTGATACGCCTGAACAAGTAGATGCATTTTACTCTAAAGCTATTGAGCTTGGTGCAACAGATGAAGGGCCTTCTGGTCCTCGGGGCGAAGGATTTTATGCTGGTTTTTTCCGTGATCTTGATGGGAATAAACTTAACTCTTTTTGTATTACATCTTGATCCAATATGAGTTAATAGCTTAGCAGAACATTAAAACAAACAAATAATACTGGCTACAGCCGAATTTCATTTGTAGTTAGTATTTAACCTGAAATTAGGGTGTTATATTTTCATAGTATGAGCAATGTGATGGACTTAAATGTAAAACAAAAATTTGAAACATATCCCGAAAATATTTATATATTACTCAGTAGCTTACGCGAGTTGATTTTAAATGTTGCTGATCAAGATGGCATTTTTGAGTTAACAGAAAGTTTGAAATGGGGTGAGCCAAGTTATACTTCAAAAATAGGAAGTACTATCAGATTTGATTGGAAGGCTAAGTATCCGGATCAATACTGCATTTATTTCAACTGTAAAACATCGCTAATTGAAACTTTTAAAGAAGTATATGGTGATACTTTTAGCTATGAAGGAAATAGGGCGATCACTTTTAAAACAAATCAAAATTTGCCAATCAAAGAATTAGCCCATTGCATTTCTATGTCATTGCGCTATAAAAATATAAAGCATTTGGTTTTACTTGGTGCATAAATAACGGTCAGACTTATCCACTTTCTAAATCACTTGTTCATCTACTTCTTTAAGCCTATGAAACATGTCATAACCATCACTGTTTGTTATAAAGTGATTACAGGTTTAATAGTCATGTAAACACCTTTTGTTATTCGCTTGGTAACATTTATCTGACGGGTTAAAAATAAAGGTTTGGCTTTCAATTGAGGTCGGTTATATTTATTTTCGTAACTTATTATAGACTAACTGTATTTACACAAGCGATTAACGATATGTTTTTTGACGCGATGTCTACAATAACAACATATGATACCTTTAGGAGTAAACTCTCGTGAATGATTTAGACCGTCAGCAATCAATCCAAAAAAGCTGGGAAATACACAATGTGGTTGAAACGGCTTACCTAAAGCTCAATGCCACTAAAGGTGATGAACAATGGTTAGAAAAGCATCGGATTCTTCTGGCTGATATGGCACTTCATTTATTGCAAACAGCATTAAATCCAGACGAACTAGACCTTGATAAATTAAAAAACAATCTACATTCAATTTTAACTATTTCGGCTGAGTTCCTTCCGAAAGCTGGGCTCATAAGTGCAACTGAGAACTTGTATCAATAAGATCCTGTAGTCGCCATGTATAAACCCGTGTTATTTGATGTTAGCTTGTTAAGGAGAAAAATAGTGCAGACGCTTCATTTTCATCATGTTGGAATACCAGTACCAGAAAAAATGGCAGAGATGACTTATAACAAAGAGTTAAAGTTATATTCGACTGGTTATTTTGAAAATCCCTATGGCATAGAGTGGATGTATTTTGATAGCGATAATTCACTACCGGATATAATAAAGACAATGCCACACGTAGCTTATAGAGTAGATGATTTACATGCAGCCATTAAAGGTAAAACTATAATCCTTGCTCCTGAAAGTCCAGCAGAAGGCGTAACGGTTGCTTTTATTATGGATGGAATTAATTTAATTGAATTATTACAATTTGATCAGCCAGAAAATACAATATGGCCACACCCAAATAAATTTACAATATGATCATGGGTGAAAATATAAATGAACAAGTTACTCGCTGTGGCTAGGTTGGCTTTTGAACAAACTATTATAGATCCATTATATGGACATTGTACTTTTTGGAGTTTGACGTGAAGTTCTTAAAACAGATTATTCTAGTCGTATTACCTATTCTTTCACTCGTTTCAGTAGCATCAGAAGTGAACAATACCGATATAAGAAAAATCATTTCGAAGGAAGAGTTTTCATCCTACAAAGACGTAGGAGAATTTATCGATCACTCACCTAAGGTCACTGTTGTTGTTAAACCTGAACCAGAGGACATTGCACAATATGGCAAGGATGTTGTTAAGTCACTTACCGGTTCAGATTGTGATAGGGATGGTAAAATGGATGATAATGCTAAATGTAATGCCGTATATTATAAGCTTTGGATGGAATATGAACGTTGATACGCTAGCTAAATAATTTAAATTATGTAGGTTATTTCTGTGATTTATAATAATGATCCTGGTTCAAAGTGCCGTATTTCAGACAACGGCAAAGTGAATATCATTAATTGCAGTCAATACTTGTTTCCTGTTAAAAATATACGTTAGGGTGTTAAATGGAAATTATACTTGTTCGCCACGGTCGGCCAAAGTTTCACGTAAATAATATTATTTCAGCCTCAGGTTTTAGTCAGTGGGTTCGTTGTTATAATAAATCGAAAATTTGTAGTGAAAGCACTCCACCCAAAGCGTTGATAGACAGATCTAAAAAATCCTTTATCGTATCAAGTAATCTTAATCGAGCTATTCACTCAGCAGCTTTATGTATAGATAAATCGCCAGATTTAATCTTAAAAGAGTTGCGTGAAATGGATATACCTCGATTTAAACTGCCATTAAAAGCTAAAGCTAATAATTGGCTTATTATCAGTCGTTTGTTGTGGTTTTTTAATTTTAACGGACAAGTAGAGTCATTTAAACAAGCTAAAATGAGAGCTAGGCTTGCTGCAAGTAAATTAGTTGAATTGACAAAACAGCATGATGAGATCGTGGTAT
>Ga0209291_1003961_pt1 | contig 10582 bp, 7 predicted proteins | sample GOMGulsemesocosm_FD_184633 | JGI IMG/M metagenome (GOLD analysis project Ga0209291, IMG submission 184633) | Methane-oxidizing microbial communities from mesocosms in the Gulf of Mexico - GOM9B Gulf of Mexico (SPAdes) (version 2) | ecosystem: Environmental > Aquatic > Marine > Cold seeps | place... | reverse complement strand
ACTGGTGTAGAAGACAATAATGATTCTCCTTTCTTCTCTTCAGTATCTCTTACTACACGTCCTTGGAATAAACGAGTAGATGTAGCCATTACGGTATCTCCTGCTTCAGCTTTTTCTTGGTTACCCATACATAAGCTACAACCTGGACGCTCTAAATATAACATGTTTTCATACTTCGTACGAGCCGCTGCTTTAGGGGCTGCATCATCAAATACAAAACCAGAATACTTCTCTAATACGTCCCAGTCACCTTCTGCTTTTAACTCATCTACAATATTGTATGTAGGTGGAGCAACAACTAAAGGTGCTTTAAATTCAACCTTACCTTGTTGTGCTTCTACGTTTTTAAGCATTTGTGCCAATATTTGCATATCTCCTTTATGAACCATACAAGAACCAACAAAACCTAAATCTACTTTTTTAGTTCCTCCGTAAAAAGATAATGGTTGAATATTATCGTGCGTATAACGCTTAGATACATCTTCATTATTAACATCTGGATCAGCGATCATTGGTTCAACAATCTTATCTAAATCGATAACAACATCAGCATAATATTTAGCATCTGCATCTGGTTTTAATGCCGATTTAGTTCCTGTTTTAATTTCTTGAATTCTGTTATTAGCTTTATCAACCAATCCTTTAAGATCTTGCTTAGGGTTATCCATCCCTTTATCAATCATAATTTGAATACGATCTCTTGAGATTTCTAATGATTCAATTAATGTCTCATCTTCTGAAATACAGATAGATGCTTTTGCTTTCATTTCTGCAGTCCAATCTGTAAATGTAAAAGCTTGATCAGAAGTTAAGGTACCAATATGTACTTCGATAATTTTTCCTTGGAAAACATTCTCACCATCAAATTGCTTTAACATTTGCTCTTGAGTAGCGTGAACTACATCACGGAAATCCATAAAAGATTTCATTTCTCCTTTAAAAGTAACTTTTACTGATTCTGGAATTGGCATAGTAGCTTCACCCGTAGCTAATGCTAAAGCAACTGTTCCTGAATCAGCTCCAAAGGCAACTCCTTTTGCCATACGCGTATGAGAATCTCCACCTATGATTACATCCCAATCATCAACTGCAATATCATTTAACACTTTATGAATAACATCTGTCATTGCATGATATTTCCCTTCTGGGTGACGTGCAGTAACTAATCCGAAGTCGTTCATAAACTTCATTAATCTTGGAATGTTTGCTTTTGACTTATCATCCCAAACTGAAGCTGTATGACATCCTGACTGGTAACCCGTATCAACAATTGGAGAGATTACTGTAGCAGCCATCATCTCTAACTCTTGAGAAGTCATTAAACCAGTAGTATCTTGAGAACCTACAATGTTTACTTCAACTCTTACATTAGAACCTGCGTGTAATGTTTTACCAGGAGTAGTTCCTACTGCATTTTTGTTGAATATTTTTTCAACAGCAGTTAAACCTTGCCCTTCTATAGAAACTTCTTTTGAAGTAGCGTATACTTGAGGAACATCCATTCCTAAAAACTTACATGCAAATGTTTGTAATTTCTTACCAAAAACAACAGCGTAAGAACCTCCTGCTTTGATAAACTCCATTTTTGGTGGCGTTAATGCAGTAGAGATATCTTTTAACGCTGTAGTCCCGTTATATAATTTTTTTGTTTTTGTATTTATAGTAAGAACAGTTCCTGTAGCTACAGAATATTCTTCCTTTAAAATTGCATCTCCTTCTTCATCAACTATCGTGTTTCCGTCAGCATCTTTTTGCTTCACCCAGTTTTTTAAATCGATACCAATTCCTCCGGTAACTCCAACAGTTGTTAAGAAAATTGGCGCAATACCATTGGTACCTGCAATTACCGGTGCTATATTAATAAATGGTACGTATGGGCTAGATGAAATACCTGTCCATAAAGCAACGTTGTTTACTCCTGACATTCTTGAAGAACCTACTCCCATAGTTCCTTTATCAGCAATTAGCATCACACGCTTATTAGGGTGCTTTTCTTTTAATGCTAATAATTCATTTTGCATGTCTTTATTATGCTCAAACATACACTGACCATGTAACTCACGATCTGATCTTGAGTGTGCATCTGCACCTGGAGATAATAAATCTGTAGAAATATCACCGATACCAGCAACAAATGTTACGATTTCTATTTCTTCGTCAACTTCTGGTAACTTTGTAAAAAACTCAGCTTGTGCATAGCTTTCCATTAATTCTTTAGCGAAAGCATTTCCTGCTTTATAAGCATTTTCTAAACGAGCAGTATCTGCTTCATATAAGAAAACTTGTGTTTTAAGAACCTTTGTAGCTTCTTTAGCAATAGCAGTATCATTACCTAAAGCTAAATCAAGAAGCACTTCTACAGAAGGTCCTCCTTTCATATGTGATAATTGCTCCAAAGCAAAAGCAGGAGTTATTTCCTCAACAGTAGATTCTCCTAAGATAATCTCTTTTAAAAATTTTGCTTTAACACTTGCAGCACTTGTAGTACCAGGTAAAACATTGTAAATAAAGAAATTAAGAGACTCATTACGGTGAGTATTATTTACATCTTTAATTTGTGCTATAATACCGCTTAATAGCTCACTTCCATCAATTGGCTTAGGCTGTAATCCTTGAGCTTTTCTTTCCTCAATCTCTTTAAGATAATCTGAATATGTGTTCATAAAAAAGTTTCTTTTTAATGTTAAGGACTATTTGTTAATTCTTTGGTTATTAGTTTATGTCACAATGGTTATACCAACCTCATTTGATCATATCAATATCTAAAGACAAATAATCTATATTATTTTTTATTATTTGGAGTGTCGCGAAATTACAAAAAATATAGGGTAATTAGAAGATATTCAGCTGTTAAAGGGTTTTGACCAATTATTTTTATTAAGTAGACAATTTTGCCTCATAATTTTCATTAATTCACAAAAATCAATGTGTTTTAATTGATAAATTCTCAAAAAATAAAATTTACTTTATATGAAGTAAATTCTTAATCCATTTCTTATCTCTTATATTCATCATTGGAATTTCGTAATACTTATGCAATAATGCTGCTAAAAATATTGAAATTACAAAATAAGCTGAAGTTAGTAATAAAGCCTCTAAGAATGTATTTTCTTCATCATAAAAAAATGATTTTAAAATAAATAAGACTACAGAATAATGCACCAAATAAGCATTATATGAAATAAGACTCATAAAGGTAATAACCTTATAAAAAATAGAGTTTCTACTAATTGAATTGTATTCTGATAAAAACGGTATTCCACACAAAATTAAAAAAGACAACACAGGAAAGTATAAAACATTATAAAAAAACGGAAAACTTTCAATTTTAAGGCCTAAATAAGGTAATATATAGAAAAATACAAACAAACTTGCCCCGCTAAATTTTAGTAAAATCATTTTATACTTTGTCCATTTTTCAGCATACTGAACTGATATTAGAGCACCCAAAACTCCATAATAAACAGCATCAATCCTATATATAACAATAGGTTTTAAATGTGTATTCCAATATTCTAATGTACTTCCTGAAACAGTTGTATTATAGTAACATTTTGACAGGAAAAAAAAGATTATAATTGCTATTGTCCCTCCCCATAAATTCCTCATTTTATTTCCTTTTCTATTCAATAAAAAAAGAATCAAAAATATTATTGGGCCTAATAAATACGAAAATTCTTCAATAGATAAACACCAAGACTCCATATAAAACGTAGGATGTTCTCCTGTAATATTATCTCCGAAATATAAAAACTTTACAAAATTTTCAGGAATTCCAGTATAATAAATATGAAATATTATCAAGTTTATTACTAAAAACAAATAATAATTTGGTAAAGTTCTAAACCATCTTCTTACCCAAAAATAAAACATGTTTTTAGCACCAAAATCAGGTTTTAAATATTCTTTAATTAAAATTCTACCAATAAGAAAACCACTTAATACAAAAAAGGCCTCCATTCCCAACACCCCTCCTAGCTTAAAAAAATTTGCTACTCTTAAATTCATAGTAGGGTTTACCCACAAACTGTGCGTAAACATAATCCAAATCATTCCTATTCCTCTGATTAAATCTAATCCGAATATTCTCTCTTTTGTACTTTTCAAATCCTAAAGTGTCATTTATATATATTTAAAATAGAATTTCAAAGAAACAATATTGCACTGACGAGACAAAATAGTTAACTCTTAAAAAACTTATGATCTCTTAAATTCGTCATCGGTTTTTCAAAAAAATTATACACCAAACTTGAAAGAACAACTGTAACTCCAATGTATACAACTGAATAAACTATTTTCTGAAACACATTTAGTCCTTTTATAGGGCAAAGTAAATTTAAGACTCCTAATACAAAAGTATAGTGCAACAGGTATATTGCATATGAATATATACTTATCCTATATATAATATTTTTTATTAACCTAAATGAATACTTTAGGTAATATAAATAAGGTAAAAACATACAAATTGTTATTGAATTTATAGGTAAAAAAAGAACCTCTAAATAAAAAGATTGCCCTTCTTGCATACTAACAATCATAAACCTCAGATGGTTAAACAACAATAATATCACACCCAAAACGAATAACTTATATCTATTATCTTTCAACCAATTGGTATAATAGAAATGCATATAAGCAACTATAAAACCATAATAAATTGCATCTAACCTATAAATTACAACCTCTTTTAAGTTATTGTCCCATTCTATAATTGATAAAGGTTCGTTAAGGTGTTCAAAAAAGTAAAGTACTTTCGTTAAGGTAAAAACAACAATTAAAAACAATATGCTAAGTAAAAAAGAGTTTTGCTTAGCTTTAAAAGCCTTATAATTTATTCCAATAATTATCGGAGAAAATATATAGGCATACTCCTCTATTGACAAACTCCAAGCTTCTGAAAAAAAAACAGGATGACTTTTACAAAAATTTTGTAAGAAAACTGAAAACTGCCATAACTTGTCTGGAAAACCATTTAGGGTATAATATAAGAGTGTAATATTCAGTATTAGTATTAAAAAATATAATGGCAATGTTCTAAACCATCGTCTAATCCAAAAACGAAACATATCTTTAATTGAAAAACCTCCTTTACTTAATATTTTCAATAATATAGTACCAATCAAAAAACCACTAAGCACAAAAAACACCTCTACCCCATGAAGTCCAACCAACTCAAACACATTAGTTATTATATGGTTGCTATCAAAAAAGATACTTGAAACATGGGAAAATACTACCATCATAATAGCAATCGCCCTCATTATATCTAAACCTAATATTCTTACAGATTTGTTTACCATTAATAATACTCCAAGTGAGTGTTTGGTTCATCTAAAAAACTATCAATATGCATTTTTAATTTATAGTATACTCTCATTTCTGGGTAAACCATTACCTTAATAGTATAGGACGACCATTCATTTAAATCGATATAATAATCCCCTTGATATTCTCTAACAACATCTTGAATATGTTCAGGTAATTTTTGTGTTTCCAATTCATTGTCAAAGTGTATTCTGCAATATTTAGGTTTTCCCGAAAAATAGCTAAATGCTAAAATATGGTCATAGAAACCAAATAAATTAGTAAAAGGCAATGCTATTGTAATGCAATATATGACAACAATTTTAAAACTATCAATAGTCAATAGTTCTCTTGTCATTATTTTACTATTATAAAACACCAAAAACAGTGTGAGTACGTTAAATGCCATCAGTGGTATTACTGCATAACCAAATCCGCCTTTTAAAAAAGTAATCAGAATAATTAAATGCATTAATGCAATCAGCCATATACCAAGTTTTCTAGTTTTAACAAATAATAGTAATACTCCAAAACCAGCTTCTAAAAAAGGTACTGCATATGTAAAGCTTACTCGCATCCAAAAAGGTATAAAAGGGATTCTTTTATTTAATCCGTTTAACCACTTTTCAAAAAAAAAGTCATTGTATTTATGAATTCCGCTCCAAAAATAGGTTCCAATAAAAATCCACAACAAACATTTTTTAGCAGTTTTAAGGTTACCTTTAAAAATACTTAAGGCAAAAACAACAAAAACAATCTCGAAAAAAAAGTGTTGTAATCTATTTTGATCTAAAAGTACCCAGTAGGTATATATCATAATTACTGGAACTCCAATACTCAATTTTGGTTTAACTATAAAAAGTAAAAAAAAGGAAATAAAAGCAGTTATTAATAAAGAATCAATAGTTCTATTTGGTACAGGAATTCCATCAAAAATGGGAACCAAAGGGAAATTTCTTTCTGAAAACCATAAATTCCAAGACATTAACATTGAAGAAATAAAGGCAATAAAAGCAAACAAACGTATCGTTGCTAGATTATCTTTTTTAAATACCTGTAACATATAGTAACCTATTTTAAGTTTATAAAAGTAAAAAAAACATTGAAAAAAGTAGTATTTTTGATACATAACTCGAAAATAATGATGGCTTTTAAAAAATGCTATAAAATTACATTCTCCATACTGTGTTTATTAATAGTTTCTGGAACTATATACTATAGCTTATTATCCAATAGACATCAAGCAATAATCAAAACTCGATTATTACATTCATTACATATTATCGACCCTGAATGGTCAACAAACACAACCGAAAGAAATATTCTACTTACCTCGCCTACTTTTTTTATAGATAATATTTATAAATCCATGGAAGGTCCAAAAGCAAGTACCTTCTTTTCATTAAATTCTGAAAAAGATGAACTAAACTGGATGACAAGTTATACCGTAAAGGCGTTAAGCCCAATAAATAACAAACAGCTTTCTAATGACCTAATTTGTCATTTTAATATTGATTATCAGGATCAAGAACATCATGGTAAATGGAATTTATTAGATCGTATAAATAAACAATACCCAAGGCTATTATCATTATCGCATGGGATTGAAAGCTTTAGTTTCCCTAAAGGTTTTGGTTATCCTTTTTTTAGTAACGAGAAGTTTTTTATTACTACACAGGCATTAAATCACAACATCACTGACTCTATATTTAATATCAAACATAGGATTAATATTGAGTATACCACAAAAGAAATATTAAAGCCTTTACGCCCAAAAACTATCTATATGATGCTTCCTTTTAAAATGGATGCTACTAACAAACCAATCAGTCAAATTCCTGAAAACTCATGTATACCAGTAGAAACAAAAAATCATACCTATTATAATAAAGCTGGAGAAACTTTATCTGGGCATTGGAAAATTTTTAAGGAAGAAAAAAAATACACTTATGATGCTACTGAACAACTTGACATTCAAGATACCGTTACTGTTCATCAAATAATTCCACACCTACATCCATTTGCTAAGAAATTTACTTTAAAAGACAAGACAAATAATACTATAATATATACCTGTGATGTTATAAATCACACAAATAAAATAGGTTTAACTAACACTCCAAGTTTTTCAAGTCAAAAAGGGATTATTATGTACCCTACACATCAATATGAACTTGAACTAATAACAAAAAGTACTTTAGATGAGCCACAAGATATGATGGCTAGCCTATTTCTATTTTTTTATGATAAAGAAATGGATTTAAAAATTAATAAATACAATAATGAAAACTAATACCATCACAATGCTTTTGCTGATATTGTGCATTTCTTGTTCAAAAGAAAGAGTATTGCCTATATTGAGTAATTACATTGATGAAAATGGTACTACTAGAAGCTACTTGATAAATGATTATCATTTTACCACTCAATTAGGAAATGAGTTTACTATAGAAAACACAAAAGGTAAGATATACATTGCTAACTTCTTTTTTACAAGATGTTCTTCAATTTGCCCACCAATGCGCGAAAAGTTAATTGATATTGCTGCAACAATAGATAATAAAAACTTCATATTGACTTCATATACAATAGATATAAAGCATGATTCACTTTCTGTTTTAAATAGGTATTCGGAAGGCACTATGATTTCTAAAGATAAATGGTTTTTTTTAAAAGGATCTCCTGAAGAACTCACTTCAATTTCTGAAAAATTTAGAACTAGCTTTTCAACAACTCAAAATTCAAATGACTTTTACCACTCAAGTTATGTGGCATTAATAGACACTAAACAACAAATAAGAGGCTTTTATGACCTTTTAAACAGTGAAGCGGTAATTTTATTAAAAGAAGATATTAACTTACTATTAAACGAATAATTAAAATAACCCTTTAATTATATCATCCTTAGTTACACGCTCAGCTTCTGCTTTGTAATTTTTAATAATCCTATGACGTAATACGCCTAAAGCAACTGCTCGAACATTTTCTATATCTGGTGAGAATTTTCCTTGTAATGCAGCGTGAGCTTTAGCTGCTAATATTAAGTTTTGAGATGCCCTCGGACCTGCTCCCCAGTCAATATATTGTTTTACTTGTTCAGGAGCTTCCTCACTTGCAGGACGTGTTTTTCCAACTAATCTTACCGCGTATTCAACAACATTATCAGCAACAGGTATTCTTCGTACTAACTTTTGAATATCGATAATTTCCTTAGCACCTAAAAGCTTGTTCACCTCAACAGATACATCAGATGTTGTATTTTTAACAACATTTACTTCTTCTTCAAAAGTTGGATATGTTAACTCCACTGCAAACATAAAACGGTCTAATTGAGCTTCCGGCAAAGGATAAGTTCCTTCTTGCTCAATTGGATTTTGAGTTGCCAAAACAAAATACGGCAAATCTAATTGGTAACGATTACCAGCAACGGTAACCGATTTTTCTTGCATTGCTTCTAATAAAGCAGCCTGAGTTTTAGGTGGTGTTCTATTAATCTCATCTGCTAAAATAATGTTACCAAAAATTGGTCCTTTAACAAACTTAAACTCTCTGTTATTATCTAACACTTCACTTCCTAAAATATCAGAAGGCATTAAATCTGGTGTAAATTGTATGCGCTTAAAATCCAGCCCTAAGGTTTGAGCTAGGGTATTCACCATAAGTGTTTTTGCTAATCCAGGAACACCTACTAATAATACATGACCTCCAGAAAAAATTGCTAATAATATTTGATCAATAACAGCATCTTGACCCACAATAACTTTTGCTATTTCTTGCTTAAGTTGTTTGTGTTTTTCTACAAGTGTATTTATTGCTGTTACGTCTGACATATGTTATTTTTTTAACCAATTATTAGTATACTCACAATCTCTATATTCTCCTGTAATTTTAATGTAAGTATCTTTAATTTTTTCTTCTTGCCATTCTGCAACAGCATTAATTTGTTTTTCTTTTAATGCTAATTCTTTAATTTTCAAGAAATCTTTTCCATACTCAGCTACATGCTCCTCCTTTTTATCACTAACCATTAATAACTTATAAAAAGCTTTTCCTGACCTATCGTACTCTAATACAGGATTAGATACTGTACCTTCGTGAAGATTTATTACTTGAGAGTAAAGTGACGGATCCATTTTTGTTAACTCAAAATTATGATCGTAAGTTTCTGGGTTTCTTAATTTACCACCATCAAACTTTGTTTCTTTTTCATCAGAAAATTCTAAAGCAGCTTTTTGAAATGTAATTTCTTCATCCAAAATTCTTTTTCTAATTGTATCAGCTAACTTTTTTGCTTCTTCTAAATTAGCATTAGAAATATTTGGTCTTAATAAAATATGACGCACATCTACTTCCTGACCTCTTACTTGATCAACCATTAAAATATGATATCCATGATCTGATTTAAATGGCTCAGAAATTTCACCTGCTTCTAAACTGAACGCAGCTTCTCTAAACTCTTTTACAAATCTTGGCTTTTTACGATGAATAGTATATTTCCCCCCTGTTGGTCTTGATCCTTCATCTTTAGAATACAGTACCGCTTTAGAGGCAAAACTTGCTCCATTTTCTAACACATCTGCCTTAAATTGCTTTAGTTTATCAATTACTTTATCAATTTCTACTTGAGGTGTTTTGGGTTTAATTACAATTTGTGATACTTTCAATTCTGCTCCAAATGTAGGACGATCATCTTTAGGTATTTCATTAAAAAATGAATAAACTTCTTCAGGACTCACCTCAACTTCTTCAACTATTTTCCTAGTCATCTGACCAGCAAGTTTGTTTGTTTTAATTAAGTCAAATAATTCTTTTCTAAAAGCAACCTCATCATCTTTTTTATAAAACTTCAATACTTTTTCTATATCACCACCTACTTGAGATTTCATGTAGTCTATTTGCTGATTAACTGTACTCTCTACCTCATCATTAGAAACAGTTATACTATCTTGAATAGCGTTATGAGCATATAACTTATCTTCAAGCAATTTACCCATTACATTACATCGAGTAAAATCTTCAGTAGATACTCCCTGACTTTTCAGTTCTATAAACATTTTATCAACGTCAGAATCTAACACAACATACTCTCCTACAACCGCAGCAACACCATCAATTTTCACTTTTTTGTCCTGTGCAAAAACACTTACGGAAAAAGCTAATAATATAACTAAACTATTAATTGTAAATTTCAAATTCTTTATTCTGTATTGCATCTTTTCTAACATCAATTTCTAATTGCTTAATCAGCTTTAATTTTCTTTTATTAAGAATAATT
>Ga0209291_1003958_pt1 | contig 10585 bp, 5 predicted proteins | sample GOMGulsemesocosm_FD_184633 | JGI IMG/M metagenome (GOLD analysis project Ga0209291, IMG submission 184633) | Methane-oxidizing microbial communities from mesocosms in the Gulf of Mexico - GOM9B Gulf of Mexico (SPAdes) (version 2) | ecosystem: Environmental > Aquatic > Marine > Cold seeps | place... | reverse complement strand
CGTGGTAATGTTTTCAGAAGTTTAATGAATGGTACTCCTTGGGCAGCAAGTAAAACAAATACTACAGCGCTATTAAATTCTATTGTTCTGTCTGATGAAGGTCGGATATTTGTACTAGGTAATAATGGAGTCATTCTTGAAAGTAAAGATGATGGGAAATCCTTCGCTCTAAAAGTGCAGTCTGATGGTAAATCACTGGTTGCAGGTGTTTGGTATAGAGGGCGCATAGTTGCCGTGTCAGATGTTGGCATTAAAAATATTTCTATGGATACTTCAGGACTGAATTACTAATATGATTAACTCAATTATCAACCGTATAGAAAGTTCGTTATTTAGATTACGATCGTTTGTATTATTTGTTTTTGTCGTTGCCACTGCTTTTTTAATGTTTCAAGCAACTCAAATAAAGTTAGACGCATCATTTACCAAAAACATCCCTTTGCAACACACTTATATGAAAACGTATTTGAAACACCAAGAAAATTTTGGTGGAGCAAATAATATATTAATTTCAGTGTGTAATACAGACGGAGATATATTCAACGAAGGATTCTTTAATTCGTTAAAAGGCGTGCACGACCAATTATTTTTCATACCTGGAGTTGATCGTATTCAGGTTAAATCTTTGTTCTCTCCAAGCACTCGATTTGTAGAAATTGTAGAAGATGGTTTTGCCGGTGGTCCGGTAATTCCTGCAAACTTTAAGGCTGACGCACAAGGGTTAGCTATTGTAAAAGGTAATATTGAAAAAGCAGGTATTGTTGGACGTATTGTTTCAGACGATTACAGCTGTGCAATGGTGAAAACTTCACTTATGGATGTAGATCCAGGAACGGGTGAGAAGTTAGACACTATTAAAATGTCTACACAATTAGAGAATGAAATTAGAGGGAAATTCGAAAAAGATAATGTGAGTGTACACATTATTGGTTTCGCAAAAATGGTTGGTGATGTTGCTAACGGCGCTAAAAGTGTTATTACCTTTTTTGCTATAGCTATCGCGATCACCGCGGTTATGGTTTATTTCTTTTGTTTTTCTATTCGTTTAACACTACTACCTATTGTTTGTTCTCTTATTGCTGTTATTTGGCAAATGGGTTTGTTGACCACGCTTGGTTTTGGTTTAGATCCCATGTCGATACTTATTCCTTTCCTAGTTTTTGCTATTGGGGTTAGTCATGGTGTTCAAATGATTAACTCGGTGGGTAAGCTGGTTGCTAAAGGTAAAACAAGCTTACAAGCGGCGCAACTAAGCTTTAGAGCATTACTTGTTCCAGGTGGCATAGCGCTACTTTCAGATACCATTGGTTTCTTAACACTGCTTTCTATAGATATTGGGATTATAAGAGAGTTAGCTATTGCAGCTTCGTTAGGTGTAGCAATGATTATTCTTACTAACTTAGTGTTACTTCCGTTATTAGTGTCGTATATCAAAATTTCACCTACGGTTGGTAAAACAAAGAAGCAAGCAACAAAGAAAGTATATCGTGGCCATAACGATAAAAATGTTTGGGATCACATGTCTAACGTTGCGTCTAGAGGGCCAGCAACGTTAATTCTACTTATTACAGCGGTTCTTTTTGCTGTTGGTTATCACCAATCTCAAGATCTTAAAATTGGTGAATTACATGCTGGTGCACCTGCACTACATGAGCAGTCTCGCTACAATCAAGACACTTTCTTAATCACAAGTAAATATGCGATTAGTGTTGATTATATGTCGGTGATTGTTGAAACATCTGCAGATGCCTGTACGCGCTACGATATTATGGATGTTATCGATCAGTTTCAGTGGAGAATGGAAAACATTCAAGGTGTACAGTCAGCGGTTAGTTTAGCGTCTGTAGCTAAAGTGGTAAACGCAGGGTATAACGAAGGTAATGCTAAATGGCGAGTGTTGTCGCGTAATCAGCAATCACTTGTTCAATCAATTGCCCGCGTACCTTCAACAAGTGGCTTACTCAACAATAATTGTAGTGTTATGCCGGTGATCTTATTTTTAGATGACCACAAAGCTGAAACCATAAATAGAGTTGTTGATGCTGTTAAAATTGCAAGTGCGGAGCTTCAAAATGATAACTTAGTGTTTAAGTTAGCCTCTGGCCCTGTAGGTGTAATGGCTGCAACTAATGAAGCTGTTGAAGAAGCTCAGTTACCTATGATGTTGTATGTGTACGGTGCAGTAATCATTTTATGTTTACTTAGCTTTAGAAGTGTTAAAGCGACGATTTCAGTAGTTTTACCACTGTATGTTGTTTCTACGCTAGCACAATGGTTGATGACGGTATTAGATATTGGCTTAACGGTTTCTACTTTACCGGTAATTGCACTAGGTGTTGGGATTGGTGTGGATTATGGAATATATATTCTATCGACCATGAGCGAACAGTTACGTGCAGGTGTTGGTGTTAAAGCAGCTTATTTAGCGGCATTAAAAGAACGAGGTAGTGCAGTCTTAATTACTGGGGTGACATTAGCGATTGGTGTATCAACGTGGTTCTTCTCAGATCTGAAGTTCCAAGTTGATATGGGCATATTATTAACATTTATGTTTTTAGTGAATATGCTTGCTGCTGTTATCGTGTTACCAGCAATCGCAGCTTTTTTATGGAAAGAGCCAAAATAATAAAATTATTTTAATACCTTAGAATATTATTTTATTGAATAATTAAACAAGAAAATGGCCGAAAGGTCATTTTCTATTTATAGGAAGTGAATAAAGAATATTGCATGTTTTGTAACCCACCTGTAAAACTTTCACCTATCTAAAAATATTTCTCGCAATAGCTTAAAATTACTAATAAAATCAAAAATACAGACTATTCTATTAATATGGCTAATAATGAATATAACCAATGGTTATTTTCATTGTCGTCTATTATTATAGGAAATGACGAATATAACGAATGGTTATTTTCCCTAGTTGTTTTAATTTACATAATTAGTGTTAGGTTCCAAATCGTTAATAACAAAAATATACAATAATCAATAAGTGTTTTATCCATAAGGTACAAGGCATGGCGTTAGTAAATGGTTTACCCTCAGTAATATTAAATAATGTAGCAAAACTTATTCAAAAAAAAGTTCCTGCAGCAGTAGCACCTTTAGTCGAAGAGTTTTCTGAATTACTCTACGGCAATATCTCTACGTTAGATCTTACGGGTCGTAACGATAGTGATATGTACGGTGCAACTTTAAGCTTGTGGAATGCATTAAATGATCACCAAGATAATAAACCGGTTATCAAAGCATTTAATCCGCAAGTATCTAAACATGGCTGGAAATCAAGTCATACCATCATAGAAATTATAGTAAGCGATATGCCATTTCTGGTGGATTCGCTACGAATAGCATTATCTCGTTTAGGTGTAACACCGCATTTAATGCTTAATTGTCCGATCAAAATTGTGAGAGATAAAAAAAATATAATTAAACAGCTCTCACCAGCGTCAGACAAAAAAATAAAAGAAACTTCAACAGAAACCGTATTCTTTATCGAAGTCGATCGAATTTCGGATCAAAGTGAATTAGATAATGTAGTAGCGGAGTTGCATTCAGTAGTGAGTGACATTTCTTTAACGGTTAATGACTGGCAACCAATGAAAGATAAATTGGTAGAAGTTATTAGCACCGTTAAAAAATCAAAATACAAATGTTCTAAAGAAGAGCACACAGACGCGTTAGAATTTTTAAACTGGTTACTTAATAACAACTTCACATTAATGGGTTATCGTTCTTACGACGTTAAAACCTTAGAAGGTGATGTAGCGTTAACCGCAAAAGTTGATACTAGTTTAGGGTTAATGAAGCAGTCTAAAGGCACCGCCGAACGCTTATTATCTAAATTAGGTGAAGAAGCAAGAGAAGTTGCAGTAGGAGATAGCCTACTCATATTAACCAAAACAAATTCACGTTCACGTGTTCACCGCCCAGCGCACTTAGATTATATTGGTGTTAAACGCTTTGATGCCAAAGGTAATGTTGTTGGCGAAGAGCGTTTTGTTGGCTTATTTGGCTCAGCTTATTACACAAATAGTGCACTTGACTTACCACTTATTAAATCTAAAGTTGCTGGTGTTTGCCACTCGTCAGGTTTTGCTAAAGGTACTCACGCCTATAAAACGTTAATAAATATCCTTGAAACTTACCCTCGAGATGAAATATTACAATCGACCACTGCAGATTTACTTAGTAATGTCTTAGGTATATTTCAAATGCAAGAGCGTGATTACTCTGGCTTATTCGTTCGTCGCGATGTGTTCGATCGTTTCTACTCTTGTATGGTTTATGTGCCAAGAGAACGCTACAACACACAACTGCGTATGGAAACGCAACAATTATTAAAAGAAGCATTTGGCAGTGAAAAAGAAGTTGAATTCACAACGTATTTTTCTGAATCAGCCCAAGCTCGAACGCACTACACAGTGAGAGTGAAGTCAACTAAAGCGGATATAGATGTGAAAGAAATTGAACGTAATTTGAATGAAGCAGCATGCAGCTGGGACGATAAGCTAACCGTTGCGTTAAAGTCACACAAGGGTGAGGCTAAAGGTAAGGCATTAGCACGTAAATACGTGAGCTTTCCTCAATCATACAAAGACGAAGTATTACCGGGTTCTGCATTAGTTGATATAGAAAAGTTCGAACGACTTTCTTCTGACCGTGATTTAGAGATGTTGTTTTATCAGCCTCAAGAAGAATCGGCAGATAGCCGTTTAGTTAAGTTTAAGCTATTCCATATGGGTGAACCGCTTCATTTATCTGACGTTTTACCTATGTTAGAGAACTTTGGGTTACGCATTATAGGTGAAAGTCCTTATGCTATTAAAACCACTGAAAGTGAAACGTTTTGGATCCTTGATTTTTCAATGCTTCTTACCGGTAAAGGTAAGTTCAATTTAGAGAAAGTACAGAACCTGTTCCAAAATGGTTTCGCTAAAGTTTGGTCAGGTCAGTTAGAAAATGATGGCTTTAACCGACTGATTTTAGGTGCAGAGTTAGGCGGCCGTGAAGTTTCTATTTTACGAGCGTTTGCTAAATATGAGCGTCAAATAGGCGGTACTTTTAGTCAAAGTTACATTGAAGACACATTCTCAAGATACCCTAATATTGCCAAGTTATTGATCAAACTATTTAACTTGAAGTTTGATCCCACAGCGAAAAGTTCAGAGAAAATGGTTAATAAAGTATCTGACGATATTGAAACATCGTTAGATAAAGTAGCTAACTTAGACGACGACCGTATTATTCGTCGGTTTGTTGAAATGATCAGTGCAACAATTCGTACTAACTACTTCCAAGCAGATGAAAAGGGCAACGATAAACCTTATATATCATTTAAGATTTTACCTGAACTAATTAGTGAAGTTCCACAGCCGATCCCTAAGTTTGAAATTTTTGTTTACTCACCACAAATTGAAGGTGTACACCTACGTGGTGGTAAAGTTGCTCGTGGTGGTTTACGTTGGTCTGACCGTCGTGAAGACTTCAGAACAGAAGTGCTTGGTTTAGTTAAAGCTCAGCAAGTTAAAAACACCGTTATTGTTCCTGTTGGAGCTAAAGGCGGTTTTGTATGTAAACAACTACCACAAGGTTCTCGCCAAGAGATCTTTGAAGCCGGTAAAGAATGTTATAAAACATTCATTCGTGGCTTATTGGACATTACCGATAATATTGTTAGTGGTGAAGTTGTACCACCTAAAAGTGTTGTCCGTTTAGATGAAGACGACCCATATTTAGTTGTTGCAGCCGACAAAGGAACGGCAACTTTTTCTGATATTGCTAATGGTATTTCAGACGAATACAATTTCTGGATGGGCGATGCTTTTGCATCTGGTGGTAGTGTAGGTTACGACCATAAAGGCATGGGCATAACTGCAAAAGGTGCGTGGGAGTCTGTTAAACGTCATTTCCGCGAAATGGATATTGACTGTCAAACAACCGACTTTACCTGTGTTGCTATTGGTGACATGGCAGGAGATGTATTTGGTAACGGTATGTTGTTATCTAAGCATATTCGCTTACAAGCTGCGTTTAACCACCTACACATATTTGTAGATCCAAATCCAGATGCAGCGTCTTCGTATAAAGAACGTGAAAGATTGTTTAATTTACCAGGCTGTAGCTGGGAAGATTACAACCGTAAATTAATGTCTGAAGGCTCAGAAATTTACAGCCGCTCAGCTAAGTCGTTAAAACTAACGCCTCAAATCAAAAAAATGTTGGGTACGCAAAAACAAAACATGGCACCAACAGAATTGATTCAAGCCATTTTAAAAATGGAATTTGATCTACTTTGGAACGGTGGTATTGGTACATATGTTAAAGGCTCTACTGAAACACACCTAGAAGTAGGTGACAGAGCTAACGATACTTTACGCATCAACGGTAACGAATTAAAAGCCAAAATGGTGGGTGAAGGCGGTAACCTTGGATTAACGCAGCTTGGTCGTATTGAATATGCAGCAAATGGCGGTCGTATCAACGCCGATTCAGTTGATAACGTAGGTGGCGTAGATTGTTCAGATAAAGAAGTTAACATCAAAATTCTACTTAATAGCTTAGTGCAAAATGGTGATTTAACGGTTAAACAACGTAACAAACTTTTATACGATATGACTGATGAAGTGTCAGAAATTGTATTAGAAGATTGTTACCGCCAAACACATTCATTATCTATCACCGCAATTCGTGGTGGCAGCCAATTGAAAGAACAAGCTCGATTCATTACTGAACTTGAACGTACGGGGAAACTAAATCGTGCGTTAGAATTTATTCCAAATGATGATGAAATAGCAGAGCGCCTAGCCACAGGTAAAGGTTTAACTCGTCCTGAGCTTTCAGTATTACTTGCCTATAACAAAATGGTAATGAAAGACGATTTAGTTTGTCCTGAAATTACTGATAATGTTTATTACAACAAATTATTGATTGAGTCTTTCCCTCAGCAGTTACAGAAAAAGTACTCGGCTGAAATGCAAAATCATCCACTACGCGCTGAAATTATTGCCACTAAATTAGCCAATGTGATTGGTAACGATATGGGCTTTAATTTTGTTAATCGCATGTTTGAAGAAACAGGCGCAACAGTAGCTGAAATTGCTAAATGTTACACCATCGCCAGTAATGTATTTGGAGTGGCTGATGTTTGGGAAAAAATTGAAGCGCTAGATAATAAAATCACAACAGCAGTACAAACTGAAATGTTGTTCCAAATTCGTAGAACAGTACGCCGAGCAACACGATGGTTTTTACGTCATCGTAATAAATCACTTGAGCTTCAAGAGTCGATTGACCTATATAGACCAACCTTTATCGATATGGAGAAAAATCTATTTAAATATATGGTCAGCGACGAAGTTGAAGAACTACAACGCATCGAAGATGGTTTAATAAGATCTAACGTACCTAAGGTAGTTGCGGGTTATATTGCAAAACTTAGTACATTATTCTCAGCTATGGATGTTGCCGAACTTACCCTTGAAGACAAACGTCCGGTTAACTTGGTTGCCAACTTATACTTTAACTTAGGTTCACGTTTAGAGTTACATTGGTTCTTAGATCAAATTACTCGTCAACCAGTAGCTAATCATTGGCAAGCACTCGCTCGAGCGTCATATCGTGAAGAGTTAGATTGGCAACAACGTTCACTTACTGGCGTTATATTACGTAGTGATACCAAGAGCAAGAAAACAGAAGTGTTATTAGATCAATGGTTTGAATTAAATGCACTACCGTTAGAGCGCTGGACTCACATTCTTACAGAGTTCAGAGTAGGGCAAACGCATGAGTTCGCTAAATTCTCAGTTGCGTTACGTGAATTAATGTTATTAAGCTTAAATTGCGATCCTGCAAAGTAACTAACCTCTAAATAAGGTTAAGTTATTCAGCAAATAATCAAGAGTTAACTTTAACGGTTATTCTTTAACTGCTAAAATCCCCGCCATTACGCGGGGATTTTTTATTTATGCGATTATATAAACAATTTCCCTTCTATTTTATTCGATTCCTACCAACGCTGAGGTGTTATGTTCTATTCTGCAATCCGTAACGTATTTTTTAAATTTGATGCTGAAACCATTCATGAAATGACGATAAAAGCATTAAAAAACACCGGAAAAACACCGTTTAGAGCTGCTTACTGCCAAAGTGTTCCTAATAAGCCTGTTAACGTAATGGGTATAGAATTTCCGAACCCAATCGGATTAGCAGCGGGTTTAGACAAAAATGGCGAATGTATTCCTGCATTTGCTTCAATGGGTTTTGGTTTTGTTGAAGTGGGTACTGTTACACCGCGTCCACAGCCAGGTAACGAAAAACCACGTATTTTTAGATTACCAGCAGCTAATGCTGTTATTAATCGCATGGGCTTCAATAACAAAGGTGTTGATTACCTTGTAGATCAAGTTCGTAAAGCACAATTTAAAGGTGTTTTAGGTATCAATATTGGTAAGAACAAAGACACGCCAGAAGAAAACGCAAAAGACGATTATATTCACTGTATGCAAAAGGTTTATAACTTTGCCACTTACATCACCATCAATATTTCTTCACCAAACACACCAGGCTTACGCTCATTGCAGTACGGTGATGCGCTTAACGAATTACTTTCAGCATTAAAAACTGAGCAAAAATCATTAGCAGAAAAGTATGGTAAATATGTACCTATCGCAGTAAAAATTGCTCCAGACTTAACTGAACCTGAAGTAGAGTCTATCGCTGAGTGTTTAATTGCTAATGAAATTGATGGTGTTATAGCTACAAACACCACACTTTCACGCGAAGGCGTTGAAGGTTTAGAGCATGGCGAAGAGATGGGTGGATTAAGTGGCGCTCCAGTAAAAGAAAAAAGCACACAAGTTATCAAGTTGTTGGCTAAAGCATTAGACAACAAACTACCTATTATTGGTGTTGGTGGTATTTCTAGCGGTGCAGACGCTAAAGAAAAAATTGAAGCCGGTGCTAAGTTGGTTCAAATATACACGGGCTTTATTTACAAAGGACCAGAATTAATTAAAGACGTAGTAAACGCGCTTTAAGTAAGCTTTAACCGAACAGAACAAAAACGCCGCCATTATTAGCGGCGTTTTTATATAACCTGAGGTTTGGATAAGAGTTTTGTAACGCAATGAAGTTACAAGATAAAACTTAACTTTAGTTCCAGTGACGAAATTTTATTGGTTATCAAGGCATTTTTACGATCCAATAGCGGGCTATTGGGAGTAAAAATAACGCCGAAAAGCATTAAAATAGCGTTATTGGGCAAATTGTCTTATCCGAAGCTCAGGTTATATAGCAAGCTGGTATTAAGTCATACAGAAAAAATTTAACTTATTACCATCTAAATCACGAAAGTATCCAGCGTAAAATTGGTCACCTCTAGGTCCAGCAGCTCCTTCGTCAGTTGCACCCAATGAAATCGCTTTGGCGTATAAAGCGTCAACGTGTTGCGGTGTTTCTACAGCCAATGCAACCATTACACCGTTGCCTATTGTTGCATCGTCCCCATTAAATGGTTTTGTTATAGATAATCCGGACTGATCTGGACCGCATGACCAGGCAATAAAATCATCATTTTCCATGAATCGCGTTGCGCCTATTTCTGAAAGTAATTCGTCGTAAAATTTAGCGCCTCTTTCTAAATCATTTGTACCTAGTGTTACGTATCCAATCATTTTAAGTCCTTATAGTGTTCAAAAAGCATTCAAGAGACTATAACTTACACTAGGTGACTGTACAAATAAACAGTTACCTATAAAGATAATGAATTATTGAAGAAACTATTTTTATTGAGTTTTATAGAAACTTATCTAAGTTCGATACTCCGCGTTAATTTTTACGTAATCGTAACTAAAATCACAGGTCCAAATTGTTGCGTTTTCATCACCACGATGAAGCTGTACGGTAATGTCTATTTCAGCTTCGTTCATGATTGCTTGTCCATCAGATTCAATGTAACTTGCTGCTCGTCCGCCTTTTTCTGCAACCAATACGTCACCAAAATAAAGTTCTAGTTGATTAGTATCTAGGTCGGCTAAAGAATCACATTCTCTTGACGCATAACCAATAGCGGCGAGTACTCGTCCTAAATTAGGATCGGAAGCAAACATGGCTGTTTTCACCAGTGGGCTTTTACCAATAGAAAAACCAATAGTTTTGGCTTCATCTACCGTCTGTGCGCCTTTAACGGTTACAGTTAAAAACTTAGTTGCCCCTTCACCATCTCGTACTATAGCTTTTGCTAAATACTGTGCCGTGCTAAGTAAGGCTTGATAAACTTCGTTAAAACCTTGGTCGTCTCTGCTATTAATTGCTTTAGCGCTACTTTTACCTGTGGCAATTACAATAAATGAATCATTGGTAGAAGTGTCGCCATCAACGGAAATACAATTGAACGACAAGTCGGTAATTTCTTTGGTGATGGCATGTAATAACGATTGCTCTATTGCTGCATCGGTCGCTACGTAACCTAACATGGTTGCCATGTTAGGGTGGATCATTCCTGCGCCTTTTGAAATACCCGTAATATTTATTGTGTCATTCTCAACAGTTACCGAGGTTGAATAAGCTTTTGGTGCAACGTCTG
>Ga0209291_1003953_pt1 | contig 10588 bp, 8 predicted proteins | sample GOMGulsemesocosm_FD_184633 | JGI IMG/M metagenome (GOLD analysis project Ga0209291, IMG submission 184633) | Methane-oxidizing microbial communities from mesocosms in the Gulf of Mexico - GOM9B Gulf of Mexico (SPAdes) (version 2) | ecosystem: Environmental > Aquatic > Marine > Cold seeps | place... | reverse complement strand
GTACGGTATGTTATGCATTTTATCGATGTAATTAAAATAATGTATGGCATTCATTGGCTAATAACTTTGAGTTAAGCCCTTATTATTTTGATGAGACCGACAATGAATCATACTTTTTGAAGCCTTTTTTTATCCCTTGGGATAGATTACAAAAATCGGTTAGCAAACTGTTTGTAAGGCTGGGTCTTTTAGAACTACAAGAGCGAAATGGACAAGGTGAAGTCACCGCACAAAACGTCTGGCGACTGGATTTAGTCGGCTCGACCCTGCGTTCGCCAAATGGTACCAGCCAAGAATAGCAATTTGATAGTAAAGGTGATATCGCCAGACTTATCTTCAAGCAATCAGAAAAGTTGTTATCCAGTTATGATTATGGTTTTGACATTGCGGGTAACTTAACTTCACTGCAAAGTTCAAAAGCTGAAAACTATCAAATAACACCAATGCAAGCCAGCTATAATGCCCTCAACCAAATCGTGAGTTATAACGGTGCGACAGATGCATTTAGGTACGATGCCTTAGGGGAAACCTAGTTAACGTATTGGTCTTTGGACTGTCATAAAACCCGCCTCGTGCGGGTTTTTGTTTTTTGTTTTTTATATTTTAGTTATTGAAATATAGAATACAAAATGAAATAGTAGTTTACTAAACACTTGGTATTTAACTGAAAGGATAACAACATGGCTCATAGTCAACGATTTTTAGATTTATGTAATGAAGCACGTAAAGTAGTCAAAGAATGTAGCTGTGATGACGTGAAGCAGTGGCAAGACGAAGGTAAGCAATTTGTACTGGTTGATGTGCGCGAAGAAAGCGAATGGGCTGCAAGTCGTATTAGCGGCGCTGAATACATGGGGCGTGGCATCATCGAACGTGATTTAGAAGCTAAATATCCAGCACTTGATACCTGTATCGTACTGTACTGCGGTGGCGGTTATCGCTCTGCATTATCAGCTGAGTTCATCCAACGCATGGGTTATACAGACGTAATCTCAATGGATGGCGGCATCCGTGAGTGGAAAATGAAAAACTACCCAATCAGTAAATAGATTATTTTTATTATCGAATGAATGTTGTAATGTGATGTGCAACATTCATTATTGAAGTGAATCCTGTATTTCATTTTAGTCATTCAATTTAAACCAGAGCCTGAACTTGGCATTCCTATTGCGTCAGCCCTTTTTTTAGCCACTTTAACCCCGCAGTTTACATCATATTTGTTATTGGTTATCATTCGCATTAACATCATCTCGTTGATATACTATGACTCTTAAAATCGATAACGTTAGCTTTGCTTATCAAGCTGATCGTAAAATATTAGATGCTATTTCTCTGACTTTTGAACCTGGAAATTTTTATGTGATCATCGGTCAAAATGGCTGCGGTAAAAGTACCCTGTTCAATTTGATCATGCGTCATTTACCCTTGTCATCAGGGCAGATCAGCATCAATGGGAAAGACCTGCAGCAGCATTCCTTTAAAGAGCAAGCACAGAGCGTTTCAGTATTATCGCAGTCCATGCCGCTGCCTGAATTTATGACGGTTGCGGATATGGTGATGCAAGGGCGGTTTTGTTATCAAGGTTTCTTTTCTCGGTTTAGTGTCGAAGACCGAGCGATAGCTGATCAAGCGATGCAGAAAATGCAGATCACTGAATTGGCAAGTAAACGTCTATCTGCACTTTCTGGTGGTCAGCAACAACGCGCTAGAATGGCGATGTTACTCACCCAGCAAACGGACATCGTATTGCTGGATGAACCGACTACCCACTTAGATTTAAAACATCAATATATGTTGTTAGACCTAGGCAAAGAGTTGGCTGAGCAAGGTAAAACGGTAGTGGCAATCTTGCATGATATGACCCAAGCGGCGTTATATGCGGATCATGTGATCGTACTTGCCGAGCAAAAAGTATATGCACAAGGTGCGGCACAACTTGTGATAACAGATACTATGATGCAGCATGTTTTTCATGTAAACACGTCACGTGTTGGTAACGAAAAGGTCGGCATTCATGTTCCAACACATCTCATTGCCTAGTACTTTATCTCGTTCTTTATTGAGAATATTACCTAGTTATCGTTTCCTTGGCGCGATATTATTATTAACGCTGATGCTGTTACTGGTGGCATTAACCCACATAAGTATTGGTGCACGCTCGATAGCTTGGGCAGATATTTTTCAGGCCATTTTCGCTTTTGACAGCCAGCAGTTTGTTCACCACATCGTGATCAAACAAAGACTACCGCGTTTGGTTGTTGCCATGGCCTGTGGCGCAATGCTAGGCCTGGCCGGTTTTAGTGCCCAGAAAATGTTTCAGAATCCGCTGGTATCGTCTTCCACACTCGGGGTCAGTAGTGGCGCGGTGTTCTTTAGTTTGTGTGCCATCTATTTCTTTAATGTATCTGAGAATGATATTTTTATCCCAGCGTTTATCGGTGCCGCGGTTGCTGGGCTATTTACGCTGTCGATGACGGAAATGATGAACCGCTCGAGTATTTCCAAGAACTTACATATTGTGCTGGCGGGCAGTCTGGTTTCTATGTTGTTTTCTTCGCTGAGCAGCTTTTTGATGCAACTCGATCCACTGCGCTTTGCCAATGTCCAAGACTGGTTATTGGGTGATATTAGTCCCGCTGACTTCACCGATTTAAGTCGAATGTATCCTTTGGCATTACTGGCGATTGGGATACTGTTAACCCAAGGACGCTCGTTGGACGTGATGATCATGGGGGAAAAGCAGGCGCGCAGTGCCGGGGTGAATGTCACCCGAACGCGTCACATCACCTTGCTGTGTATTTTTTTACTGGCCTCGTTAGTTGTCTCGATTGTTGGCCCTATCGGTTTTATTGGCTTAGTCGTACCGCATATCAGTAAGCTCTTTGTCAGCGAGGTCGGTAATAAAGGTGCTTGGTTATCTATGCTCATCGGTGGTTTATTATTAAGTCTGTCGGACTTACTCGCCCGTATCGTTATTGCGCCTAAAGTTCTGATTGTCGGAGGTGTTAGTGCATCTATCGGCAGCATCTTTTTTTTATGTCTACTGTATTTTATGGTTCGGGATAAACGCGTAGTATGAATATATTTGACAATCAAAATATGATCATTAGCCCCTCGAAAGGGATCAGCTTACCGCTTTATAAACGCACTTTTTTGGTGCTCTGTGCATTAGTGGTAGTGTTGAGCGTGAGTTTTATCTGCAGTCTTAAATTAGGCTCTGTCAGTGTTTCATGGGCTGATGTGTATGCAGTTATTGGTTTTGATATGGCACTTAATGACGCTACATCAACTATCTATGAACTGCGATTACCGCGTATCATGGGGGCAATTTCTGCGGGCGCACTGATGGCGTTATCGGGTTATTTATTACAAACGGCTGCGCGTAATGCCTTGGCTGATCCGGGCGTATTAGGGCTCTCTGACGGCGCTGCGCTGTCAGTCATTGTGCTGTATGTAGTGTCCTTACAGGTTTCCTTAACGACGAGTATTATCGCCAGTTTCTTTGGGGTGTTCGTTACCGCATTAGTGGTGCTCTGGTTTGTCCATAAAAACCTTAACGGTACATTTATCGTATTAGTCGGTATTGCTGTAGGTGCGGTTTTGTCTGCGTTCAGCGATATGCTCTTGTCGTCGGTAACTATCGAAGATATGGCTTTCCTCATGGCTTTTTTATCCGGCAGTTTTTTATCTCTGGATCTGGCTAGTGCCAGCTTTTTAAGTATCTGGATGGCGTTGATTATATCTGTGTTTTTGTTATTAAGCCGGTACATTAATCCACTTAATTTCGGTTATCAACACGCTATGTCATTAGGTGTTGATGCCAAAAAATATTACATATTTATTATTATATTAGCTGTATTTGCTATGGCACCTGTGATTGCCCTCGTTGGCTCTATCGGTTTTATTGGACTGATCGCTACGTTTTTAGCAAAAAATATTATTGGTTATCGCGGTACTGAATTAGGGATTGTCAGCATGTTATTAGGGGCAATTATGACGCTCTGGGCTGACACTCTTGGACGGACACTCTTTGCACCGATCATGATTAATGCCGGTGTATTTATCGCGTTAATCGGTGCGTTATTTTTTATTATAATGACGCGTTACATTGTTAGGCAGTAGCCTGAACACTATTTAGGATAATGATGAAATTAATAACATTTGTACAGGGCGCGTTGTTGCTGAGCTTATCGCTGCAATCGGTTGCTAGCGAAACCATGATGATTACCGATCATGCGGGTAACAAGGTCGAGATATTAAAACACCCTAAACGCATCGCATCCCTGCATGTGATGTCGGCAACCTCTATTTTGTTAGATGTTGATGCCCCGATAGTCGGAACCTCAACCTATATTAAATTGCCTGAAAATAAGCCTTATATTCGCGGCGGAGAAGAAGTCTTTGGTATCAAATTTGCCGATACGGGTTACTTCAACTACGGTAATAAAGGTAGTGATATTGAACAGATCAAAGCATCGAAGCCGGACCTGATTATCGGTACGGTAAAATATCAGAAAAAAATATTTGATAAACTCTCTAAAATTGCCCCGACGGTATTGATCCAACGTTATACGCCGAACATTTTTGATGCTTACCGCGATGTGGCTACCTGGGTGGGTAAAAAAGATATTTTCGAGCATAATTATGGGCTGTACCAACATAAAATTGCCCGTTTTAAAGATAAATATGCCGATGAATTACTGGGTAAAACATTTATTTATGCGGTCCCTAGAAAAGGTCAGGCGGAAATTAAAATCCGCCAAAACTCAGGGATCATTACCCAGGTATTATTTGATTTAGGCTTAACTCGGCCACAATTTTTAAAGGATACTTTTGCACCTGACGATGCGGGTGGTGAAATAAGCTCGGAACTGATTGAATCATTAGATGCAGACTGGTTTTTTAGTACCTACACATCGCAGTTAGGCTTAGGTCCCAAGTCAATCGACGTGGGTTTTGATGATGTTGCACCGGGTTGGCAGTTTGCCTTAACTGCTTATCAACACAATCAGTTTATTCGTTTAAACCGTGAACAAGCGTATTCGCCGACTTTTGTGTCTGCAGATTATGTATTAAATGCATTAGAACAACAGATTTTGAAAAATAGAAAATAGAAAATAGAAAATAGAAAATAGAAAATAGAAAATAGAAAATAGAAAATAGAAAATAGAAAATAGAAAATATAGGGTCGAGATGGCCCTTTATTTTAATGATCGGATTAATTTTATTCACTGCCTTTCCAGTTCCTTCTCTCTCAAAAAGTTCCCCATTAATGGATATTTTACATATTAATTCTATAAACGCTTAAAAAATAAGCGTTTCAAACTTGACACCAGTAAGCCAATCAATAAAATAAAGGCAAATGAGAACGATTCCCATTTCAGTTTGTATTTGAGTAGTTGTACTCCGATACAAAATATTTTAGCGATTAAATATATCCAACGGATTTATTAAGCTACAAAGGTTTTACTTACATGAACACTCAAGTTAAATTTATATCCGCCGTTATTTCGACAATCCTTTATTCACAAGCGAGCCTAGCACAGGCTGTTCCAGCAGACAGTACAGAAACGATGACTGTGGTAGGCTATCAGCAGCACTATAAAATCGACCAGGCACATGCCGCAATGCGTTCGGATGTCTCCTTGTTAGAAACACCACAAATGGTCACTGTGATCCCGAGTGAAGTGCTGGAAGATCAGCTAGCTGTCACTTTGGGCGATGCATTAAGAAATGACGCGAGTGTTTCATTAGGTCGTGTCACATCGGATCGAGAGCGCTTTAGCTTGCGTGGTTTTAGCTTGGAAGAAAATACCAATATTCTGAAAGACGGTCATCAGCATTTTGCTAAATACCGGATGCCGATGGCATTAATCGATAATGTTGAAGTATTAAAAGGGCCATCAAGTTTATTATACGGTCAATCAACCCCTGGTGGTATCGTTAACTTAGTGACTAAGAAACCATCGACTGAAAGTTCGGTTAAGTTTGCAGTGAAAGGGGATGATCATGGTTCATTCCGTAACTCGATGGATGCGACTGGCAGCTTGAATGACAATAAAACCGTTCGTTACCGCGCTATTGTCGAACAGCAGAATAATAACAGCTGGCGTGAATATCAAGACGGTAACAACCTCGAAACTGAGTCTGTGGTTGGCAGCTTAGTGACTGAGTTTGATGTGACTGATGCGCTGACTATTGCCCTGCATTACGATAAATTAGATGATGTTTCTGGTCAGGACAGTGGCGCATTGGTTGATGATAATGGCAATGTGATCGGTGGTGATAACACCATTTGGGATATGCCTTGGACTAAGATCGATGCCCAAAGTGAAAACTATGGTATTGATGTCACTTATCAAGTTAACTCATATTGGCAAGCCGCGACGGGTTATAATAATCAGCATAACGAACGTGAGCGCTGGGAAAGTAAACCGCAAACCAGTGATTATGATACTTCTGGCGATGGCCGTTATAAAAACAAACCTTATAACAAGTTAGAAGACTGGCAACAGCAATCATTCTACTTTGATTTGATGGGGTCAGTGACCACTGGCAGTATTGGTCATGAGCTATTAGTGGGTGGTAACTACCTTGCGCATGAATATACGTCACTAAAAGTGAAAGGTGATAAATTTAAAGGCAATATTAACGATGGCAGCATTATTGAGCAGCCAGTATTAGATTATGCCGATGGTAAATCTGAAAGTGAAGATTATAAGTACTATGGTATTTATGTTCAGGATCTAGTTACTCTAAATGATCAATGGCAGCTACTCGCGGGCGTTCGTTATGATCGTCAGGACAAAACCGATGCGAATAATAATGCGGTCTTACCGAAATTTGGTGTTATTTATCACCCACAAGATAATGCATCTATTTATGCTAACTACAGTGAAAGTTTTGAGCCGCAAGGTCGTGTACTTGATGATGACGATGCAAATAATCATATGGAGTTAGATCCGATCAAGGGTAAAATGTATGAGATGGGCACAAAATGGGAAATATTAGATAAGAAATTAGGTATTAACGCGGCTATCTTTGATATTACTCGCAGTAATATTTTACTTAATGAAGGGTCGAAAGATAATCCAATTACGACTCAGGGTGGTGAACAGCATCATCAGGGTGCAGAGCTGAGTGCAATTGGTAAGGTTAATTCTAATTTGTCTTTGATCACCTCAGTGATGTACCTCGATGCTAAATATGCAGAACATAATGAGTTTGCGGGCAATCGTCCGGAAGATGTACCGGAGTGGACAGCATCAATCTGGAGTAAATATGCATTTACTGAGCAGTTATCTGTTAATTTAGGTGCTTATTATGAAGGTGAACGTTATGGCGATGCTAAGAACGAATTCTTAAAAGACAGTTATGTTCGCATTGATTCAGGGATTAATTACCAGACTTCAGTTGGCGGTAACGAGCTGCAACTTCGTCTTAATATCGATAACCTCTTTGATACCGACTATCTTGCAGGTGGTGAAAATGGTGAGGTGAATGTGGGCGAACCAAGAACCTTTAAATTTGGTGTTAGCTATACACTATAAATATTAATTTGAAGTGGCCAAGTTAAATTGGCCACTATCTTATTCCTTCATTTCGAATTTTACGAACCGCATAATCTTCAGTGGTTAATTTACCTGCAATGCTAGCGTCGTGTTTTCTGCTTAAGTTAGCAAAGTTCCATTTCCCGATATTTAAACGTTTACTACAGTGTTAAGCCGAGCATTTATATTGATTCATGGTTCAGTCAAATTATGGGCTTGTTCTATATTAAGGTAGCTGTCATGATTAAGGTTCATTTCAAACATAAGTAAGGGTTATATTGATGGCAACTTATTCTCGCACTTACTTTGTTGTTCGTTTATGGCTGCTCTGGAAATCAGAGTAGCAGCTAACTAATTTTTGGCGAGGCTACGGAATATGTAGCCTGCTATCTGTTTTACTCTACTTATTCCTAGCCTTCATTTTTTTCTTGGAGGGGTCATGGAACAGACTACTATCAGCAGTAATACCACCAGTACTACCAGCACAAAGCAACGTAATATTCGTTCAGCTTTACGTCATAAGCTATCAGCACATAAAATGGGTTTATTGTGCGCATTTCTTGCTACCTGTTTGTTTTCGACCAAAGGCATTTTCATTAAACTCGCTTATCAATATGGGGTTGATAGCATTACGTTAATGACGTATCGCATGTTATTGTCGCTGCCTTTTTATATCGCCGTATTTGTGTGGATGTTAAGGAAGACGCCTGCGTTATCATTACCGATAAAAGCACAGTTTATGCCAGTGATGGGTATTGGTCTTTTGGGTTATTACTTGTCGAGTTATTTTGATCTTCAAGGGCTTCACTATATTAGCTCACAGCTAGAGCGATTAGTGTTATTTACCTATCCTACGGTCGTCGTTATCCTCAGTTGGTTGGTGTTGGGTAATCGGATTAATCGACAAGTGATAGGTGCGCTTATCTTGGCCTATGCGGGGGTTTTTGTACTGTTTTATCATGACTTGGGTAAGCAGGGGGAGGGAGTGATCATTGGTTCGTTATTGGTGTTAACAGCATGCTTTACGTTTGCTTGTTATTTGCTACTGAGTAAAACCAAAATTCAGAAATTAGGCAGTTTAGTCTTTACGTGTATCGCGATGTTTGGCGCGAGTTTTATGATATTTGTCCATTTTTCGGTTGCGCATGATATTAAAGATCTTAGTATCCCTATGCCGGTATTTTGGATCTCACTGTGGTTAGCGATTGGCTGTACTGTGATCCCTTCGTTTTTGATGAGTGAGGGTATTGCGAGAGTTGGACCTGAACAAGCATCGATTGTTGGTGGCAGTGGCCCAGTGCTAACGGCATTAATGGCAGTGTTTTTGTTAGGGGAAAACTTCACCATTTACCATTTTGTAGGTATGTTAATGGTAATTGTTGCTATTGTCTGGTTAAGTGTTAGAAAATAGCCTCTATCCCAATGTTAGTTGGGTATTTATGTCGTCGTTATCTGCAGAGGGTTGTATGGTTAAGGTTAAAGTTTGGGACGGATTTATTCGTGGCTATCACTGGTTACAAGTGAGTTTGCTATTTGCATTGTGGTACTGTGCTGATAATGGCGAAATGGAATGGCACTTTTTGTTTGGTTATGCACTATTGGGGCTTTGGATAACACGTTTTATTTGGGGTTTTATTGGAAGTGATACTGCCAAGTTTAGTTACTTTATAAAAAGTCCAAAAGCGTTAATCGATTACCTTAGTGATAAAAATAAGTTTGATCGAGTCAAATTTGGTCATAACCCTGCTGGCGCATGTATGGTTATATTGTTTTTAGGTTTAATAATAATCCAGCTATTTACTGGACTTAGTGCCAGCGATGATATTTTGTCAGAAGGCCCATTATCGCAATATTTTACAGCGGATACTGTTAGCTTTATGACATGGCTACACAGCGTGAATTTTGATGTATTACTTTGGGCAATAGGCTTACATGTCGTTGCTATCGTCGCTTATAAACTTAAAAAACAGCCATTGGTGAAAGCGATGATAACAGGCGTAGCAGAGTATAAATTAGTTAACTCGATTGGCCAGCCCAAAATGATGAATGGTCTATTGGCTTGGGTAATCTACGCATGTATTGCTGGTGTCATTTGGTGGCAATGGGGACATGAAAATTTAGGCTATTTACTTTATTGATTGAAAGAAAGAGCGGTTAGGACGCTAATGTGGGTCGTTATATTTGCTAATAAATATAGCAATATTTTAAAAATAAATCATAAAGTGTATTTTTGTAGACATTAAGGCTAAGCTTTTGGTTTTAATGTCTTAATTTTTAAGGTTATAACAGTATTATCCCCTCTCTGCTATGAGTATCCTCTTAATTCTTTATATACATATTTTATGTCTATCATTTGCGAATTTTCACATTTTTTCATCCGTGTTTGTGGTATGTTCATGTTAAATCAGCTTTATTTTCATGGAATAGAAATAAATGATAGATGAAATACAATTTTACGAACCGAATGATGATTTTGGTTTTTTGTCAAATTTTGCGTTAGCCACTATCAAGGTTGATGGGGTTAAATGGCCGAGTAGCGAACATTATTATCAAGCGCAAAAATTCAATGATCTTCAATTACAAGATTTAATTCGTCAAGCACAGACACCTGATGACGCTTTTAGCTTAAGCCGAGAGTATGCGCAATTTGTGAAATCAGATTGGATGGAAGTACGTGACAGTGTCATGCGTGATGTCGTGATGAAAAAATTTAGTCAGAATCCATTTTATGCCTATCAACTTGTGGCAACGGGTGAGCAAGTATTAACAGAGCATTCGCATAAAGACACTTATTGGGGGGACGGTGGAGATGGTAGCGGACGCAATGAACTTGGTCGAATATTAATGGATGTACGTTGTGAGTTAGCTCAGCAAGCACCTTATAATTTGATCACTTATGTTGATAGTGCAAAGTTACCGACTAAATTCGGTACATTTCAAATGAATGGCTTTATTGAAAACGCGACAGGTAAAGAGCACTTAGCTTTAGTTTATGGTGAGCTTGATCCAAGTGAGCCTGTATTAATTCGTTTACATTC
>Ga0209291_1003950_pt1 | contig 10591 bp, 5 predicted proteins | sample GOMGulsemesocosm_FD_184633 | JGI IMG/M metagenome (GOLD analysis project Ga0209291, IMG submission 184633) | Methane-oxidizing microbial communities from mesocosms in the Gulf of Mexico - GOM9B Gulf of Mexico (SPAdes) (version 2) | ecosystem: Environmental > Aquatic > Marine > Cold seeps | place... | reverse complement strand
GAGTTGATGATGCTTTAAATGCTACACGTGCTGCAGTTGAAGAAGGAATTATCGCTGGTGGTGGTGTTGCTTTAGTTAGCGCTAAAAAAGTGCTTACTGACGTTAAAGCTGAAAATGCAGACCAAGAAACTGGAATCAATATTATCGCTCGTGCAATAGAAGCTCCTTTACGTACTATTGTTGAAAACGCTGGTAAAGAAGGTTCTGTAATTTGTGCTAAAGTAACAGAGTCTAAAAAAGATTTTGGTTACAACGCAAAAACTGATGAATATGTTGATATGCTTAAAGCAGGAATTATCGATCCTAAAAAAGTAACTAGAGTAGCTTTAGAAAATGCAGCTTCAGTTTCAGGAATGATTTTAACTACTGAATGCGCATTGATTGACATTAAAGAAGATGCTCCAGCTATGCCTCCAATGGGCGGTGGAATGCCTGGAATGATGTAATCGAGAACCTCGATATGTAAATATTAAAAGCCTTCAAATTAAAACTTGAAGGCTTTTTTATAGTTATGAATTACCCAAATAAAAATCCAAAAACACAACTACTTTACTACTATTTTTTTTGTCACGACCTCTGTCTCTCCGCTAATTTTTATTATATATATTCCTGAAGAACGAGCTTCTAAATTCAGCTCATAACTATACTTATTATCAGTTTTTTTTATTTTATCCTGAAATATTATTTGCCCAATTATATTGCATACAGATATCAATAACTCTCCTTGGTTTTTATTTGAATTCACCTGAACTTGAAAATGATTCTCTTGGTTTAAATAAAGTACATTAAAACCTATCCCTGTTTCACTGCCAGAAACTCCAAGTACTTGCTGACATCCCTCTGAAGTTTTTAATCCGGACCTCAACCCATTTAAAGCTGCTAACATTCTAGCTTTTTGGTCTATTGTAAACATAGTTACACAGTCAGACGGGGTATAATCCATATAATTCACATACATCACCCCATTTCCAGAAGTAGTACACGTATCATATAATGGATAAGTACAAGTTCCACTTGGTTCTTTTTGATTTGGTGTATCCGCTACTCCATCATCTTCATTACAACCTCCCATAGTACCTCCCCACGGATGCATTAAGTTTAAGTAATGTCCAATCTCATGAGCAACAACTTTCCCATAAAAAGTCCTATTCGGATCACTTACCGCTTTTTCGATTGTACCAAAAGCACGATAATCAAGTAAAGCTCCATCCCCCCCGTAATTTTGCCCACTTACTGGATCAGTAGCAGAACCATTTGTACCATCTGTTCCATAATCTACTACCCAAATATTTAAATACTTTGACAAATCCCATGCAACTGATCCTTTAGTTACATCATAATAATCATTCTCAACATTAAACGCAGATGCTACTTGTTTACGTATGATGCCTGTTGTAGCGTTTCCATTTACATCTCTTTTTGCTAAACAAAACTCTATCTCTGTATCAGCTTTTAATGGTTTAAACACAGCAGGTGTTTTAGTCTCAAAATGTTGATCTACCCCTCTAAAATAATTATTTAAAGCCGTAAACTGTGAATTAATTTGAGCATCACTAATATTTGTAGCACTTGTTTTATATAAAACATGAACTACAACAGGTATGGTTATTATTGAGCTTGTTGTCCTGTTATTAGCTTCATAATTAGCAATCCAATCACTCGTAAATTGCTCATTAGCTATTTTCCTATTCACTATACTGGGATCCTTTAAAACCCTACTTTGAGTAATTCTATCAGCACCACAATACTCCTGCTGAGCAAACAGAATAGGTGTAACAAACAATAATAATAAATGTAATTTTAGCTGCATCATATTGATTTTTTAACAATTTGTTATTTATATGCCTGCAAACTTATTGTTAAAACAGTGTAGATTTAATAATACTATAGCAAACAGCTGTTTTATTATACCAAAACATTTGATTAAATACGAAATACTAAGTATTCGAAAAATTATACTAAAACACATAATAATTATACATAAAACCAATAAGTAACTACAAAACAACCTAATACTCTAATTGAGCCCTCATACCCCAAAAGACTTCTAATTATAAACATGTATATTTGATACACACCGAAACAGTTATTAATGCAACAACAAAACTTAGACAACGTATTTAATTTCATCTTAAATAGAAAGTTTAGATGGGGATACCATATTCTATTTTGGATAATGATATTCTCTGTAGACCTCTCTTCATTTTACGCGGATGCATATAATTTTTCAGCAGGTATAATTATCATTTTCTTGGCAGAAATAGCTGTTGTATACTTTAACATTTACTTCTTATTTAACAAATTTTTAGTAAAAGGAAAGATATTTTATTATAGCCTATATACCTTACTAAGTATTTTTCTATACTTAGCTATTAATCATTATTTATTCTATGACCCAACTTCAGTTGAATACACCCATATAGAAACTGGAGAAAAACACCCGGTACTTATAACTATAATAGGCTCATTAATAGCGTACTCCTTTAGGATATTTAGTGTAATTGGGACTGCAGTTGGGATAAAATTTTTTAAACGTTACTTCATTGAACAAAAAAAAATACACGCAATAAAACAAGATAGTTTAGAGAATGAATTACAATACTTAAAGAACCAGATCAACCCACATTTCTTATTTAATTCATTAAATAATATTTACATTTTATCTAAAAAAAATCAAAACACCACCTCCGAGTCGATATTATTATTATCTGATTTACTGCGATATCAATTATATGATTGCACTAAAAAAAATGTCTCTTTAAATAACGAAATAGATTATTTACGTAATTTCCTTAAATTAGAGGAGTTACGTAAAAAAAACAGTGATATAAACCTTAGTATTAAAGGAGATACATTCCAGGTAGAAGTACCTCCTTTTATTTTTATGACATTTGTAGAAAATGCAATAAAACATAGCGGACTTACAGAAACCTCAAGAGTAGATATCCTATTTAATATTACCAAAAACAAAATTCATTTCTTTGTCTCTAATAATAAATCAGACATTGTATCTATTAAAAAAAATAGCGGTATTGGATTAAATAATGTCAAAAGGCGCTTGTTTCTTCTATATAAAAACGCTCATAAATTACAAATTGAAGAAAATAACAAAAGCTATACTGTTAACCTCGAATTAGATAAAAACTAAACCCTTACCTATGAAAAAATTGAATTGCATTATTGTAGATGACGAACCATTAGCAATAGAAGGAATAGAATTGTATTTAAACGATTATAGCTTATTTAACCTCGTAGGAACGTTTAGCAATGCTATTGAAGCAAATACATTTATGCAAACTAACCAGGTTGATGTATTATTCTTAGATATTGAAATGCCAAAGTTAAGCGGCTTAGATTTCTTAAAAACATTAAAATCAAATCCTTATGTAATACTTACAACCGCTTACCCACAATTTGCATTAGATGCATTTGAACTAAATGTTATTGACTATTTAGTGAAGCCTATTGGACCAGATAGATTTATGAAGGCCGTAAATAAATTAAATGATATTTATTTAAACCCAACTTCTGACATTACAGAATTTGCACCTGAATACATTTACATTAAAGCGGATAGAAAATATGTCAAACTTTTTTACAAGGATATAAAGTATGTAAAAGGATTAAAAGATTATGTTATTATATATACTACTGGAGAAAGAGTTATTACAGCAATAAATATAAAAACGATCTACAATGAATTACCTAAGAATATATTTTGTAGAACAAGTAAATCATACATCATTAACATTAATTTCATACAATCAGTTAATGCCGACACTATCATGCTTGATCAAGAAGAACTACCTTTAGGAAAAACCTATAAAGATGATTTTTTAAATGAACATGTAAAAAACAAATTAATTCAAAGACCCACCAAAAAGGAATGATTAAAATCATTCCTTTTTGGTTTTACAAACAGAACAAACACTCTTAACCAATAAGTACCAACCACTAACAACCAACACTATACACTCGTTACTTTAGTATACAAAACACTTCATTTCGTATAAAAATCATACTTCCCAATTGATTTTAAATGTTAATTGCATCACAAAATGTTAATTAATTATAAAAATCATGAAAAAACTTACCCTTAAATCAACTATGGTATTACTCACATTGTTTTTAACAACAATGACAATAAATGCCCAAGAAAACTTAGGATTTAAACTTAATGAAACTAACCAAGCTTATTATGACGCTACTGGAGTAGTACGTTGTGGATCATTCGAGCACAATGAAGCACTAAGAGCTAAAGGAGAATTAAGTTCAAACGATGAATTAGAAACTATCATTGCGAATCAAATTCAAAAAAACAGAATTGCAAAAGAAAATGGAAAACAAGCAACAGTACTTACTATACCAGTTGTTGTACATGTAATTCATAACGGGGAAGCTTTAGGTACTGGAAGAAATATTGCAGACGCACAAGTACTTTCACAAATTACTGCAATGAACCAGGATTTTAGAAGAATATCAGGAACTCCGGGCCACAATACTCATACTGACGGAGCAGATACTGAAATTCAATTCTGTTTAGCTAAAAAAGACCCTAATGGAAACACAACTACAGGTATAACAAGACACAAAGGAACTAAAACCACTTGGACAACTACGGATTTTGATGCTTATAAGCCAAGTACACAATGGGATCCTACTAAATACTTAAATATTTGGACTGCGGATTTAGGTACCCAATTATTAGGGTATGCTCAATTTCCACAAGCAAATGGCGTAATTACGGGTATGACTGGTGGATATGCTGGTGGTGCAGCAAATACTGATGGTGTAGTTATGGGATACAACTGTTTTGGATCAAAAGCCATTTATGCAGCAGGAACATATAATGGCGCATTTGATGGTGGTAGAACGACTACACACGAAGTGGGCCACTGGCTTGGACTAAAACATATTACTGGAGATTCAAATTGTGGTGATGATAACTGTGCAGATACACCAACACAAGCAGCACAAACTCAAGGATGCCCTTCTGCTACAACAACATGCAATTCATTAGATATGATTGCTAATTATATGGATTACACCAATGATTCATGCATGAATATTTTCACAAAAGATCAAACAGCAAGAATGCGTGCTATTTTAACAGGTAATGTTGTAAACAGAAAATCGTTAACAACTTCTGATGTTTGTAACTCTGACCCTACATATAACCTTACCGCTACTAACAGTCCAGTTACTGTTTGTAAACCTAATAATGCTGTATTTAACTTAACTTTTGCTACTTTAAATGGTTATAGTGCAAACACCTCTTTTTCAGTATCTGCAGGGTTACCAACAAATGCTACAGCAACATTTAACCCTACAAGTTTAAGTGCTAATGGAAATATTACATTAACTATAGGAAATATCACAAACGTGGCCTCAGGAAATTATACCCTTACCGTAAAAGCTGATGGAACGGTAGATAAAACTATCAACGTAATATTAAAAGTAGAATCAGGAACACCGACTGTACCTGTATTAACTGCACCAACAAATGGAGCAACAAGTCAGTTAACAGCAGTTAACTTAACTTGGAATGCAATAACTGGAGCGACAAGCTATATTGTACAAAGAGCTACGAATGCTGCTTTTACAACTAACTTAACAACAAATACAATTACAACAAATTCCTATAATGTTACAGGGTTAACAGCAACTACAAAATACTATTGGAGAGTAAAAGCTAAAAATGGTTGTGGAGAATCAGTAAATAGTAGTGCTTTTAATTTTACAACTGCAACTAATGCATGTAACACAACCTCTAATAACAATGTTGTAAACATACCTAATGCCACCACTAATGGTACTGAAGCAACACCAGGAATATCAACTATTGCAATAAGCAATAATGTAATCATCAATGATGTAAACGTTACTGTAGATATTGCATATTCATACGTAGCAGACTTAAGGCTGGTATTAGAAAGTCCTGATGGGGCTAAAATAGATTTAGTTAAAAACCTAACTGACGCTAATAGTGGACCTGGCAGTAAAGACAATTACACCAATACTGTTTTTGATGATGCAGCAACTACTGCAATAACGGCAGCAACGGCAGCCAACGCTCCATTTACCGGAACATACAAACCACAAAACCCTTTATCAGTTTTAAATGGAAAATCTTCTCAAGGAAACTGGAAGCTTTCAGTTTATGATAACTGGTCAGCAGGTACTGGAACTATCAAATCATGGAAAATTGAAATCTGTGGAAGCCCAGTTTTAGGAATTGACAATTATGACCTTAGTGATTATGAGTTAGAAGACTCATTAAGTTTATGGCCAAACCCAACTAAAGGAAGTGTATCTGTATCTTTTAAAAACAATTCTAAAAATGATAAAGTAACATTAAGTTTATTTGACCTTAGAGGTAGATTAGTCTCAAAACAAACGTTTGAAAAAAACAACAATATATTTAACCAAGAAATTAACTTTAATAAGTTACAACCCGCTGTTTATATTTTAAAAATTAAAACAGGAACTAATGATTTATTTAAACGTCTGGTTATTGAATAATATTCATCCTTAAAAAAATAAAAAAGTCTGGAAATTGAATAATTTCCAGACTTTTTTATTTAATCCTCTTCTTTCTCTAAAACAACCAATACCCTAACAAATACATATAAAAACAAACAATCATACATGATTAATCTTAATTTAATAAAGTATTAATAAACATTTGTTAATTTTTTGGGTAACGTTTCAGTAAAAAAAGGAACTATAGGGTACAAACCAAAACTAAATAACAATGAAAAAAATTGTACTATTAGTATGCTTATTAACCACAAGCATCTTTTTTGCTCAAGAACGTAACTGTTCTTCAATGGAAAATTTAGAATACAGAATGCAACAAGACCCTGGGCTAAAACAACGGATGGAAAACATTGAAACATTCACCCAACAACGAGTCCAACAATATCAAACTAATAGAGTTGATGGTGATATTATTACCATTCCTGTAGTTGTACATGTTCTATACAAAACCTCAGCAGAAAACATAAGTACCGCGCAAATTCAATCACAAATAGATGTTTTAAACGAAGACTTTAGACGTACCAATAGTGATGCTAACAATACTTGGTCACAAGCAGCTGATACTCAAATAGAGTTTTGCTTAACAACAATTGACCCAAGTGGAAATGCAACTACTGGTATTACCCGAAAATCTACAACAAAAACATCATGGGGAACTAATGATGCAATGAAAAAATCATCACAAGGTGGAGTTGATCCTTGGGACACTTCAAAATACTTAAATATATGGGTATGTAATATTGGTGGAGGTATTTTAGGATATGCTCAGTTCCCTGGTGGAAGCGCTGCAACAGATGGTGTTGTTAACAGCCCACAATATTTTGGAAGAACTGGTACTGCAACCGCTCCTTTTAATTTAGGAAGAACAGCTACACATGAAGTAGGACATTTCTTAAACTTACGCCATATTTGGGGTGATGGAGGATGTGGTGTTGACGATTTTGTATCTGACACTCCTGAATCTGACGCTTCAAACGGAGGTTGTGCTACAACACATACCTCTTGTGGAACTTTAGATATGGTTCAAAATTATATGGACTATTCGGATGATGCATGTATGAATTTATATACTCAAGGACAAAAAAGCAGAATGCGTTCAGTATTAGACGCTGGAGGAAGCAGAAGAAGTTTAGCCTTATCTGATAAATGTGGTGCTGCTCCTACCCCAACATGTACCGACGGTATACAAAACGGAGATGAAACTGGTGTAGATTGTGGTGGCTCTTCTTGTTCACCTTGTGTAACCCCTCCTACTTGTTCTGATGGAATACAAAATGGAGATGAAACTGGTGTAGACTGTGGTGGATCTTCTTGTTCACCTTGTGTAACTCCTCCTACTTGTTCTGATGGAATACAAAACGGAACAGAAACTGGTGTAGATTGTGGTGGCTCTTGTACTCCTTGTCAAACAGCTTGTACTGATAACGAAGTAACATTAAGTATTACATTTGATAATTATCCTGAAGAAACTTCATGGACACTTAAAAATGATTCAGGAACAACTATTGCTTCTGCTAACTACACAACTGCTAATGCAGACGGTTCTACAGTAACAGAAACATTTTGTTTAACAGATGATTGCTATACATTCACAATTAATGATGCTTATGGTGATGGTATTTGCTGCTCATATGGAAATGGTTCATACACTTTAACAGGACCTAGTGGTTCAATTAAATCAGGAGGTAGTTTTGGAGCATCAGAAGCAACAGATTTCTGCTTTGGAAATACACCTACTCCAACTTGTACGGATGGTATACAAAACGGAGATGAAACTGGTATTGACTGTGGTGGTTCATCATGTGCACCATGTTCTACAGGAGGAACTACAACTTTACATGAAGGATTCTTTGAATCTGGATGGGACGGATGGTCTGATGGAGGTACCGATTGTTACAGGTATTCAGGTAGTAGGTCATACGAAAACAACTATTCTATTAGATTAAGAGACAACTCAGGAACTAAATCAGCAATGACCTCTGCAAGTTTCAACTTAACAGCTTACAATCAAGTTGAAGTTACCTTTTATTTCTACTCATATAGTATGGAATCAGGGGAAGATTTCTGGTTGAGATTTTATAACGGATCAAGCTGGAGTACCGTTAATACATGGACAAGAGGAACAAATTTTGACAACAATAACTTCTATTCCGCTACAGTAACTCTTGATAGCTCAGCACATAATTTTGCTAGCAACTCTAAGTTCAGATTTCAATGTGATGCAAGTGGAAATGCTGATCATATTTATATTGATCAAGTAACTATAAAAGGAATTAATGGAGCTAGAACCGAGCGTAGCAATGCACTTACTTTGATAAGATCATTAAATGATGCTAAAGACTTAGGGGACCAACTGTTTTATCCTAACCCAGTTAGAGGAAGTAATTTATATATCAACAAAAATTATGAATTAAACTCAACTTATAGAATTGTAAATTTATTAGGACAAACTATTGACAAAGGAACTATAACTAACGGAACTGTTAACATAGGAAAACTTAATGCTGGTTTATACTTAATTGAATTTACCGATGAAGAAGAAACTGTAACTAGAAAATTCATTAAACAGTAACAGCTCCTTCATTAAACAAATGTTTAACCAAAATCCCTAGAGAAAATACTCTAGGGTTTTTTTTTGAAACTATTCCAAAATATTTTGTTCCTACCTCATAAAATTTAGTGACTATGTGTAATTAGTTAGACTTTCTATCAGTTAAAATACATATACCTAAAAATATCAACCTGTTAATAAATCGCACTAAAAACAGCTAACCACGCATGTTTTAACTAATTTTATTAAACTATTACTAAATATATTTATTTTTTTATGGGTAACGTTTCAATAAAAAAAGGAACTATATAGTAACAAATCAAAACTAAATAAAAATGAAAAAAATTGTACTACTAGTATGCTTATTAACCACAAGCATCTTTTTTGCTCAAGAACGTAACTGTTCTTCAATGGAAAATTTAGAATATCGAATGCAGCAAGATCCTGGACTTGCACAACGAATGGCAAACATTGAAGCATTTACTAAACAGAAAATAGCCAATACTTCTGCTCAAGAAAAGATTAACGGTGCTGTTATATCTATCCCAGTTGTAATACATGTTATTTACAACAGTGCTAAAACTGTAGAAAACATCAGTACTGCACAAATTCAATCACAAATTGATGTCATAAATGAAGATTTTAGACGTACCAATAGTGATGCAAACAACACTTGGTCGCAAGCTGCAGATACACAAATAGAATTTTGCTTAGCTACAGTAGACCCAAATGGTAATGCTACTACAGGTATTACTCGAAAATCATCAAGTAAGGTATCTTGGGGAACTGCTGATGCTATGAAAAAATCATCGCAAGGTGGTGTTAACCCATGGGATACCTCACAATATTTAAACATGTGGGTTTGTAATATCGGAGGAGGAATTTTAGGGTATGCTCAATTCCCAGGTGGTAGCGCCTCTACTGATGGAGTTGTAATGAGTCCACAATACTTTGGAAGTTCAGCAAAAGGTTCTGGGTTTTACTTATCAGCACCTTTTGATTTAGGTAGAACTACTACTCATGAAATTGGTCACTTTTTAAACTTACGTCATATTTGGGGTGATGGTGCTTGTGGAACAGATGATTTCGTAGCTGACACTCCTGAATCTGACGCTTCAAATGGAGGTTGTCCAACAACACACCAATCATGTGGAACAACAGACATGGTTCAAAACTATATGGATTACACAAATGACTCATGTATGAACCTATACACATTAGGACAAAAAAATAGAATGAGAGCTGTTTTAGCTGCTGGAGGAAGCAGAAGAAGTTTAGCGCTATCTGAAAAATGTGGAGCAGTTGCTACACCTACTTGTTCCGATGGAATTCAAAATGGTACTGAAACAGGAATTGATTGTGGAGGTTCTTGTTCTCCTTGTACAGTTACACCTACATGTACTGATGGTATTAAAAATGGTGATGAAACTGGTGTTGACTGCGGTGGATCTTCATGTGCTCCATGTCAAACTGCTTGTACCGATAATGAAGTTACTGTAA
>Ga0209291_1003948_pt1 | contig 10593 bp, 7 predicted proteins | sample GOMGulsemesocosm_FD_184633 | JGI IMG/M metagenome (GOLD analysis project Ga0209291, IMG submission 184633) | Methane-oxidizing microbial communities from mesocosms in the Gulf of Mexico - GOM9B Gulf of Mexico (SPAdes) (version 2) | ecosystem: Environmental > Aquatic > Marine > Cold seeps | place... | reverse complement strand
TCGGATAACCTAATTCAATTCTCATACTAAAGCGGTCTAATTGAGATTCAGGCAGCGGATAAGTACCGCTGTGGTAAGAAGGGTTTTGCGTGGCTATAACAAAAAAGCTTGGCGCTAAAGAGCGCGTCTGCCCTTCAATGCTCACCTGTTGCTCTTCCATCGCCTCTAGTAAAGCGCTCTGAGTCTTAGGGGTAGAGCGATTAATTTCATCGGCCAATAGTAATTGGGTAAAAATAGGTCCTGGGTGAAATTGAAAACTAGCATCACGCTTATCAAAAATGGAGACACCGAGCAAGTCCGCCGGTAATAGATCACTGGTAAACTGTACACGATTGTAGCTAAGTCCCAATACATCCGCGATTGCCTGCGCCAAGGTTGTTTTCCCCATCCCCGGTAAGTCTTCAATTAATATATGACCACCGGAGAGCAGCGCACAAAGCAGCAGTTTGATTTTCTCTTGTTTACCTAACAGTACTTGTCCGACACTTGCCTGAACCTGATCTAGCAAGTGAGTATTTGCTGGAGGCTTAACTTCTACAATGCTCAATTATCTCTCCTTTTTTAATCAAAAGATCAGTGACTCACTAATACCTCTTTCAGTTGGTCAATAGGTACTGGCTTACCAAATAAATAACCTTGGCCTATATCGCAATTTTGCTCTATTAAAAATTTTCGCTGGCTGTCTGTCTCAATCCCCTCTGCCACCACTTTTAAATTTAAACTATGCGCCATAGATATAATAGCAGAGGTTATTTTCATATCGCCTTCACTAAGAGGGATATCTTTGACAAAAGTTCTATCTACTTTCAATACATCAATAGGTAGGCTCTTGAGATAGGCAAATGATGAAAATCCTGTACCAAAGTCATCAATGGCAACACTGATACCCAGTTTTTTAATTTTCTGTAACGTCAAAATAGCTTTTTCGACATCTTCCATCAACAGAGATTCGGTAATCTCCACTTCAATCAAGCGCGGCTCAATTTGATTGTCACGCATCGATTTTTCCATAACCCCTAACAAAGTGGGATCGCGGAACTGGCGCAGAGAGATATTAATCGCGCAGGATATATTCGCAAATCCAGCATCGCGTATTTTTTTCATGTTGCGACACGCTTCAGCAAACACCCAATTGCCTAATGGCACAATAAAACCCGTGTCTTCCGCAATTGAAATAAAATCTAAGGGAGAGATCAAACCAAGCTCTGGATGTTCCCAGCGAACAAGTGCTTCAACTCCCACTATCTGATTGGCTTGCAAGTCCACTTTAGGCTGAAATGCTAATCTGAACTGCCCTTGTCTTAAAGCAACTGGCATCTCTTTAGAGAAGCGAATATAGCGCTGTACTTGCTCGTTAAGCTGTTGAGTAAACTGGCGATATTGATTACGCCCCATTTCTTTAGCTTGATGCATTGCCAAATCGGCATTTTTCAAGATGGTATCCGGTAAGCGCCCATCTTTGGGCAGCCAAGAAAGTCCAATACTGGTACTGATTTTTATTTCCGTACCCTCTATGAGGTAAGGCTTAGAAATCACCTTCAAGAAATTTTGCGCAATCGTGTTGATTTGATCAACATCTCTTATTTCGTTGATAAGCATTGCAAACTCATCACCTCCTAAACGCGCTACAACGCTATCCTCAGGAAGGTTTTGCTCTAGTCGATTAGCGACCTCAATCAGTAATTTATCACCTACAGCATGGCCCTGGGCATCGTTAATACTCTTGAAACCATCCAAATCAAATAGCATCACTACTGATGGCGAATCCATGACACTGGATCTGAACAGTCTTTTTAATTCTCGTGAAAACAACCGTCGATTAGGTAATCCAGTCAAGCCATCATAAAGCGCTAATTGCTTCACTTTTGCTTTGGCATCTTTTAACTCAGATATGTCTTCAACTAAAATAACAAAATTTGTCAGTTCATCAAACTCATTATTAATGGGCGATATAACGACATTAGACCAATAAAAACTACCATCCTTACGAATATTCTCTAGATCACCACGCCAACTTTTTCCGCTGAGAATATCTTGCCACATACTATCGTACAGCTCTTGAGCCAAACACTCTCTCGATAGCATTACCGATGGACTTCCTTCTAATTCAACAACTTCAAAGCCACCACTTTGTGCGTACCTAGGGTTAACGTATTCAATCGTGCCTATAACGTCAGTAATCATCACCCCTGAATTACTGGCAGTAATTGCACTGGAGAGCTTTCGTAATAGCGACTCAACTTTCTTTTGTTGAGTAATTTCTTGGCAGGTTCCTATCATCCTTAAACGGCCATCTTTATGACTTTGCACGTTTGCCATTAAGTGTATATATTTCACATGACCATCTATCGACAGTCTAAATTCACTGGATATTTTGGCTTTTGCTTTAAAATTATTGCGAAACTTGCTCATTAATTTTTTCTTATCGGCAGAGTGCACTTGTTGTAGAAAATCTTCGACACTCGCTTCATTTTTGAGACCACTTAAGCCCAATGTTTCTTTTAAACTCTCAGAGAACCAAATTTTATCTGCACTTATCTCCCATTCCCAGTTACCGATGCTCGCGACTTTATGCGACTCTTTTAAACGCTGTTCAGTGAGCTGATGATCGGCAGCCAAAGAAAGAAGGCGCTGTTCTGTTACTTTATGAGTGTCAGCTTGTGCTTTCATTTTGCGGCGCATGGTATCGACAAATGTGCGTAGACTCTCGAAGGCACTGATCATTTCATTCAAGCTAGACTGGGGATGAACTTTTGGTAAAGGCTGTGAAAAATCACCCTTAGCTAATGCTTTAGCTGCCCGAGTAATTTTTTCTATATTAGCGAATAATTGCTTGCGACGCGCACTGATGAGCGCAAACATCAATGTAAGTAAAGCGACAAAAGAGAATTCAAATAAACGATAAATAAAACATTTTTCTTGCATGAGCTCGCTAGGGCTGAACCATAACCCATAGGCATAGTTAGATTGCGGCATGCGCTGTAATAATAACTGCCTCTTTACATCAAATTTTGCCTGCTGGCGTAATTCCACTTCAGGAGCGAAGACAATTTGTTGCCACCCTTGAGAGGCTGCTTTTTGATTCAATTGCTGAAGAAAAAACGCGCGCTCTTGATCCGAACTCTGTTTATCCGCAAGACGGCTAGAAACTTGAAGTACCAGCTGGAACTGATTGATGTGTTTCTCCAGCTCAGCCTCTAATTGGCTAGGTAGCCAAATAGATTCGATGAAGACCACAACAGCAACAATTGCTATCAGCCAAAGTCGAAACAAAAATGATAGTGTAAACTTTCCTTTTCTTTTCCCTACATCCACTTGTTGCTGTTTTTCACCCAAACAATCACCTAAAACCCTAAACGCATATGGTAGTCATACCCATAAATAACTGTGATTATAATGCTTTCATAACTTGATCGGCCCAATTAATACTATGACGATAGGCCATCTGATAAAAATTACTTCCCATAGAGCCGCGCACTGCCTCAAAGTCACCATGCTGATAATATTTCACATCCCCAAGGATCTCTCCCATCATGCCCTCATGCGCTAAAATTGCTGTGGATATTTTTTCTGTCAGCGGCATTTGAATTAACAAGTCCTCCATTTCTATATCAAGTAGAGTGTCTAATTGAGAGATCAAGCCCACCATAAAATAACTAATAGGGTCTTGCTCTCCTGACATCTCAGACAAGAGTTCACACATTCGCCCGCGAACCAACATGTTATTAATAAGATCATCCGGTGATTTTTGTTCACCTTCAGCCATAAAAATAATGATCCAGCGTCTAATCTGAGTCATGCCTAACAGCGTAATTGCATGGGATAACGAGACAATTTCTTTAGGCGTGTTAAAGGCGGCTGAATTGACAACTTTTAGAATTTTAAAGGTCAGCGCAGGATCGTTGAGGGCGATTTCTTCAATACTACTTGCCGTTGCCTGAGGTTTATCTATTTCAGCTAGCATTTGCAAAAGCACTAACTTATTACCGCGAATTTTCTTGCCCTTAGTGGTGGCAGGTTCACTTAAAAAGAAGCCCTGATAGAGGGAAAAACCCATTTCTACACAACGTAAAAACTGTTCCTTAGACTCTACCTTATCGGCCAACAGTTCCAGATGAAAAGGCTTTAGTTTCGACATTAGTCCCGGCATGTTTTCCATACCAATACGACGTATATCTAACTTTAAAATGTGTACTATATTTAGCAAGACATCAAAGCGCCTCTCTTTAGGGTCGTAATCGGCTAACGCTAATCTTACACCTTGCTTACCCAGCTCTTTTAATTTTTCGACTAGCTCCGGAGTTATATTTGACCGCCCCAGTAGTTCTAATACAAAACGCCCTTTAGGCAGTTCTGGCAACTTACCATTGAGCAGTAATTCATCCGTGACTTTAATAAAACATGGGACTGTTCTTACTTCTCCGTCACTGACGACATTTGAATAATTGTTGGTAATAACTTCGAAGGTAGCATCTTCATCGTTAATATTAGGGTCGAACGTATTGTCTTTGTTGCGAAAGAGCAATTCGTAATACTCAACATCCCTATTTTTACTGTAGATAGAATGTCTAGCGAAGAGGATATCCGAACTTTTTTCATCACTTGGCATTTGCATTTGACTAACCACTAACGACTCCAATATATATGGCTTACAGAACTGTGAAATTGTTGCTTATAGAGGCACAAAAATCAATTTAAGATTAAGCGTTAGAACAAACTAACGCTTATGCGTCTTCGAAAATAACAATACAATACAAATATTAATACTAAATTAACCAATATAAACTACTTACCTTTGTTTTATAAGGTTATTTGGTTTTGCAAACAAACACATCGATCCCCCTAGGCTCTAGTAGCTTTTTAATCCCAGCAGGTATTGCGGAATCTGTCACTAGTGCATCTATTTGGCTTATATTTGCTTGTTTTACCATGGCGTTACGCCCAAATTTGGAATGGTCCGCGCAAAGTACCACTTTACTGGAATTGGCAATAATGGCTTGAGCCACTTTAACTTCGCGAAAATCGTAATCTAATAAAGAACCGTCAATACCTATACCGCTGATACCGATAATGCCGATATCCATATTAAATTGGCTAATAAAGTCACAGGTGGCTTCGCCGACAATACCGCCATCGCTGTGACGCACCTCACCGGCTGCAATAATCACTTGGAATCCTGCATTGGCAGAGAGAATTGAGGCGACATGAATGTTATTGGTGACGACTTTAAGATCTTCGTGATTAAGTAACGCCCTGGCAACCAGCTCTGTTGAAGTGCCTATATTAATAAACACAGACGCACCGTTAGGCACCATCTTAGCCACTTGTTCAGCCATGGCTTTCTTAGCGTCTAAATGATTGATTTTTCTGCTTTGATAATCTTCATTCTCTGTGCTAGATTCTCTCTGGGCTCCACCGTGGTGGCGGCGAATTTTGCCACAATCAGCCATCGCATTTAAATCGCGACGAATGGTTTGCGGAGTCACTTTAAAACGTTCAACTAATTGATCTATGCTGACAAAACCGCTGTCATTAATAAGTGTAAGAATCTTACTCTGTCGCTGCTGGCTGGTCATGTCGTCTCTTAAATAATAATAAATAACTCTAAGGTTATTGCTCAATCAATACAATAGCAAGGCGTCAAATAATGAAATCATACATTCTTTCCATCGATCAAGGCACCACGAGCTCAAGAGCAATAATTTTCGATGAAAATGCACAACTGATCTGTCAAGAACAACAAGAGTTTGAGCAAATTTTCCCTAATGATGGCTGGGTTGAACATCGTCCTCAAGATATTCTCGACTCCACTTTGGCCACCTGTAAACAAGCATTAACCACGGCTAATTTATCAGCCAGTCAAATTAGCGCCATTGGCATTACCAATCAGCGTGAAACCACTATCGTGTGGGATAAAAATACTGGCGAGTGCGTTTACAATGCCATTGTCTGGCAAGATCGTCGTACACACGAGTTCTGCTCTGAACTGGTTAAACTGGGACATGCTGAAAGCATTAACGCTAAAACTGGCTTGCTCATTGATGCCTATTTTTCTGCCAGTAAAGTTGCTTGGATACTCAATAATGTAGCTGGTGCAAGAGAGCGCGCACAAGCAGGCGAGCTACTCTTCGGCACCGTCGACTGCTACCTACTTTGGCACTTAACGCAAGGCGCTAGTCATGCAACAGATGCAACCAATGCCTCGCGCACTATGCTCTTCAATATCCACGCTCAAGAGTGGGATAGTGAACTGTTAGCTCTTTTTGACGTACCGGCAAGCATGCTGCCTGAAGTAAAAGACTGTTCAGCCGATTTTGGTAATAGCGCTGCGAACATTTTTGGCGCACCCATCAAGATTGCCGGTATTGCCGGCGACCAACAAGCGGCGTTATTTGGTCAAGCTTGTTTCAATAGCGGTATGGCAAAAAGCACCTACGGCACAGGTTGCTTTCTTATTATGAACACCGGCGAAAAAGCAGTTAAATCTAAGCACCGCTTATTAACCACAGTAGGCTACCGTCTCAACGGTAAAGTCAGCTACGCACTAGAGGGTAGTATCTTTATCGCGGGCGCGGCAGTACAGTGGCTGCGCGATGGCATTAAAATCATTGAAGATGCCAAGCAGGTAGAGGCTCTAGCGCGTGAGGCAAACAGTGATTCGCAAGTCGTGATGGTGCCTGCATTTACCGGTTTAGGTGCGCCACACTGGGACCCAAATGCGCGTGGCGCTATCTTTGGTCTAACCCGCGATACAGGCATTCCCGATATTGTAGCCGCGGCTTTAAAAGCGGTTTGCTATCAAACCAAAGACTTAATCGGTGCTATTGAAGATGAAGATATTGAACTGGGCAAGCTACGCGTTGATGGCGGAATGGCCAATAACGATTGGATGTTACAGTTCTTAAGTGATTTAACCGCTGTGGATGTACAACGCCCTTCTCTTGTAGAAACCACTGCGCTAGGAGCTGCTTATCTTGCAGGCTTACAGGTAGGTATCTTTAAATCTCTAGAAGACATCACCGAGCGCTGGCAAATACAGGCACAATTTAGCAGTCGCTGGAATGATGAACAGCGCACTAACCACCAGCAATTATGGCAGCGCAGCGTTGAGAAAGTACTCACCTAGTGCACCCATTCTGCTTAAGTGGCGTACACTCATGTTGTCCGCCACTGCTTCTCTCCACCTACAGGATTCTAGAAGTAGTGAACACTTACCACTTCATTTCACCCATATGCACTTTTGCACCTATGTTTAAAGCCATAGGTAATTTACTGGATGGATAATAAGCGGTCATTTTTGCAATCAGCTCTGCACTACTCTTACTTGCCAACTTCGCCTCTTTAAACCGCTCTAAATACTTAATAGAATAATCGACTTGATCGACACCGGTACCGGCTTCACCTTTCATATGCCCCGGCACTACACGAGCTGGCTCTAGCCTTTTTATTGTTTTTAACTGATCCCCCCAAGCCGTTAACGCTTCGTCAGATTGCGCGTCTGCTGTCCATAAATGTAACCCTGAATAAACTGAAACGTTTCCTAATACGGTTTTACTACCAGGAATCCACAAGTAAGGTCTGTGCGCTAACGCATCTTCTTTCCCCTTAATTTCAATTCTTTGTCCATCCACCTCAATGACATTTTCTTCTAATACTTGCAATGCAATTGGATTTTTAGGCGCATTGGATCCAAGCTTTGGTCCCCAGAAACTCAGTTTCTTGGCCATTTTCTGCTCGATAACGCTCTTGACCGCCTGAGTAGTTAAGAGCTGGGCATCAGGGAAAATCTCGCTTAGCTCACTTACGCCAAAATAATAATCAGGATCCGCTTGTGAGATAAAAATAGTCTTAAGCTCACGCCCTGAATCTAATACTTTTGCAGCAATTCGTAAGGCGTCGGCACGTGAGAAACCGGTGTCGATCAATAAAGCTTCACGCTCACCGTAAACCAGGCTAGCAGTGACATGGAAGCTATTTTCAGTTGCGTTATACACATCAACACTCAATGGGGCTTCCTGCGCGTTTATTGAGGTGGCGGCTAAAAGCGCAACAGCTGATAATAGTTTTTTCATCTTTCTTCTCCAAGTAAACGATTAATGTATGCATAGTTTAACCACTTGATATGATCGGAAAAACAGCAAATAATGCACAACACTGTTTCATAAATCGAGCATATAAATGGATAAACTAACAGCCGCCAAAGTATTCTTAGAGGTTGCACGTACAGGCAGTTTCAGTGCTAGTGCAGATAATTTAGAGATGTCGCGAGCTATGGTCACTCGCTATATTGAATGTATAGAAAATTGGCTAAAAACCCGTTTATTGCACCGTACTACCCGTAAAGTTTCACTGACTAGCGCAGGTGAAAGTTCAATAACCAAAATAGAGAGTTGGGTTTTACAAGCTCAGAGTATTGAACGGTTAAATATCGACAGCGAAGAGCTCAGCGGTCATCTGCGTATTGCCTGTAGTACATCCTTTGCCCAGGCACAATTAACCAAAGCCATTAATGAATTTCTTAATTCACACCCAAAAGTTAAAATTGATTTAGACGTGCAAGATAACGTCAGTGACTTAACAAAATCACGAATTGACTTAGCGATAAGAATAGCAGCAACACCCGACCCTTCATTAATAGGAAAACCTATAGCTCAGTGTGATTCGGTATTGGTCGCCTCCAAGCAATATTTAGCAGCCCACCCGCTTCTTATACACCCCAAGGATCTTAATAAACATCAATGCTTAGGTTACAAAAATTTCGAACGCCACGTTTGGCATTTATCCAACAAGCAACAAAATGTAGCTGTGGATATCAATTGTCGATTGACGGCAAATGAGGCCAGTGTCTTATTGCAGGCAGCCCTAGAAGGTGCAGGCATTTCCTTGCAACCTAGCTACTTGGCAAATAGCTACATAGACAACCAACAACTGATACAAGTATTACCTCAGTGGCAACCCAACAGCATGAAAATCTATGCGTTGTATTCATCACGTAAACATTTAAGCCGCACTCAAAGATCCTTGATTGACTTTTTAAGTCTATACTTTCAAGGTTCCCCTTGGTGAACTTTTATAGAGAGACCACTAAAGGATGCGCTCTTTTTGGATGCGGGATAACTTCAACATCAATACCATAGAGCTTAGATATCTTATCAGGGGTTAATATTTCATCCACTAAACCTTGCGCGACCACCTCACCATCACCTAACAAAAGCAGCCTATCGGCATATTGTGCCGCCAAGTTGAGATCGTGCAAAATACTCAGCACCCCAACACCTTGTGCCGCAAGCTCTTTCGCAAGCGATAAGGCATGGTGCTGGTGCGCTAAATCCAAAGCGGAGGTCGGTTCATCCAATAGTAAATAGCGACTTTGTCCTGGCACCTCTTCCCAGATCTGACACAATACCCGCGCCAATTGCACACGTTGCTTTTCACCACCAGAGAGCGACGGATACAGCGCTTGTGCCAAATGAGCAACATCTGCTTGTTCCATCGCCTGATAGGTGATTTCGCGATCTTTGATACGACCACTACCGTGAGGTAAGCGCCCTAGCATGACAACTTCATAAGCCGTAAACGCGAAATTGAGCTGTGAAGATTGCGGCAGCACCCCAACAAGACTAGCGCGTCTTCGCCCTTCATGCTCTTCAAACTCCTTATCATTTAAAATCATACTGCCGCTGTAATGCTGATATTCTCCCGCCATCACTTTAAATAACGTCGATTTACCGGCACCATTGGGCCCTAACACAGCTAAAACTTCCCCGGGAGCAACAGTCAGACTCACATTTGATATCAGCGTTTTACTGCCCATGGACAGACTAACACTCTTTACTTGAAAACTCATAAAGCATTACTCCGAGCTCTATAGACCACCATATAGATGAAAAATGGTCCGCCTATTATGGTTGTAATGAGCCCTATAGGGAGTTCCGCTGGGGCGATAATAGTACGCGAGATCATATCGGCTATTAATAAAAATAGCGCGCCAAGCGCGGCACTCGCTGGCAGTAAATAGCGGTGGTCAGGTCCCAGTGTTAATCGAATAATATGCGGCACTATAAGACCGACAAAACCTATCATCCCTGAAACAGCAACACTGGCACCGACACCAATGGCTGCCAGCATTATTATTTGACGTTTTACTCGCTCGACATTCACCCCTAAATGTCTCGCTTCGGATTCGCCGAGCAATAATGCATTGAGGTTTTTTGCCTGCCTTGGCATGAAAATCAGAGTAATGCCAATTAAGGAACCCGCCGCTAGCACTGTACTCCAGCTCGCCCCACCTAAACTTCCCATCGCCCAGAATGTCAAAGTACGTAGCTGCGTATCATCAGCAACAAAGGTGAGCACACCGACAGCTGCTCCTGTCACAATGCTGATCGCGATACCGGCGAGCAGCATACTAGTGACCGAAGTACCAAACTGCGTGGTCGCAACCTTGGAAACCAGCATAGTGGTGGCAAACGCACCGCAAAAAGCCGCCACCATTAACGCGTAATCACCAAATAGGGTATATAAGAAACTAAAGCTAGTGCCTCCTAAAACAATCAATAAAACCGCTGCTAGCGATGCCCCGCCTGTGACACC
>Ga0209291_1003945_pt1 | contig 10597 bp, 7 predicted proteins | sample GOMGulsemesocosm_FD_184633 | JGI IMG/M metagenome (GOLD analysis project Ga0209291, IMG submission 184633) | Methane-oxidizing microbial communities from mesocosms in the Gulf of Mexico - GOM9B Gulf of Mexico (SPAdes) (version 2) | ecosystem: Environmental > Aquatic > Marine > Cold seeps | place... | reverse complement strand
TCCTCAAAATTATACGTTAATAGGTCAAACAGCTGATGGTTTAGCGTGTGACATTACTGCTGTATTTTCAGCAGATGTTGCTTGTACAATAACAGCAAATTCAATTGCACCTATTTGTCCCTGTGTCATTACAGGTTTTAATGTTGTTCAAGGAGATTGTATTGCCGCGACAGATACATATAGTATGAGTGGAACAGTTACTTTTGATATGCCACCTACAACTGGTGTGTTGACTGTAAGTGTTGATAATGGAACTACTACTTATGATACTGTTATTAATGTGGCAGACTTTATTAGTCCTTTAAATTTTAGTATATCAGGAGTGCCTTCAGATCAATCTGGGTCAACGATTACAGCTATGTTCTCTGCTGATTCTGATTGCATTTCCGCTATTCCTTATACAGCACCTATATGTACTTGTGAGGCTGAAATTGGTACGTTTAGTACATCTGACGATAATGTTACGAATACTGATTACGTTTTATGTTTTGGTGATAGTTTTAATTATCAATCAAATGGTGATTATACACCTCCAGCAGATATTGCTGACGGCGATCCTTATATTCCAGGAATAGGATTTTTGATATATTCATGTCCGCCTACGCCAGGAATTGAACCTGTTGATGATTTGTGTTTTGAAGGGCTTGTTACAGACGGAACAGGAGCTCTATTATTTAATGACTTAAATGATTTGGGTTGGATTAATGCTTATCCAGCTGGGACATTTGTAAATAACACTATTTATTATGTACCTATTACTATGTATGATATAGCTGGTAACATTTATTCAAATGTAATTTTACCAAATCCGTCATGTTATGATTTGGGACCAACTGTTGCTGTCCAATATTTACCTGAAATAAAATTCCTTGACGTTGAAGATTGTCAAGCGGGGAGTATTACTGCAACTATAAATGGAGGGCTTCCTGAAATCGAGGGGTCTAATTTTACTACTGTACCGGGATCATTAACTCCTTTGAATGCTTCTTTTGATAATGCAACTTCAGCTAATGGAGGAACAATAACTATTAGTGGATTAACTAATGGGCAAAATTACTCTTACAATGTAGTGGATGATAATGGATGTCCTATTGTAGTTTCGGGTACGTTTATAGGAACTGAAGATCCAGGTTTTAATTATGATAATTATACTATATGTACCGAAGGTGCTGATCCTGTAATTGACATTACTGGAGATGCAGGTACATTTTCTTTTGCTTTAACTGCTGGTGTTGGACCAACATTAAGTATTAATACTACCACAGGGGCTGTTGATGCTAGTACATCAGATCCTGGAACATATGAAATTACTTATACAACGAATGATGCAACTTGTTTTTCTGATTCTGTAGTTACTATGACTATTAATTTAACACCTATTGTAGATTCAGAATTGGACCAAACGGTTTGTGTAGGTGCAGACTTTGTGGATATCAATTTTACTGGTACGGTTGGAGCAACTTTTGATTGGACAAATGATAATACAACTATTGGTTTAATTGCAAATGGAAATGGCAATATTGTTGGGTTTACTGGAACTAATGTTTCTGGTATTCAAACAATAGGGATTATTACAGTGACGCCTAGTACTGCAGAATGTATTGGTTCAGATTCTACATTTAATTTAAGCGTTGATCCAATTGATTTGGCAACATTTGAATATGTTGATGGATTAACTTATTGTGTTTCAGGGGTGGTAGACCCGACTGTGAATATTACTGGAACAATAGGTGGTACATTTTCTTTTTCTATTAATTCAGGAGGCCCTAATTTAGCATTTGATACAAACACAGGGGGCATTGATTTGTCCGCTAGTGATGTTGGTAGTTATGATATTAAATATTTAACAAATGGATTGTGCCCAGAAATGAGTACATTAACTGTCGTTATTTCTGATGCGCCTGTAGCTGATATAGTTAGCGGAGTTTATTGTCATAATGATGATGTTAATTCTAATGATGTTGTTACGTATATCAATGGAGGTTCGGGTGGATTATTTACTGCAGTTCCTGCAGGTTTAGTAATTAACTCATTAACTGGTTCGGTTGATGTTGCAGCAAGTACTGTAGGGGTATATACTATAACAAATACTATTGATCTTACAGCTCAAGGTTGTGCTTTAGTTTCTATGGATTCAGAAATTATAATAAACGCATTGCCAACTGCTTATATTAGTGGGACGACAACTATATGTCCATCTGATCCATTACCTGATTTACAAGTTGAGTTTACTTCAGTTGGAGATTGGGATCTGACTTATGCATATAATGGGGTGGAGCAAACAGTTGCTGGTCCTTCGCCTCTAATTATGGCTGAAATGGGGTTTGGAAGTTATGAATTAGTGAGCGTTACTGATGGAAACGGTTGTGTTAATTCACTATCCGGAATTGCCATTGTCGATTCTTTTTTGACACCTGTTGTTCATCCTTTTAATGATTATGTTCTTTGTGATGGTGATGAACTTGTATTGCCTAATTTTTTCAGTTTGAATTCGAATGATCTTTTTGAGTGGCAAATGACTACTGGAACAAATATTGGTTTTGGAACTAATGGAGACGGGAATATTCCTTCTTTTGTTTCTTCAAATTGTCAAACAGTTACTGTTGAAGTAACTCCTCTTTCAAGTGTGGTTGATGGTAGTTGTTATGGTGACCCAATGTACTTTGATGTTGTAGTTAGCCCATTACCAACTGTTAATATTTCAGCAGATAGACTAAATGGATGTGCTCCAACAACAATTGAGTTTACTGACTTGATACATGATGGACAAATTTATGACTGGACATTTGGAGACGGCTCGACTGGAAGTGGAAATCCTTTACTCCATATGTATGAAGCAGGTGGGTTGTATGATGTTGGATTGACAGTTACAAGTGCTAATGGTTGTGTTGCGAGTGGTGTGGAAATTGGATACATTAATATCACATCTATGCCAATAGCTGATTTTAGCCTTTCACCTCAAATTACTGATGTTTCACATACTGAAATTGAATTCACTAATGAATCTATAAATGGGAACGAATATGAATGGGATTTTGGAGATGAAACTGGATTGAGCAATGATGTTGATCCTACGCATGTTTATGCAGATGTTCCAAATCAATATGCAATTACATTGTGGGCATTTAACAATGATCGTGTTTGTAAAGATTCAATTCAAAAGTTTATTACAATAAATGATATACTTTTATACTACGTACCTAATGTGTTTACGCCAGATCAAGATGCATATAACGAAACATTTAAGCCTGTGTTTACATCTGGTTTTGATCCTTTTGATTATCATTTAATGATATTTAACCGTTGGGGAGAAACAATTTTCGAATCACATGATGCTAGATATGGCTGGGATGGTACATATACTGATGATGAAGAGCTTTGTACTGATGGTGTATATGTTTGGAAGATATCGTTTGCAGAAACCATGACAGATAAGCGACATGACATCACAGGTCACGTCAGTTTGTTAAAATAGATTTAAAAAGTGTTAAGCGAAAGTTTAGCACTTTTTTTTAGAACCAAAGTTTTGTAAAGTAAAAATACTTACTTTTATGAAATATAATTAGATATTTTAAGGTTATGGTAAAAGAAATAATAATGGCTAGTGTGTTGATGTTTTCAATAAGTTGTGCAAATTCTAAAAGAGCAGATAAAAAAGCTATGAAGGAAATTTTACCAGTTGTTTTAACTAATGATTTTTCTTCTTATGCACGTAATAGTTCGGATACTCAAATAATAAATACTTTTCTATCCGACTCTATATTAACGTTAAATATCAGCTATAGTGGAGGTTGTGAAACACATTCGTTTGAGTTGATAGGTTCTAAAATGATTCAGAAATCATTGCCACCAGTAAGGGGGATAATGTTAATTCACCACGCAAATAATGACGATTGTAGGGAGTTAATAAAACAAGAGTTGAGATTTAACGTAAGTAAGTTTAAATTCGAAGAGGATAGGATTATGTTAAATCTGAAAGGGTGGGGGCCGAAAATCGAATTACATTAAATTAAATTTGACTATACCAAATGCACATCATAAATTAATTGATGTCCAGCTTCTGTATTGATGATCTTAATAATTTCAGTCTTTCTATGTGATAACTCATTTCTCATGACAGATGAATTAAGTTTAATGTAAAGTACTTTATTTGTTATTTTTAAAGATTCTGTACGTAAAGCAATTGGTTTACCTACCAATTCTTCCCACTTTCCTAAAACAACCTTTTCTTTGTATTCTTCTTCAAGTCCCTGCGCTTTTAAGTACGTTTTAACAGCGTCTTTCATAGATACTGCAAATTTTGGATTTCGTCTGTTTGGATATTTTTTATGATCAGGCATGGGTTATAGTTTAAATACAGATTTACTCACAGGTATGTTCTTAAATACTTTTTCAATTCGTTCTTCATCCGTGTCAGTAATTAAGACTTGGCCAAAAACATGATCAGACACCATTTTCATTAAACGTTCCACTCTTCCATGGTCTAGTTTGTCAAATATGTCATCTAATAATAGAATAGGTTTTTTATTTAATAAAGCGGTTATGTACTCAAACTGTGTGAGTTTTAAAGCAATTAAAAAAGATTTTTGTTGGCCTTGTGAGCCGAATTTTTTTATTGGATTACCATTTATTTGAAATACCAAGTCATCCTTGTGTATTCCAACTGTTGTATAACCTACTCTGCTATCTTTTCTACTGGCTTCATTTAATAAATTAGATAAACTATTAGTATTTAATTGAGAGTTAAATTCAATATTTATACTTTCGTTACCGTTAGATATTAGATTGAAAAAGTTTTGGAAACTTGGTAAGAAGTCTGCTAAGAATTCTTTTCTTTTTTCAAAGATGAAATTCCCCAATAATATTAACTGAGCATCCCAAACTTCAATAGATTCTGCTTCAAAAATTCTTAATTCTTGAAAACGTTTTAATAAAGCATTACGTTGTTGTAACACTTTATTGTATTTCATTAGGGTAGCTAAATATTTTTTGTTGTATTGAGAAATAATGCTGTCAATGAATTTACGTCTCACTTCGCTACCTTCTGAAATTAAATTAGAATCATAAGGAGAAATTACAACTACTGGGAATTCACCAATATGATCGGCTAATTTTTCGTATTCTTTTTTGTTGCGTTTAATTTTTTTTTTTTGTCCAAACGTAACACCACAGCTAATTTGATTACTCTTTTCATCCTTAATAAAATTGCCTTGGATTAAGAAAAATTTTTCATCAAACTTAATGTTTTGTTTGTCAACAGAATTTAAAAATGATTTACACATTGATAAATAATTAATGGCATCTAAAATATTTGTTTTACCCACTCCATTATCACCAACAAATACATTGATATCATCATTTAAATCAAATTGCTTTTCAGCATGATTTTTAAAATTTATGAGTGATAAGGTTTTTAAATACATTAATTACAAACTTTAAAATCAAAGGTAGGTATTAGTTTTTTGTTTGTTGTAATTTTTTTAGTTTTGTAGCATGAATTTCCCAGAGTTAAACTTACCAAAAGCAAAATTGAAATTAAAAGATGATTTGATTTGGTGTGTGTTACGTAGGAAATATATTAAAAACACTCCAGAGGAGTGGGTAAGGCAACATTTTATACATTATTTAATTAATGAGTTAAGTTATCCAATTGGTTTAATGGCTTCTGAAAGAATAGTGAAATACAATGATATGTCAAAAAGATGTGATATTGTGGCTTTTTCAAATGAATTAAAAACAGTGGTGATTGTGGAGTGTAAAGCGCCTAAAATTAAATTGACTGAAGATGTGTTTTACCAAGTAGCTAAATATAATTTTACTTTAAAAGCACCGCTGTTAATTTTAACAAATGGGCTACAGCATATCGTAGCACATGTAGATGTAGTTAATAAGGAGGTTAAGTATTTGAAAGAAATTCCAATTTATGAAAAAGTTGTAGAATTATAAAGGTCAACTTTAATTAGGGCATAATTTTTAAATCGCCATTATTCAAACTCTTTAAGAAATTCCCCCAAGATACTGGATTAAATAGATTGTTTGGGGCTTGTTGTCCTCTGTAATAAACTTGGTTTAGGTAATGTTGGCTTTGTGCTTTGTAGGCTAAGTTTGCATCTGTTCCCATTACACCATATACAAAAGCCATTTCTTGAGGTGACATTCTTTCTTTAGCACGGTTAATAGCGTCATTGTCAATTTCTAAATTAATAAAGGCGTCCGCAAATTGTTCGCGTGAAGGCCAGGGGTAAACATTAACTGGTGCTGACATAATGGTGTCAGATTCTAGAAGTGTGACAATACTTAAATCATTACTTCCAATTTCAGGTTCAGGTACAATGAATGTTTTCTTTTTAAAACCAATAAATGAAAACTGTATAGTGTCTCCTGGGTGAACAACTAATGCAAAGTAACCAAAGTAATCACAAATAACGCCTCTACTTGTTGACTTGTCATAAACGGCAGTATAAGGTAAACGTTGTAAACTATCATTTACGACAATACCTGTTAGTTGAACATAGTGTAAACTGTCTTCCTTAGTATTGATCTCTTGAGCAATAGTAAGGTTACTACATGCACTGAAAATTAATAAGCTAAAGAAAATTACATATTTATTCATCATACCACAAATATCGTTAAAATATTTTGAGGAATGACTGTTTTTAACAATTTTTAAACGCATTGATTATTATGGTTTTATGCTATTTTGAAGCGAGTTTCTCTTTGTTTCATTGCTTTTTGGCTAAGATAATAGCGATAGCTTTAATTTTTTTATTAAGCGGTAAAAGAAGCTTTTTAAAAATTAGTTGAAGCATGAGTAAGAAATTAAACTTTTAGTGTAAGGCTTGAAGTGTTCATGCAAGAAATGACTATATTTGTTCTGGATTTAGAGTTGCAATAGATGTTTTCTCGATCTATAGAATGCAACGGATAACTTATAACGCATAACATAGTGTTATTTCATTAAAAATGCCTACCTTTGCACGAATTTAATTTAAACTAAATTCGACATGGCAATTACTAATTTAATAGAAGTAAAAGAAGGTTTAACATATGATGATGTATTGTTAGTTCCAAGATACTCAGAGATTTTACCAAAAGACGTTAAATTAAAAACGAAATTCACTCGTAATATTACGCTAAACACACCAATTATTTCAGCTGCAATGGATACTGTTACAGAATCTGAACTGGCGATATCTATGGCTCAGCAAGGTGGAATTGGTGTAGTTCATAAGAATATGAGTATTGCTCAACAAGCATTAGAAGTAAGAAAGGTTAAACGTTCGGAAAGTGGGATGATTATAGATCCTATTACTGTAAAAGAAACTGCTTTAGTTGGTGAGGCTTTACAATTAATGTCTGAAAACAAGATTGGTGGTATTCCCGTTATTGACAATGATAATAATTTAAAAGGAATTGTAACGAATAGAGATTTACGTTTTGTGAAGGAATTAGAATTACCTATTTCTAAAATAATGACGTCTGAAAATATTGTAACAACTACGGAGGGAACTGACTTAGTTGAAGCAGAAAAGATTTTACAAGAATATAAAATTGAAAAGTTACCAGTTGTTGATGGAAATAATAAATTAAAAGGTTTAATTACTTATAGAGATATTATTAAAGTCAAAACTCATCCAAACTCATGTAAAGATGGTTTTGGTAGATTAAGAGTAGCGGCAGCAGTTGGTGTAACTGGTGATAGTTTAGATAGAATTGATGCGTTAGTTGAAGCAGGTGTTGATGCTATTGTAATTGATACAGCTCACGGACATACTAAAGGTGTGGTAGCAACGCTACAAGCTTCAAAAGCTAAACATCCTAATTTAGATGTAGTTGTTGGTAATATTGCAACGCCAGAAGCAGCCAAATATTTAGTTGATGCTGGTGCTGATGCAGTGAAGGTTGGTATTGGACCAGGTTCAATTTGTACAACACGTATTATTGCAGGTGTTGGTTTTCCTCAATTATCGGCTGTTAATAATGTTGCTAACGAATTAGAAGGAACTGGTGTTCCTGTAATTGCAGATGGTGGAATTAGATATACAGGAGATTTTGTGAAAGCAATTGCTGCCGGAGCTGATTCTATTATGGTTGGGTCTATGTTTGCAGGTGTTAAAGAATCACCAGGTGAAACAATCATTTATCAAGGGCGTAAGTTTAAAACGTACAGAGGAATGGGGTCACTTGAAGCTATGGAAAAAGGATCGAAAGATAGATATTTCCAAGATGGAGAAAGTGATAATAAAAAATTAGTGCCAGAAGGAATTTCTGGTCGTGTACCATACAAAGGAAACTTAATTGAAGTGGTTCACCAAATTTTAGGTGGAATCAAAGCCGGAATGGGATATTGTGGTGCGAAAGATGTCGAAAATTTAAAGGGTGCTCCTTTTATAAAAATATCTGCTGCTGGTATGAAAGAAAGTCATCCACATGATGTAACTATTACTAGAGAAGCTCCAAACTATAGTTTGAAGTAATAAAATGAATATTTAGCCGTTAATTAGCGGTAAACAAAATAAAGAACATGAAAAAAAACTTACAATCATTAGTAATTGCGCTTGCGGTTACGTTAACTTCATTTGGACAGTCTACTGATCCTGTAGTTTTAAAAATAGATAACAACGAATTTAATATTTCTGAATTCAACTATATTTATACTAAAAACAACAAAGATATTTCTTACAAGAAAAATGACTTGGACACATATATGGAGTTGTTTATTGATTATAAGTTGAAAGTTAAAGAAGCTAAAAGATTAGGGTATGATACTATTCCTAGGTTAGTTGCTGAATTAGGTCAGTATAGAACTCAATTGTCTCAACCTTATATGATTGATAAAGAGAAAAATGAGGCATTGATTGTAGAGGCTTATGATAGAACAAAAAATGAAATCAGAGCGAGTCATATTTTAATTAGAGTAGGAGAGAATGCTAGTCCTGCAGATACTTTAAAAGGGTATAATGAAGTGTTAGCATTGAGAAATAGAATTGTAGGAGGTGAAGATTTTATAGCTGTTGCTTCAGGAAAGGGAGGGTCTCAAGATCCATCTGTAGAAGTTAATGGAGGTGATTTAGGTTACTTCACAGCTTTACAAATGGTGTATCCGTTTGAAGAGGCTGCTTTTAATACACCGATTGGTGAAGTTAGTATGCCGATTAGAACTAAGTTTGGATACCATATTATTAAAACTACTGATAAAAGATTAGCGAAAGGGAAGATTCAGACGGCTCATATTATGATTTTATCAAATGACAAAATGTCAAAGTCTGACAATGTGAAAGCTGAAGAAAAAATCAATGAAATTTATGGATTGTTAGAGAGTGGAGATAAATTTGAAGAATTAGCAGTGAAATTTTCAGATGACCAATCGTCAAAAGAAAAAGGAGGATTGTTACCAGAGTTTGGAGCAAGTACTAAACAAAGAATGGTTCCAATGTTTGAAGCGGCAGCATTTGAAATTGAAAATGATGGTGAGTATGCAAAGCCTATTTTGACATCTTACGGTTGGCATATCATTAAAAGAATTAAAGTGACTCCAATTCCTGAGTATAAGGAAATGTATAGAGAGTTGAAATTAAAAGTGGAAAGAGATGTAAGAGCTCAGACTACGAAAAATGCATTTATTGCAACACTAAAAAGAGAGTACAAATTTTCTGAAAACAAATCAATATTGGATGGGCTTGATAAAGTTGTTGATGAAAGTATTATGCAAGGTAAATGGATGAAATCAATTCCGTTCACAAATGGAGAAAAAGTATTGTTTAGTTATGCTGATAAATCTATAACATTAGATGCGTTTGCTACTTATTTATTAGAAACACAACGTAGAGAGAAGCCAACGTCTATTAGTTCATATCTTGAAAATAAATACCAAATATTTGTTACTTCTGAAATTACAAGATATGAAGATTCTCAATTAGAATCAAAATATCCTGAATTTAAAACGTTAATGCAAGAGTATCAAGATGGAATTTTGATTTTTGAAATTATGCAGAATGAAATTTGGAACAAAGCGTCTAAAGATTCGGCAGGTTTAGTGAATTACTATACTGAGCATAAATCAGACTTCTTTTTCCCAACAAGATACAGCGGTACGTTATATACGTGTAAAAATAAATCTATTGCTAAGCAGGCGCGTAAATTGATAAAAGAAGGAACAATGTCTCCTGAAGAAATTGCGTTAAAACTTAATGAAAGTTCAGCTTTAAATTTAAAAACTAAAACAGCAACATTTAATTCTGAAACTACACCTGAATTTAAAAAGAAAAGTTCTAAATTAAGAACGTTAAAGAAAGGGAAAGTAACATGCTTTAAATTTAATGGAGGTGTTTGTATTATGGATACGAAAGATGTATTATCACCTTCTGAAAGAGAGTTTAAAGAAGCAAAAGGTTTAGTGACTGCTGCTTATCAAAATGAGTTACAGGCAAAATGGCTTGGCGAATTAAGAGCAAAATCAAAAGTGGAAATAGTTGAAGCTATTTTATATTCAGCGAAAAATTTTAAGTAAGACAATAATAAATTTTGTTAAAAAAGGCTAACCATTGTAAATAATATCTACAATATGGGTTAGCCTTTTTTATCTTTGAACAATGTA
>Ga0209291_1003937_pt1 | contig 10607 bp, 10 predicted proteins | sample GOMGulsemesocosm_FD_184633 | JGI IMG/M metagenome (GOLD analysis project Ga0209291, IMG submission 184633) | Methane-oxidizing microbial communities from mesocosms in the Gulf of Mexico - GOM9B Gulf of Mexico (SPAdes) (version 2) | ecosystem: Environmental > Aquatic > Marine > Cold seeps... | reverse complement strand
AGCTAGTCAGTTATTGTTTGAACACAAGCAACGTGGTGGTGAGTCTGTCTTTGTTTCTTTGAAGGCGCCTTATAATTTGTCTGATTATATTAAATTTTCGACATGTTCCCTAGCAAGTTTTGACGGCAGCACATACACCGACGATGCTAATCAACAAACAGGGCCAGCTTTTTGGGCGCTGGCACAAGTTTTAGCAAATAATAAAACTGCAAATGGAAAGTTACCTATAAGCCATTAGGGAACTTCCCTGATCTGTTAGGAAAGTTCACCAGCCACACTTTGTTGCATGATCTGTTTTATACTGTCGAAATCTTGATCGTTACTGAGTAACCAATGCAACTTGGTCAAGGCTGCCTCAATAGTCATATCGCTACCACTAATTACACCTATTCTTGCCAGTGCATTACCTGTGGCATATCCTGCCATATTAACTTTTCCACGTTGGCATTGACTGAGGTTAATAATAGCAATACCACTTTCATTAGCCTTAGCAAGCACATTAAGCAACGCAGGATCTTGCGGCGCATTACCCACGCCGTAACTAAGCATAATGAGCGCTTTGACTGGCTGTTTAATAATGTTAGCAACAACACTCGCATCAATCCCTGGATATAACATAACAACACCCACAGCCTGACTTGTAATGTCTGCAACTTCAAACGGTATTGAGGGCTGTTTGTTAAGTTCGCCTTCAACTAATTCTATATTGATGCCGACATTTAAGAGCTCTGGAAGATTGGGGGATTCAAACGCATTAAAACCATCTGCATAAGCTTTTGTTGCGCGGTTACCACGAATGAGTTTGTTATTAAAAAATAACGTGACTTCATTAATAGGATAGTAGGCGGCCAAAAACAACGCGTTTTGTAGATTTGACTGCCCATCGGATCGCAACTGAGCAAAGGGGATTTGAGAGCCCGTTACAATAACCGGTTTTGTTAGTCCCCGCAGCATAAACGACAACGCTGATGATGTATAAGCCATGGTATCTGTGCCATGTAAAATTACAAATCCGTCGTAATCGTCGTAGCGTGCTTTGATATCTTGTGCGATACGCTGCCAGTCACTTGGCTTCATATCAGACGAGTCAATCAGCGGACTATACTCATTAATCGTATAGTCAGGCATTTCACTACGACTAAACTCAGGTGAATTGTTAACACAGTCAGTTAAGAAACCGGTTTGAGGTACAAATCCGTTAGGTGACGGTGTCATACCGATAGTACCGCCAGTATAGGCAATATATATACGTTTTTTGGTCATAAAATACACTCAACAACAGCTGGTTATTCAAATAGGTATTATACCAACCTAGAAAAATACCTGACCATTTTTAACGGTCTAAATAGTTGATGGCTGCGTTATTTATTCTCTATGTAGAATAACTACATACGAAATAAATGCCTCGCTTACATGGATGTAAGTGCTTATGTTCACAGGATGGCATGAACATGTACCCTAACCTATTTATGCTCGTGAAAAAGTAGACCTGTTACTTACCTAGATTGGTATTAGTGGCGAAAGGGTAACACAAACAGAAAAAGATAAAACTCAATTAGAACAACACAGGTATGATAAATAAAAAAGGCGACTAAATTAGTCGCCTTATCTACCCGTTCCAATTATTTATTTTGTACATTCCATACAATATAAATACGCATTTTGCGGATCATCAAAACGGTTGAAGATAGATAAACTATGTTCAAGTTTATTCACCATTTTACCAATCATTGTCGGTTGTGGCGCTTCTAATCCTAATGAGGTTACACCAGCTTTAAATACGTCACGGAAGAACTGCTCCATCGGTGTTAATGTTTTCTCAATCACCGTCGTTGAATACTTATCAAGTTTTGCTAATTGAGCAGCAGCGACGATCGCATCATCGAAATTGCCTAGTTGATCAACCAAACCAAACTCAAAGGCTTTTTGACCAGACCATACACGCCCTTGGGCAACTTGATCAACTTGCTCAATAGTCATGCCACGAGAGGTTGCAACAAGGCTTAGGAATTCGCGATAACCATGTTCAATATGTGTTTGCATCAATTCTTTAAAACCTAGAGGTAAATCACGTGTCACGCTCAGTCCGGCTAGCTCTTTCGTGCCAACACCATCGGTAAACACGCCGATAGTTTCAAGTGAATTTTCAAAGGTATTAATCATACCAAAGATACCTATGGAGCCAGTAATTGTCGTGGGTTGAGCAATAATCTTATCGCTGCTAGCCGCAATCCAGTAACCGCCAGAGGCAGCCACACTACCCATTGAAGCAACAACAGGTTTTCCCGCGGCTTGAAGGGCTAATACTTCTGTGCGAATTTGTTCAGAGGCATAAGCACTGCCGCCACCTGAATCTATGCGAAGTATAACGGCTTTGATATCATCATTTAAACGCGCTTTGCGCAGTAATTTAGAGGTGCTTGCACCACCAATTGTTCCAGTGGGTTGATTACCATTCAAAATGGTACCCTTGGCAACAACGATGGCAATATTTTTAGGCGCATCTTTTGTATACGGTACTGGCATACGTTCGCGATACATTAAGTAGTCGCCTAAACGTATTTTGTTATAGCTCATTTTATTGTTCGATTGACCAACAACATCCACTAAGGCTTTAGTAATATTTAAATTTGTATCAATCACATCAACCAAGCCAATATTAAGTGCCGTTTTTGCAAGGCTACCATCAGCAGATTTAAGCGCGGCAAGATACTCATCAATAGGAAGGTCGATTTGTTCTGGCGTTAAATTACGCTGGGTAGAGACGTCATTTACATAAGCTGACCAAAGATCGCCAAGCCATGCCATATTCGCTGTTTTTGCAGCAGTTGACATATCATTACGTAGGTAAGGTTCTAACGCAGATTTAAAGGTTCCGACACGAAAAATATGAGAGTTAATTTTTAGTTTCTCTAATAAACCTTTATGGTACAGACGGTAACGAGAATAGCCATCAAGTGACACATTACCTTTGTGATTCATGAAAATTTTATCAGCGTAACTCGCTAAATAATACTGCGCTTGAGAATATCCACCGCCAACCGCATAAACTGGTTTTTCACTTGTTTTGAAATCATTGATGACTGCACCAATTTCTTGAAGTTTAGCTAAAGAACCCCATGACATAGCGCCTGAATCTATAACCAACAACTTGATATTGTCATCTGTTTTGGCCGCTCTTATAGCTGCAATAACATCACTCACCAAAGTTTCTGTTTCTTGAACTTGGCCATAAACATCTTTAGTTAATTCATCAAGTGGATTGGTAGGTTGTTTTTGCTCAACGAGTGAACCTTGAATGTTAACGACTAAAGCGGCGCTATCAGGAGCTTGTACATTATTATCCTTACCTGCGGATGCAAATATAGCGATAACAAGAATGAAGAAAATTAAATTGAGTAGTAATTTTCGGGTGTTATTTATACAACGCCATACGAAGGTAATAATGCGCATGAACAGGTTGGGTTTGTCTGACATAGGTTGATCCCAATAGATAAAAATTGTTAATAAAGGTGTTTTTAATCAGCGTTCCACATTTTTAAGGATGTGTAAACGCTAAATAGAATATGTGATTGTAATGTAACTTACTAAAATTAAAAGTGTTAGCACCAAATTGTAACAGTTTTTTTAGAAAGTAATCACATTAATGAAAGGAATGATTTTATAAACAACACTTTATCTTTATAATAGAACCATCTTTAACGAAATTATTTAAATTTTATGACTTCTAGCGCTAGCCTTTCATTATCACTCATACTTCAGTCGGCTTTTAACCAAACAAAAAAGAATTTTATAGCATTTTTACCGCTTATCGTCATTGTCTTATTAGCGGTCAATGTGGCTGTTGTGAAATTTGTCGGTGAAATTGATTTATCAGATGAAGCATCGCTGCTTGTGTTACAAGAAAAAGCGAATATGGTGACCATCATAAGCCTTTTATTTACACCTATAGAAATTGGTTTTATGTTAATGGGGGTTAAGGCATCTCGTGGTCTTTCGATAAAAAGTACCGATATTTTTGGTATTTTGCCCGACAGCGCAAAAATTGTAATTCTAGCTATCATCTCATTCATCTTTGTTCAGATTGGCATGGCGCTATTTGTATTACCGGGCATATTTTTGTTGATGATGGTGTCGATGGCTCAGCCTCTAATGTGTGACTTTAGATTGTCGATGATTGAATCGGTAAAAAAATCTATTACCACCTGTTATCAGCATGTTGGACTGGTTATTCAATTATACGTCATCTTATTTACGTTAATATTATTATCATTTTTCACCTACGGTATCGCCCTAATTTTCACCATCCCATTTTATGTTAATGCAAAAGGGATTCTGTATTGTGCGTTATTTGATAATAAAGAGAAAACATTAGAAAACAGTTCTGAAGAGTAAGTTAGGAGTAATTAGAATGAGATTTGGTTTTATTGCTAAAATTATAACGGCTATTGCTATTTTAGTCGTAGCATTAGTCCTGCTCAAGGCTAACTTTAATCGTCAATGGGATAGTGAGCAAGATTCATTCGTTGGTAAACAACCATTACCGACCAAGGACGTTATTCCCGCGTTCTCGGCGATGAGTAATGTGATTGAAAAGAAAAAAGCGTTTTTCAACTTTATAAGACCGGGCGTTGTTAATGCCAATAGGGTGATTGCCCTAGACAGACAATACCTGCTCGATTTGAAAAGTACTATCGATGGTGACCAAGCTGCGCCTAGCAGGTATCTCAAACTCCTCGAATCATACAAAATTAAGCCACAGACCTTTAACCTCCACAGCATAGATAACTTACTAAGCCGAGTTGATACCATCCCACAAGCACTTGTTATGGTTCAAGCAGCCAATGAATCTGGGTGGGGGACTTCACGGTTTTCTAGGCTGGGTTTAAATTTCTTTGGCCAATGGTGTTTTACAAAGGGTTGTGGCTTAGTACCAAACGCAAGAAACGAAGATGCTGGTCATGAAGTTAAAGTATTTAAAAGTGTTGATGCTTCGATTGCTAGCTATTTAAAAAACCTAAATACACATAATGCTTATCGCCATTTACGCGACGTGCGCATGGCATTGCGCACTAATCATCAACCGGTGACGGCAGCTAAGTTGGCACCGGGTTTAACAAGTTATTCTGAGCGAGGTGACGATTATGTCATCGAGTTACTTCAGATGCTTCGTCAAAATAAGGCCTATTTATAATGAAGTTGTTCCTAAAAACTACACTAGCTTGTGCATTAGCGTTTGCTCCAATAGTTTCTCACGCATTTACACAAACATCGTTTACCTATTCTGGTCTCTATAAAAGCCTTAAAACATCAAAAGAGTCAACGTTCTCGCAACTGTCTTTGAATTTCTTACTGTTAGAAAACAAAAATAATAGTATTTGTCCTGTTGATAACGTAACTATCGCTGATGGTGAGCAAACTTTAAAAGTATTAATGGCAAGCGATGGCGCTTTATACCTGCCACTAGATAAAGGTCTTAAGAAAGATCACGCCGCTATCAGTTTTAAAACGCCTAAATATGTCGGTTGCCACTTATCAATGGAAATATCAGTGGCAGAATTTGAATTGGAAAGTTTGACGAAAGAGAATATGTTGTCGTGGCTGGATCAATTTGACGCTTTATATTCTCGACTTGCAGGCTGGCCTGGACGATATTTTATGCCGTCGGTAACTGGTCTGAATTTTAAAATAATCGGCAAAAATGTCTCTGCACAAATAGAGTCAGAAAATAATGTGGTGAAAACTCTCCCCCTTGATCAGTCTGCCTTGTATTTGTCACGAGCAGCAATCGAACAGTTCGCTGATAATAGCCAATTGATAGTCATAGGGAAATTAGACAAAGTATTACCCAGGTTAGAAAAGTAAAACGTTACAAAGCCACTAATAACACTCTTTAGTGGCTTTTTTCAAAAACAACGAGAGATTTAAGTTAATTCAATCACCTGAACTGCATCATCTTTAACATCTGTACTAATTTCTACTTCTTGATCAAAGGCAGTATCACCGCCATCAATGATCTGTTCTGCAGAAATATTTTTAAAATCGAACAAACTGTGATCAGCTAAGTGAGAAGGTACTACGTTTTGCATAGCCGTAAACATTGATTCAATTCGGCCCGGAAAACGTTGAGACCAATCATTAAGCATCCCTTTGACAGCTTGGCGCTGCAGGTTATCTTGCGAACCACACAAATTACATGGAATGATAGGGAATTGTTTGAGTTGTGCGTATGTAGCAATATCGCTTTCAACACAATACGCTAATGGGCGGATAATAATGTGTTCACCATTATCACTGCCTAATTTTGGTGGCATTGATTTCAATTTACCAGAATAAAACATATTGAGCATCATAGTTTCGAGCATGTCGTCACGATGATGGCCTAAGGCAATTTTAGTTGCACCAATTTCTTTAGCTGTGCGGTACAAAATGCCACGTCTCATACGTGAACACAATGAACAGGTTGTTTTACCTGGCTCAATTTTGTCCATCACTATCGAGTAAGTATCTTCTTCGACAATTTTAAATTCTACATTTATACTTTCTAAATAAGCAGGCAGGATATGCTCAGGAAAACCTGGTTGCTTTTGATCTAAATTAACAGCTACGATATCAAAATGAATCGGTGCTTTTTTCTTCATGGCCAATAAAATATCTAACATCGCGTAGCTATCTTTGCCACCAGATAAACACACCATGACTTTATCGCCATCTTCAATCATATTAAAATCAGCTATGGCTTTACCGACCGCCCGAGATAATTTTTTATCGAGTTTTTTGAGTGTTTTCTGGCATGGTTCTACAGGAGATGATTGCGTTGTTTGCATGGCGTAACTGTCAACATAAAATAAAAGGTCGCTATTATAAGCGACCTCACAGGCAAAGTAATTAATTTATTTTTTAATTGAATAGAATTGTATTGTATTAGACAGGGCACTGGAATCCGTCGGGTTTTACAGCGAGTAAGTCGCAATTAATGCCATCAATTACATGCTCAGCAGTATTGCCTATGAAAGCAGCTGATAACCCAGTTCTACCAATGGTTCCAATAATGACTAATTCAGCATCTAATGAGATGCTTATGCGTGGGATGACATCTTCTGCTAAACCCTCGTCAATAATGCAATGTTCTGGTTTTATTTGAAATTGTTGTGCTAACAAATGTGTTTTATCAATATGGTGTTGTTTAACGGAATCATTATATGCCGCACTATTAAATTCTGGAATTTCAATCGCAATGTTAACAGGGGTGCCAGGGTAAGCATTGACGACTTTAACTTTAGCATTGATAACTTTGGCCATATCGCTGGCGTGTTGCAATACTTTATTATTAAGGTTGATATGATCATCGTCTTCACTGACGGCGTTAATAGCGGTAACAATAGTTCCATCGGTGGGCCAGTCGTGTTCTTTAACCAACAGCACGTCACAAGGAGATTTACGTAAGAGATGCCAATCTGTCGGGGTGAAGATAACTGATTTAAACTTGTCGTGATGATGGGTCGCTTTAATTAACAAGTCGTGGTTGTTATTTTGGACTTGTTTTATGGCGGCTTCAAAGGGTCTGTTATGCCAAACGACTGACGTGTCCATGTCAATATCACTGTATTGTGCAACAACTTCGTTTAACCATTGTTGATGTTGCTCGATAACAACCTTTCTCATGCCATCGCGTTCTTCTTGGGACAGCATCGACGTCATTTCGTAAGATAGATCATAGACACACAACAGCACTGATATTTTTGCGCCGTAACTTCTCGCCAAAAAAACAGCTCTGCGTAAACTTGATTGCTCAGTTTTAGTTGGATCAACCATAACTAATAAATTTTTATATTCCATCATAACGGCAGCCTCAATTAGGGTATTAAATATATACTATGTCAAATATTGTATATGCCCAAACTAATTTAGATCAAAAAAAAGCCGATGAATCATCGGCTTTTATATTTATCTAACAACACCACTGATAGCGTCTAGGGCATCTTTATCGACAATGGTCACATACTTACCTGCAACCTCAATAACATTGTCACGTTTAAAACGACCAAGTAAACGTGAAATGGTTTCAACCGTAAGGCCAAGATAATTACCGATTTCACCACGAGTCATGGTTAAACGGAACTCTTTTGATGAAAAACCACGCTCGCCAAAACGATCTCCAAGGGAGCTAATAAACGTAGCTAAACGCTGTTCTGCATTACGTTGACTTAGTAACATCAACATACTTTGGTCATTGAGTATTTCATCACTCATTAAGCGCATCATTTGTTGACGTAAACGGGGCATACGTCCAGATAACTGTTCTACGGTTTCATAAGGAATTTCGCACACCATAGCTGTTTCAAGTGCAATAGCAAAGCTTTGATGAATACCTCTGCCAATACTGTCAAAACCAATAATATCGCCCGCTAAATTGAAGGCTACAACTTGCTCATGACCATCACTGCTTAGGGTATAACTTTTAAAACTACCTGAGCGTATGGCAAAAATTGATTGTAATTTGTCACCGGCGCTACAAATTATTTGACCTTTTTGTATAGGCTTTTTACGCTCAATAATGTTGTCTAATTGATCCATTTCCGTGTCATTTAAGGAAAAAGGAATACATAAGTCTGCCATACTGCAACTTTGACAATGTATACTGCCGACACCAGCACAAGAACTACTACTGCTCATTTACATACCTTTCTAAACATATAGGATTAATATATATAATATTACCATTATAACGTTTACTGAGCGAGATCAATTTATAAAACGTAAACCAGATTTTATTACCATGCTCATTCCATAAAGGCTAATAATGAGAGCACTGACCAAGCGCACTAAACGATGGGACAAAAGCTTTTTGAGTGCCTGTGAAAAATACCCCATACTTAGTAACGCGGGCAAAGTACCTAGGCCAAAACCAAGCATAATTAAAGCACCAGAAGTTGCACTGCCTGATGCAGCTGACCATGACAATGTGCTATAGACCAAACCACAAGGTAGCCAACCCCAAATAATGCCAAAAGGTAAAGCAGCAAGGGGACTCTTAAAAGGAATAAAATGTTTAGCCAAAGGAGAAATAAGTGGCCAAAAGGCTTTACCTACTACTTCAATTTTTCGGACTAAATTAAACCAATTAGCTAAATAAAAGCCTATTGAGATTAATAAAATTCCAGCTATCATTTGTAGTACATACAAGGCAATGGATGATTTTAAGGCAAAATACCCGACTGAGTAGCCAATGAGGGCCCCTGCAAATGTGTAACTGCTAATGCGTCCTAAATTGTACATCAGCAGATATAAGATTCTATGTCGCCCACTCAGTCTATGATGCACAGGTAAGTTAGCTGAAAAGGCACCAACCACACCGCCACACATGCCAAAACAATGACCAGCACTGAGTAAACCCACCATCATTGCTGCCCAAAAATTATATTCAGGACTTATCATTTGGGCTCTGCTTGTCACTATCTTCTTTTGGCAATGAACTCGTTGGAATATCATCGTCAAATAAAATGTTAGAGCCTTGACGGTCTAAATCTTCAAATTGGTCACTTTTGACAGCCCAAAAGAAAAAGTAACCTGCAAAAATAATGACGCCGATGGCAACCGGGATTAGCAATAAAATGATATTCACTATTTTTCCTTTAAAAGACGCAGAGAGTTACTCACTACAATGATAGAACTGAGAGACATGCCAATAGCCGCAAGATAGGGTGGTAAATAGCCAGCAATAGCAAACGGAACGGCAGTGAGATTATAACCTAGGGACCAACAAAAATTTTGGATGATAATACGTTTAGTTCTTTTAGCGAGGCTTATTGCACTAAACACTTTTTCAAGGTCGTTGTGCAGTAAAACAATGTCTGCTGATGATTTTGCTATATCAGCACCGTTGCCCATAGCAAATGATAAATGCGCTTGGCTTAAAACCGGCGCGTCATTAACCCCATCACCAAACATGGCAACTATTTCACCTTTGTCTTGTAGCTTCTTTAGATAATCGAGTTTTTGTGCAGGATTTTGACCACGTTTAATTATATCAACGTTGAGTTTTTGTCCAACTTGTAAAGCATTATCTGAGTTATCACCCGTTAATAAGGTTGTACCAATATTTTGATTGATGAGCTGTTTTACCAAAGGCGCACTTCCTTGGCGTAATTCATCTAACAAGAGAATTTTTGCGACTATAGTGTCCTGTGTCGCCAAATAGATATCAGTGCCACATTCTGTTGTGATATCAGGCCAAAGAACTTTTTGATTTGATGTCTTGGTGTGTGTGCATACAAAATCGAAACTGCCTAAAGCATAGTGTGTGTTGTTAACTTCACCGCTAATACCACTACCTTGAATCGTAGTGAGGTTCTTTGTCACCAGTTGGGGATCAAAATAATCAGCAAATGCATTGGCAATAGGATGAATTGAATGTGATTCGAGTGATGCTACAATCCTCAAAACTGCAGCGTCATCCATTTCACTAAGCACGTGATCAATGACAAAGTCACCTGTGGTTAACGTGCCTGTTTTGTCAAAACAAATATGCGTAACTTGAGTTAAAGTATCTAAGGTACTGCCTTGTTTTGCGAGCAGGCCAAAGCGCTGTAATTTGGTGGTTGCAG
>Ga0209291_1003932_pt1 | contig 10617 bp, 7 predicted proteins | sample GOMGulsemesocosm_FD_184633 | JGI IMG/M metagenome (GOLD analysis project Ga0209291, IMG submission 184633) | Methane-oxidizing microbial communities from mesocosms in the Gulf of Mexico - GOM9B Gulf of Mexico (SPAdes) (version 2) | ecosystem: Environmental > Aquatic > Marine > Cold seeps | place... | reverse complement strand
CAACGAAGGTATTATTCCTTGATTGATTTGATTCGTTAACGAGCCATTTTTTCCAACTAAATGTTCTTGACTAATATAGTCTTTTAATGTTTTTGGTCGTAATCGTTCAGCTAATGGTTTATTCATGTTACAAAAATACTAATTTGGTGCTTATTGACAATTTTACCGATTATCATTTTTGGTAAACTTATTGTATTTTTATGAGCATCAAAGCCTTTAAAGAAATATTCGGTATTCTTGTTTTTCCATTATTAATTATATTATTAATGTGGATTGTATTCTTGTTTGAAATTAGCTATGGTTTTAATTTTAATCATTTTAGTATATATCCGCGAAAGTTCAGTTCTCTTTTAGGGATTTTTGCATCACCATTTTTACATTCTGATTTATCGCATATCACAAACAATACACTTTCGTTTTTTGTGTTAATGTTAATGGTTCGTTTTTTCTATAAGAAAAATTATTTAAAAATATTTTTACTAGGAATTGTTTTATCTGGTCTTTTAACTTGGATTATTGCTCGTCCTGCATATCATTTAGGTATGAGTGGGGTGATTTATGTGTTAGCCAGTTTTATAATTGCTAAAAGTTTTTTTTCTAAGCAATATAACTTAATAGCGATTGCTTTTGCGGTCATTTTTTTGTACGGAAGTATGCTTTGGTATGTGTTTCCTATTGATCAAAGTATTTCCTGGGAAGGACATTTATCAGGACTAATTACTGGTGTGTTGTTAAGTTTTTTCTTTAAAAATGAAATTGAAGAGGTGCAACCACAACCAATTACAATACAGCAAAGTTTATTTTTAGAGCATTTTGATGATAATGGTAGGTTTGTGGAAAATCTTCCTTTTTTAGATGAAAATGGAAACTTGATTATAGAGGAAGAAGAGGAGTGAAGTGTGTTTAACGTTTTTTAAAACACAAAGGACTATTCAATTGAATAGTCCTTTGTGTTTTGTCTTATTTATACATTATGTCAACTTCTGTCTCATAGACTCATATAAAAAAGCCCCACAAGCTACAGAAACATTTAAGGATGCGATATCACCTTGCATAGGTAGTTTAGCTTTGTGATCGCATATTTTTAGTGTAGAAGGGTTTATTCCTCGTTCTTCAGAGCCCATAATTATTGCTGTGGGTTTTTTTAAATCCACATCGTAAATTAAATCTTCTGTTTTCTCAGTAGCAGCTACAATTTGAAACCCTGACCCTTGTAAATAGTAAATGGCGTCTTTTAAATGATTTACTTTACATACCGGTATTTTAAACAATGCCCCAGCTGATGTTTTTATAGCATCAGCACTTATTGGAGCGCTTCCTTTATCTAAAATTACAATTCCTTTTACACCGGTACAGGATGCTGTACGTGCAATAGCGCCAAAATTTCGAACATCAGTTACTTGGTCAAGTAACAGTACCGTTGGGTTTTCTGTTAAGTCCAATTGCTCTGTTAGCTCTTCAATGCTTATCGTTCTAACTAAGGCTATTTTTGCAAATACACCTTGGTGGTTTCTATCTTCAAACTTTCTAAATTTTTGGATAGGTACATATTGAAAAGAAATTTTATTCGATTTAATTAAAGAAAATAATTCTTTAGATAATTCATTTTCAGCTTCCTTTAATATGTAAACTTTTTCTATTTGGGTGTCAGAATTGATCGCTTCAATGATTGCTCTCGATCCAAAAATTTCGTTTGTCTTCATTTGATAATATTATGAGTGCAAATGTAGTAATTTATATGCATAAAAAAACCACCTCGTTAGAGGTGGTTTTTATTTTTTTAACCTTTTCAGATTGAAAAAAAGTATAAATTACTTTTTGTTTGCAACAATTCTTGCTGGTCTTGCTGAAGGAGTTTTAGCGTTAGCTAATCTTCCAGAAGCAACAGCAACATCATTATAGTCAGTTACTGTAAAGATGTTTCCTGCAATGTTTAATTTTGCAACAACACCGTTAAAAGCACCTGCAGGAGTATCTGCGTCATATGCTTGTGAAGCATCTTGAACAACAGTTTCTTCAAATACACCTTCCTTAGTAAAAGTAGCGTTGATTGCAAATGTATTAGTTAAACCAATTCCAGCGAATTGATTATCCCATAAATCAGTAAATAAAATATAGTCACCGTCAGCTAATTGACCTTCTCTTATAACGATTCTTTCTGGACATGCTCCAGTTGCAGCGTCATATAAACCAATTTCATTAGCCCATGGGTTGTTAATATCAAATCCAGCAGCAGTTGCCATGTAAACATCTACATCAGAAAAATCACATATTGCGTAAAAATCGTCTGGAGTTCCTGTTAACCAAGATAAATCAATATCTCCACTATCCCATGCGAAATCCATTTGTAATTTATCTACATTTTCAATAGTTAAATCGTAAACAATTTTATCACCAGAAGCTAATCCAGTTCTACTAGCATAAGTAACTAATTCAATTGAACCATTTTCTAATAAAGCTTCAGACAATAAATCATCAGCAGCAGTAATTTCAAATGAGTAAGACGTAGTGTAAGGAGGTATAATTACAACCTTACCAGCATGACCACCTGTATGTACGTCTTCTGTAGTCATTCCTGTGAAAAAGTTAGGACTAGCAAAAAATTGCGAAAAGTCAGTAACATTATCAACTAATTCATAATCGCTAGCTTGAATAACTCCAGATGGATCTGAAGGAATCATAGCAAGCAATATTGGCTCAGCAATTGCTTGACTAATGTTCAAGTCAATTGTAAAAGTGTTTCCGTCACCCTCTACAAAAGAGAATGAAGTAGCACCTGCATTAGAGACAACTGGTTTTGGTCCTTGTAAATCAGTATCATCATCTGACATACAAGAAGCCATAAAAACTAAACCAACGCTCAATATAATTTTTGATATATTTTTCATTTTTTTTATGTTTTATGTTATAATTCTTAGTTAGGAGTGTAAACTGACACGTATTTACGACAGTCACCATCATAACAAACTCTGTACTCCATGTTAATTACTCCTGTTATAGGATCTACAGTACCTGTAGCGTTGGCATCACCAAGTTGTCCTTCAACAGTATTTCCCCAGTATCCACCAAGGTTTTGAGTAGTAATAAATACTTCGTCACAAATTACTGAGAAATAAAATCCGTCATCTCCAGGAGCTAATTGTCCAGGAGTCCAATGACCAGAAGTTGAAGTAACAAAATTATTTGCTCCACCTGCAGCTGAAAGAACTTCTGCTGGTCTGTTGTAATTACTTACAGTACCGTCAACAGCTGTATACTCAATATCTAAATTATAAGAAGCAATAGCATCAACAGTTGCTAAACAACCAACAAATTTAATAGTTAAGGTTTCAAATTGTCCTGAAACGATAACACCACTTGTTGAAGTACTTATGTTAAGTACTAGTTGTGTTGGTGTTGCAGGGTCAAAACTTCCAGTGTTAATATCAATTGGAAGTAATGCAAAATCAGAATTTGCAGGGATAGTTAATGTTCCACCAGCACCTACAAAATCATATTCCTGACCTTCTACAGCTGTTGTAGCTGCAGCGTCCACTGTATATGCAATAGTAATGTCAGAAGAATTGTTCAATCCTGTTGGAGTTCCTTTTAATGATAATGGGTATGATTTTTGAACTGTACCTTCGTCAACAAAGTAACTTTCGGTAGCGTTAGCGTTATCAAAACCTACAATGTAAGGTGTGTTTTGTGGTGATGCAATTGCATTCACGTCATCATCTACCAAACATGAGGTCATAACACCTGATGCGATAATAGATAATAGAAATATTTTTATATTTTTCATAATATTTTTTTTTAAAAATTAATTATTTAATCCCAAAAAACATTGGTTGTAAATGCATCATCTATTGATTGAGATGGTACGTTTGCAGAATTTCCGATGTATTCAGAAGATGGGTATAATAACCTGTTTGGTCTTGCTGGTCTTCCAGCTGTAATAGCTAAAGGAACGTTAGGGAATCCTGTTCTTGTGTTTTCAATCCAAGATTCAAGACCGTTAATTCCGTTAAGAGCAATCCATTTTTGTGTCATGATAGCTTCTAACTTGTTAGCAGAACCAGTCCATCCAATTAAATTTGTGTTTTCACTAGCAGCAATATATGCTTCTGCATTATCAGCTCCTAATAAAGCAAATGATTCTCTAATAGCATTTCTGAATAAACCATCAGCAGGAGGTAAACCAACTACATAACCCATTTCAGAAGCTTCAGCTTGTAATAATAAACTTTCAGATGAAGTCATGATGTAACCATCTTGATCAGCAGAAGAAATTATCCCAAGTCCAAGTTTTGATGGAGCTAAATTTCCAGGAACACTGTTTGCTCCTTGTTGAAATCCTACAAGACCATCTACACTATCATCGAATAAACGACTTACTCTGTCATCATAAACACCAGTTGAAACTAAATCTTCAGTAACAGCTCCTGTTAAGAAGTTAACACAGTATTGAGAACCAACTACTAAAGTTCTAGTTGTTGTTGCTGCACCACCAGTTTCAAAATATAAATCATAGTGAGGGTTTAATTTCCCTGATTCATCCGAGTAACCTGGATTGATTGTAACAGTTTCTCCAACACCAATGAATTCAGCTCCGTTTAATGAAGCAAATTCAGCGTTATAAATTCCAGTTGATGATTGTCTGATTAGTAATCTTAACTTTAATGTATTAGCAAGTTTTAACCACATGTTCATGTCCCCTTGTAAAGTTACATCTTCACTTCCTACTGTTAAAGCTAAAGAAGAAGGGTTGTTAATGATATTGATTGCAGCGTTTAACTCATTCAACATCATTCCGTAAATAGCTTCATCATTATCATAAGCTGGCCCTAAGTTTTCACCTAGTAAATGAGCTTGAGAATAAGGAACACTACCATATACATCAACGATATATTGAAAGTAGTACGTTTTCATAATCTTAGCAATAGCGCTATGATTACTGTATACTGGGTTAACGTTTCTTGCAATAAGTGATAAAGTAGCAGTGTTTACATATAAACCATCAAAAATACCACTATAAAAAGTATCTGTTAAGTTTAATGCGTACTCATCTTGAAATGCTCCAGTGAAATTTGATGCATCACCTGCCCAGTTTTGCATAAAAATATTTCCAAAACGATTTGCCGTTCTAGTCATAGTTCTATGTGGGTTTGTCATTGCTCCCGCTAACATTAAATCCGGATTTACACTTTCTGCAGTCGGATTGTTAGGGTCTGTATTTACGTCTAAGTAATCTTCACACGATACAACCGTAGCTATACTTATGGTTAAGATTAATGCTTTAAATATGTTTTTCATAATTATTTTGATTAAAATGTAAGGTTAATACTAAAACCATAAGTTTTTGTTTCAGGATATTGACCAGATGTACTTAAACCAACTGCGTTACCAGTACTAAAGTTACTCTCTGGGTTTGCATATCCTCTGTTTTCTTTTGGTAATACAGTAAATAAGTTTCTACCAGTAATACTAATAGAAGCATTAGTTAAAGATAAACTTTTTAACATCTTACCAGTAAAATCATATTTCAACGCTAATTCTCTTACTTTAAAAGCAGTAGCATCAAGTATTTCATTTTCATCAACAGCAGTTACATAAGTACTGTAAAATTCAGTTAACCCACTTGGTGTGTTTGCTGAAGTAACACTTGTGTTTGCTTCAAACACTCCAGGAGATGTCTCGATAGAAGAGTTAGGGAAAATAAAAGCACCTCTATTGTATCCTGACTCATATACGTGTCCAGACCAAGTTAAATCAGATTTTAAATCAGAATGAAATACATGTCCAGTTCTATAATCAAATGTTCCTGATAAAGTAAAGTTCTTGTACTTAATACTAGAGTTTAAACCTAAAATATAATCAGGTGTACTTGTACCCATGTTCTTAGTACCAGTAATTAATACTGGGTTACCATTAGCATCAATAATAACACGACCTTGATCATCTCTTTCGTAAGCAGTAGCTTTAATCATAGGGAATTCTTCTCCTACAATTGCATAAACTCCTGTACCATTTCCGTAAGACCCAACACTAAGTTCGTCTTGTCCATTAGAAATTTTATTAACAATAGTTTTACTTGTAGAGTAAGTAAATCCTAAATCCCATCTAAGGTTTTCAGTTTTAACTGGAGTTAATCCTAAATCGATATCGTAACCAGAAAACTCAGTATCTCCAACGTTAATTGTTGCAGAGGTAAGACCAGATGTAATACTTGGATCAACACTTAAAATTTGATCAGTGTTATCACCAGTATAGTAACTAGCATCTAATGTAACTCTGTCCTTAAACATACCTAAATTCATACCAACCTCAAAAGAAGTAGTAAATTCTGGTGTTAAATTAGGGTCAACATTAGTTGTACTTAGTACATAAGAATTTAATCCTCCATAAGCATAACCAGTAGCTTGAGCTAAAGTGTTGTTGATGCTATAAGCTCCAATTCCACCGTCATTACCTACTTTTACATAACTAGCTAAGAACTTTAAGTGGTTAAGTTTATCACTTTTAAGACCAGCAAAAGCTTTTGTAGGAATAAATGACATACCTACACTTGGGTAGAAATATGAATTGTTATCTTGAGATAAAACAGAAGTCCAGTCGTTACGACCTGTTACATTTAAGTATAAGAAATCCTTATATCCAAAATCCATTTGTGCGTAAACACTATATCTTTTAGTCGCGCTATAACTGTCACCAGTCATATCATCACTAGTACCTCCCGATAAGTTAGAAGCATTGAATAACCCAGGAATAGTTAAATTCTCACCACCAACGCTTAAACGTCTGTATTGGTCATATCTGTTGTTTGCTCCAACGTTAGATTTAAAACTAATGTCATCAGTAAGCATGTAGTCAAAGTTCACTAAAACATCAGTATAGAAATTTCTCCAAGTCTGACCGTGCTTTTGAAACATTGAGTTTTGAGTTCTTTCGAATCCAGAAATATCTTGAACAGCTTGAGAATCAGCATATGCTGCATTGTGGTTCAATTGAGCACTATTTGTATATCTTAAACTTGGACGTAATACAACATTAATGTTGTCATTAATATCATATTTAAAGTCAGCTACTAAGTTAAAACGCTCAGTATTGTTGTTTAATCTATTATTATCTCTAATCCAGTATGGGTTAAAGAAATATCCATTCCAGTGACCTTCGTTTCCAGAAAATTCAAAAGCCTCAACAGGAATGTTGGTAGCTACTTGAAGTAAATCTCCGTATAAGCCTGAACTTGCTTGAGTTGTTTTCGTTGAAATATAAGTAGCATTACCACCTACTGAAAACTTACCTAAAGTTTTACCAGCTTTAAAGTTGAATTGACTTCTGTCAAGATCATCACCATCAATAATAAAAGATGTTTCTTGTTTCTTAGCACTAATGTTTACATAACCACTAGCATCTCCAAAACCTAATGAAATTGCATTTTGTAATGTAACACCTTCTTGAAAGAATGGCTTAATGTTATCGCTTCCTAATGAAGAGTATGGTCTAACTACATACGAACCATCTGCTTGAGGTAATCCGATAGTTGTAGGAGCTCCATCAAATTCAGGACCCCATCCACCATTTTCATAAGTGTAGTTTACATATCCAAGATCACCATTTGACCAACCTTGACCGTATCTAGTTTGTCTTGTTGGTAAATATGCTATTGACTCAATGTCAATTGCACTACTTACATTAACTGTAAATTTACCTTCTCCTTTAGCTCCTTTTTTTGTTGTTACAATAAGTGCACCGTTAGAACCAGCTGAACCGTATAATGCCGCTCCATTTGCTCCTTTGATTACGTTTACTGTTTCAATTTGACTAGGATCTAAATTCTTTAAATAACTAGCGGTAGAGATAACTCCATCAACTACAATTAAAGCTTCGTTGTTTCCTGTTAAAGAACGTGTACCTCTTAAGGTAATTCTTGTTCCAGCATTAACACCGTTTGATGTTTTGTTAATTTGTAAACCTGAAACCTTACCTGCAAGCCCTACAATAACATCAGGGTTGTTTGTTTGTGTAAGAACCTCTGCTTTAACAACTTTGTTAGCAGTAGTAAGTTCATCCGGTTTTCTTTTAATACCTAAAGCTGTAATAACAACAACCTCAAGACTATTATCAAGCGCTAAAGCGATATCAATAGTGTTTTCTGCTCCAACAGTAGCATCCTGCTCAGAGTACCCTACATAAGAGAATACTAACACATCTCCTGTATTTGCACTGATAGAGTACTTCCCATCAAAATCGGTTGAAGTACCAGTTGTAGTACCTTTAATTACGACAGTTGCTCCTGGTAACGGCATATTGGTTTCATCAACCACCGTACCTGAAATTGTCTTCTCCTGTGCAAACGTAAGTTGCACAACAAACGCTAGTAAAAGCGTTAAAATTCCATTAAACTTTGTTTTCATGTTATAATTTATTTGAATTAGCCAATGCCAAAAATCATAATAAAAAGTTAATTAAACAACTTTTACAGTGTTAATTTTTTTATTTTTTTTAAATAAATGTTAATAAAACCAGCATATTACTTAGAAAAGAGTGCTTACGCTTAAGTGTATTTTTGAGTTTGAAAATTCAATTTTCTCTTGTCCTGACTTGCTGTTGGCGAAAATAAAGCGAAGAAGGCTGTTGTTTGTTTTTAGTCCGAAGCCTAGTCCGAAACCTAAAAGATTGTTAAAATTGTTGGAGGTGTTGTTTTTTGATATAGCGTAGTCAATTACAGTATGTGTATATAGGCTTTTGCTTAGTTCAATTCGGTATTCGCTGTTGATTATTGAGTACTGTGAGCTTGGGATGCTGTTTTCTTTGAAGCCTCTTATCGAGTTTATGCCTCCGATGTAGTGGAGTTCATTTTCGAGTATGTTTTCACTGAAAAGTGAGTGGCTTTCGCTTTTTAAATAAAATGAATTCTTGTAATTTAGTGTAAATATGTATTCGGATGATAGGTAGATGCTTTGTTGTGACGTGTTGTTTAGTTTTGTTTTCCTTTTTGAGGTAGATAGGGTTAGGTGGGTTTTTGTTTTGTTTGGGAAAAGTTTGCTTAGTTTGTTTGGCGATTGATGATTGAAACTAAGTAAATAGGAGTTTTTTTTAAAGTCTTCAGTGTTTAGGTTGTTTTTAAGGAGTGAGTTGGATGAGTTAAACTGTATTCCTGTTCCTATTTGGATGTTTTTTGTTGCGGTGTATTTTGTTAGTATCGATTGTGAGTTGTTGGTGAAGCTGGAGTCTTTTTTAAAGATGTCTAGTTCTCCTTCAATACTGAATGGTGAGTTTAGTATATATGGTAGTTTTAGTTTTATATTGGTTCTTTTTTGTTTGTTTTCTGTTGATTGGTATTTTAGGTAGAGTTCTTCTCCGGAGTTAAGGTTGTTTATTAGTTGTAAGTTTATGTTTCCGTTAAAGTCCAGTTTGCTAGTTTGTGGATTTGTAGAGAATCCAAGGAAGCCTTCAAAAGAATTGCTTTTTTGTTTTTTGATGTATAAGTAGATAATAGAAGAATCTTTTGAAAATAGTATTTCTGGTTTTTTTAATTCATTAGAGAATCTTAAGTTGTTTAGTCTTGCAGATTTTTCTTCTATGTCTTTTAGGTTTAGTGCTTCTTCTTTTTTTAGCCTTAAAAAGTGTTTGATAAATTTTTGAGGAAATTTTTTATATCCTTTTATTTTTATCTCGGATATATAATTGGTTTGTGAAATGTTTAAGTTTAAGTCTGCATGTACTTCGTTGTCATGGATATTGATGTTGGTCAGTCTGGTGTAGCTAAAAGTCTGTCCTTTGTTTGTGAGGTGTTTTATGATGTTGTTTAAGTTGCTTTCTAGTGTAGTGGTATTAATGGTGAAGTATTCGGGTGTAATGTTGTTTTTTGTGTCTAGAATGTGGTTTAGTTCGGTTGTTGAGATTTGCTTGCTGTTGTAGTGGATTGTTATGTTTTCAAGTCTATTGTTTAGTGATGATTTGAAAAGGTAAGTACTGTCGTTTAGTTTTACTTTGGGTAGAAAAACTGCATTGAAATAACCGTTATTAAAAGCGGATTCTTGAATTTTTTGTATTTCCGCTTCTAGTGTTTTTAAATCGGCAAAAATTTTCTTTGAATTTGTTTTGTTTAGAAAAGTATGTGAAACACTGTCGGTTCCTTTGGTTTTTAAGTGTATGTTTTGTGAAAAAGAGTAGTTGAGAAATAGTATATATATTATATGGTATAGAAAAATATATTTTTTCATTATTCTTTTTGGATTAAAAACGACTTTTTTAGGTTTTATTGCGTCAAAAGTAGTTAAAACAATATAATTCATGCGAGCTGTGTTTGGGTATTTTTGTGTGTTAATTAATTATAAGTTGAGTTTTAGTTTTTTTTCTTGTTTTACCGGTTGATAATAGGCTATGAAAAACTATTTTTGTTGTCTTGTTGAAAATTAGTTGCTTAGCGTTTGATAAGTAGTTTTTTATTTCTACATTTGCAGACCCTTAGAAAAGGGGAATTATAACAAAAAGAAATTTATAGTAAAAATTTAGTATGCCAACAATTTCACAATTAGTACGAAAAGGAAGAGCCAAAATAACTAAGAAGAGTAAATCGGCTGCTTTAAATTCGTGTCCTCAACGTAGAGGTGTTTGCACTCGTGTTTA
>Ga0209291_1003923_pt1 | contig 10627 bp, 12 predicted proteins | sample GOMGulsemesocosm_FD_184633 | JGI IMG/M metagenome (GOLD analysis project Ga0209291, IMG submission 184633) | Methane-oxidizing microbial communities from mesocosms in the Gulf of Mexico - GOM9B Gulf of Mexico (SPAdes) (version 2) | ecosystem: Environmental > Aquatic > Marine > Cold seeps... | reverse complement strand
AAAATGACAACTTAAATATTGTGGCGTATTTAAGAATAGTCCCTCCCGGTATTCAATACCCCCAGGCTTCTATCGGCCGAGTTTTAACCACAGAGCAAACAAGAGGTACAGGGGCTGGCTTAAGTTTAGTGACTAAAGCACTGGAAAAACTAGCCACACAATACCCAACCTATGATGTTAAAATCTCAGCGCAGGTCTATTTACAGGCATTTTATAAAAACTTTGGTTTTGCCATCATCTCGCCAGTGTATGACGAGGACGGCATCGACCATATAGATATGTTACTCACTAGAGACCTTTAGAACTTAGCAAGACCAAAGGAGCTGAACAGCTATGAGCTTAGAAATTTTGATTCTTTATACTATTATCTCTTTTTTCTACATTATCAGTCCTGGGCCTGCCATTTTCATGGCGATTGCCAACGGCTTAACTGGTCCGTTGAAAAATGTGTTTTTTTCAAGTTTAGGTAATATTAGCGGTCTATTCCTGCTCTCAACAGTCTCAATACTAGGCCTTGGTGCACTGTTCATCGCATCTTCCAGCCTTTTTCTAACGGTTAAAATAACAGGCGCGCTTTATCTACTATATTTAGGTATTAAGCAAATTAGGCTAGCGAGGCACGCCAAAATAGATGTTGATGAAAGTCTGGCTAGTCCCCAAAAAAAGTCCAGCCAGTATTTTAAAGAAGGCTTTTTTATGGCCAGTACAAACCCTAAAGCTATCTTGTTTTTTACCGCTCTTTTCCCACAGTTTTTAGATCTAACGCAAAATATCACCTTGCAATTCTTTATTATGACAGCCATTTTCATGTTGCTCTCGCTCTGCTCATTATTAAGCTACGCGATTATTTTTAAACAGGCAAAAGGCTTCTTAAACAAAGGTTCTAGAATGTCTTGGTTTCATCGCATAACGGGCGGAATTTTTATTGGAATGGGCGCTTTACTATTACAACTTAAAAGCCAGTAAGGGACTTTCTTTTTGTCCCTCTTACGCGATAGCTTTGTCATTGTGCAGCAAAGCGTTTTTTACGCGCTTTTCGCCAAATATCAAACACAAATACAAACAGCGCTAACCAAATAAAGCCAAAAGTGATGAGCTTTGTTTGGTCTAACTCTTCATTGAAAACAACGATCGCTAAAATAAACATCAAACTTGGGCCTATATATTGAAATAGGCCTTGTACATAATAAGGCAGTCTTGTCGCTGCGGCACCAAACGCCAGTAATGGTAGCGTAGTTACAATACCTGCACTGACTAATGTCAGGTTCAATGACCATTCATTACTTACAAAACTCGCGCTTTCACTCTCCAAGAAAAACCAATAAACAATGGCTGGAGGCGTTAAAATTGCCGTTTCAATACACAGCGAAGTCAATGCTTTTAGTTTGATTTTTTTCTTAATCAGCCCATAAACACCAAAACTACAGGCCAACGCTAGTGATACCCAAGGAATAGTGCCAAATAAAACGACCTGGATTGAGACGCCAAAAAATGCAATTGCCACCGCAAAGAGCTGCAATCTTGGAAGACGTTCCCCCAAAAACAGCATACCTAAGGCGACATTGAGTAAAGGATTAATAAAATATCCTAGACTAGCCTCTAACATTCGGTCATTGTTCACCGCCCAAATAAAGATCAACCAGTTACTCCCGACTAATACTGAGGCTATAGCAAGCACAACTAATTGCTTTGGCCGACGCAATATATCCTTAAGAACACTCCATTGCCCCATCGCAAGTACTAATAATAACAGCAGCGCGAATGACCAAATAATGCGATGCATAATAATTTCTAAAGGATCGATATGGTCTATATATTTAAAGTATAACGGAGCAAATCCCCACAGCGTATATGCGCATAACGCATATATTACACCTTGTTTAAATTCGTTTTTTTCCATTTTAGGCACTATTTTAAAGTAGGAGTTAATTGGCGCGCGAAAGGGCCAAATGATCTCTGGATCGATTTTAATTTACGCTCAGAGCGCTACATTTATAACAGATATAAATATTTAGCCAAGTCATATTTATTAAATTATATTAAGGGCATTGATCCAACAACAAGATCATTCCTCTAGCACTATAACAGCGATGGGTTCTCGATGGTTTTAAGCTTTGGTAAGCGAGCTATTCTTGCTAAGTTAAATATCCGAAGATATTGATAACTCCCCGTATTATTTCTTGTTCAATAGGTTAGAATACGATAAATATAAGACTAAGCGTCGTGAAGGTAACGGTATTACCTAACAATAAAGTGTATTTTATAAACGACCATTATCAATATTTTTCTTGGCAAGTTTTAGCACCGCTAACTTTGCTACTATATATTTTAAATACTTCAAAACAATGACTGTTAGTACTAGGATTAAGCCCGTTGAATCAACCGCAAACCATTAGTGACCATAAAATTCGCCAAACGATAGACGCTCTAAAGAGCGACGGTCAAAATGTCACCCCATGGGCGGTACAATCTAGACTCGGTGGCGGAGACTTCCTTCGTATTCAACAGATTATCGATCAATTTTTCCCCAACATTGAAAAAAACAATTCTGCGCACCCTGACGAAGGCATGCAATTTACCACTAAAGTCGACGCATCAGCAGCTCCACCTTCGGACATTATCGACAAACAGATGCCCTCAACCATTGAGGCGTCAATGTACCAAATGCAAACAACGTTGGGGCAAATGGCCAATCAGCTTTGGAATGATGCTGCCAGTAATGCTGAAAACCAAGTGAGAGGAAAATTACTGAGCGCTCAACAAGCACACGCAGAAGCTAGGGAAGCACATACACAAGCGGAAGCTGCTAAGCAGGACATGCAGCAAACCATTGGTGAGCTAACAGCGCAACTCGATGTATTAGATGTTGAGTATAAGCAGAGCCAAGCGGCTTTAGAAAAAGAGAGTTATCAATTACAAGAGACGCAAAGCCAGCGAGATTCCCTGCTGAAGAATGTCGAAGTATTACAAGATGAAAACCAGAGCTTAGAACAAACCGCTTTTAACTTGAATATAAAAGCGGCAAAAGCAGAAGGCCTAGCAGAGATAGTGAAAGAGCAGTTGGCACTTGCCAAGCAATCTGAAAAGCAAATTCAAAAATCTTTAGATCGCTCAGAAAAGAAAGTAAACGAATTAAATAGAGAGCTACACAGTACGAGTCAATCATTACGTGATGAAATGCGTGATAGGCAAGTACCTATGTATCCACAGAAAAGCCCCGCCAGTAATGAAAATGCACTCAAAGCTCAGTACCCTCCACAAGAAATCCCACAGCCTAAAAAGCCTGCTAAAGTTGAACTTGATTCCCAGTCAACACCAGATATAGGCAAACCAAACACGCTTCAACCCAACCCGAGTACGCAGGGAAAAGCCATTCAAGACCTTGGCCACAGCTTAGTAATGACTAGAGCAAAGAAAGTTTCGCAACCTAAAACCCGCACCCTCAGTGACAAATTGTTTGAGCGTAAAAAGAACCAGTTCAAAGGCAGAAAATAGCGCGCAGCCTTTCTCTTACTGACTTTTTACCTTTACATTATTGTTAATATCACGGCTACTGCGTATCAAATCATCACCTAAACGAGTAAATGAAGATTTGGCAGCTCTATCGTACAGCAATACATTGACACTGGCGGCTAAGTTCATACAACCTTTAGTCGGCATATATACCACTGCATCTGCCGCATCAACTAATGCCTGATTAACACTACTGTCTTCAGGCCCAAAAACATAAATCGCTTGCTCTGGATGTTCGAATTCTGGCAGAGGGATTGCCCCCTCGACCAAGTCCACACAAATAAGCTTTCGTTTATCGGTTTTCAAACTAACAAAATCAGCTACGTTCTGTAGCGGTATTTTGTCAGTCATTTGCTTGGTATCCGTATTGAATCGCGCTGCTCTATCATAACGCAGACCCGTGTAATACACCGCATCCGCACCATAACAGCCCGCTGCACGCATTACAGCCCCCACATTAGAAGGGCTTTTAGGGTCTATTAGCCCAATAATAACGTTTTTATCTGCTCGTGTTTCAATCATTTCTAACCATTTTTGAATGTATTGCGCTAACTGTTGCGGCTGTTCCAAAGGTAAAAAATGGCCGCTATTAAGCACTTGTTTTATAATTATATCAGGGGATACCACTTGCATCTGTCGCATGACCTTACGATCAACCAAAGCGTCCGCTACCCCATAACAGAACCAGGTAGGCCTGTTGATTTTTGTCAGCTGGTCACACAAGTCAATACGTATCGACAGCTGCTTTAAGTGATGGGATAAGTCTGAGCGAGAAAAGCGAGCATCCATTGCTTTTATTAAAGATATAAGCTCTATATCACTGTGACTTCCACTATCTAAAAAGGACTTAACTCGCGCTGTATTTAAACCATTATACCCATGCTTTTCAATGTTAATGAGTATTTTTTCTCGCGCAACCAACTCTGCAACAGGCAGTGACTTTGGTGTATTTGCAATAATCATCAATCGCAATAGCTGCTGATCAAAAGACAAACTAATAGCCGCTGCGAGATACCCACCCATCGAAAAACCAATAAGATTAAATGATTTCCCAGCACTGTCTTGACGTATATATTCTACCAATTGATCAACAACTTCAGTTGCTGTTCCCACTGATGGTAAAACAACGTGCCTTAAATCATGCTCAGATGGCAGTTTATCCCATAAATTGCTCCACACGGCCCGATCGCACATAGTACCGGGTATAAAATATATAAGAGCCATAAATAGGAGTCCAATAGGATAAAAAAGACCAAGCCAACCATGTATAAAAAATAGCAAGCAACAATAAAAATCTATGTTACTATTCGTCTATTGTAAATAAACACTGGATGGTTCATTCATATTGTATCTTTATGTTTTTAATGAATACTACAATTAAATTACTTTTCATTTTCAAACGCAAACGCATTTTCTTTCTGCTGTCATTTGTTCTGCTACAAACAAACCTTTCTTTTGCCTCAAACAGCAACATCAAAATATCAATTCCACTGCTTGACTGGAGCAGCCAAAGAGTTATCTCCAAATCGATTCGCGCCCATCTATCAAAACATCAATATAACGTTCATTACAAAACCATGCCTGAACACGATTTGTGGGGCTCTCAAGCAAGAGGCATTGTGCACTTTCAGATTGAAGTATGGCAAGCTTCAGCGGGACGAGAATCTCAATTAATGGTTGATAAAAAGCGTTTTATCGAACTTGGCAAGCACACGGCAAAGCCTATAGAGGAATGGTGGTATCCCTTATTTGTCGAAGAGCTCTGTCCTGGACTTCCCGATTGGACAGCCCTACTTGAATGCTCTCATATTTTTGCTGAGCCTCCTTCTACCAAAGGCGTGTACCACTTAGGGCCTTGGGAGTATAACGATGCGGATCTCATTCGCAGTTTAGGGCTTAATTTTACGATTGAGAAACATAATAGTATTGATGAAATCTGGCGCGAGCTCAAAGAAGCTCAAGCAAGCAAAAAGCCGATCATACTACTCAATTGGACACCTAACTGGACAGACCAACGTATTCCCGGGAAATTTGTTCAATTTCCTAAATACCACCCTCAATGTGAGACAGATGCCAGCTGGGGAGTTAATTCTAAATTAAAATACGATTGCGCTAACATCAAAGAGGGTTGGATTAAAAAAACAGCATGGGCCGGTCTACTTAAACACGCCCCTTGCGTATACCAATTAATAGAAAATATGGATTTAACCAACGAAATGATTGCAGAAGCAGCCGCACTGGTTATTTTTAATGGCCTTAACGAAGAGCAAGCGTCGATTAAGTGGCTGGATAAATACCAAAAATCTGTTGATAGTTGGAGCGCTGACGGCTGTCTTTCCACTCTTTAGTGTAAACCTATTTAAGCAACGGGATCGGCTGTGGTTAAATCAATATCTCCGCTGACCTCGGCAATCAACCAATTTCTAAAAGCCCTGATGCTTTTTTCATTTGCGCGCTCTTTTAAACTCAGTGCGTAAAACGAAAAATCCACTTTTATTCTTTTCTTAAAAGGCATCACTAAACGGCCGGCATCTATATCGTTTTGAGCCAGCGCTTTTCTGCCGAGCACTACACCCGCCCCTGAAACTGCTGCGTTCAATGCGTGATCGGCAACATTAAAGCGCAATGCTTTTCGCTGCGGTTTATAGGCTAAGTCTACACTTTTAAACCAGTCCTTCCAGCAGGCGATGGTGAATTTATTAGTCGTGTGCGTATCATCATGTATTAGAGTCTGAGCGCATAATGTCGCTAAGTTGAGACCCTCATGCGCAGCTAAAAATTGCGGGCTACACATCGGTGTCACATAGTCATCAAACAATTTAATTGCACAGCACTCTGGGTATTCTCCTCTGCCAAAACGGATAGCAACATCAACATCATCTGTCTTTAAATTAGTTAAAGCCAGGGATGCTGATATACGCGCATCAATATGCGGATGCAGTGCTAAAAAACGATACAGCCTAGGTGCGAGCCATTTCGCGGTGAATGCAGGTCCTGCTGAAACCACCAGTACATTAGAGCTATTATGCCTTTCAAGTAACCGCATACTTGCGTTGAGCTGTTCGAAAGCTTGCTGTATCCCCGGATAAATTAATTTTGCCTGATCGGTTAATTCAATCGCTCGATTCAAACGATTAAATAATTTTATCCCAAGCACTGTTTCCAATTGTTTAATTTGATAGCTCAGCGCTGCAGGCGTGACATATAGCTCATTCGCCGCTTGCGTAAAGCTCATATGCCTTACGACTGCTTCAAATGCCTTAAGAGAATTAAGGGGAGGTAATCGATGATTGGTCATTGCCAAGGCCCACTTCAGTTAAAATTTTTTAATCCGAAGACATAGAATAACTCGTTTGTAGGCGCTGTGACAAATCTCTATATTTATAACAAGATTAATTCATGGATGATTTAGGCCTTACCTAATTCATTTCTATATAAGTCAATGAGGTGTAGTGATGAAATGCCAATGCATAAACCAATCACTTAAATATGTAGAAGATACCCAACTAAGCTTAGAGAAAATTAAATATTATCAGCATCAAGCACATGTTGAGCGGTCTATGAATTTTCATAGGATTTTAAGAAAACTTAAGCGTCTTTTTTAGTCAGTGTCGCTCACTAGGAAGCCTGACCGATCGTAGAGAGGAAAACAGATATGTGCTTGGAGCGTTTTTTTCAAGCACTTAATCAATACAAATAAGTGCTTTATCAATGACAAGTAGAGGTAGGAATTGCTTAATCTTCAGTTTTGCTTTCGCTAACCGCAGCATCTTCGCTGACACGATCGGCTTTAGCCACATACTTCTCTTTGCTATTTGGGCTCAGCTTAGCTTTTGCTTTCTTTAAGCGTTTATTAAAAATTTGATTTAATTTTTTCTTACGGTTCATGCTTACACTCATTCAATATTGCAGTGGCGCATTATAGAGCTTGTGGATAAAGCGCGCCAGTTAAACAAGACTGCTTAATGGAATTATCGACACTTGCTCTAAACTATTTTCACTTTTATTCGGTGGGGCAATTATAAAGCGCTATAACCAACGCCTGACTCTCGCACAGTATTCACTATACTGCTCAGCAAATTTTTGCTGTAGGTAATGCTCCTCTTTTTCTATTACCCATACTTTAATTCCCCATATCGCAGGCATTAATGTCAACAGCACCCATAAATTATTAAGTAATAAAGCACATCCAACATCGATACAAATAAATGCCAGATAGATAGGGTTACGACTGATGCCAAATATCCCATTAGAGACGATATTACTCGTCGGCTTCCAAGGCTCTATACTGGTTTTTGCTTTACGTAGCTGGTACAACGCACTGAAAACAAGCACGAGGGCTATGACCACAAAAGCGACACCAAGAACAATGAATATTGACGGTATACTCATGAACTTAGGCGCAATAGGCGCAGCAAATAAATAAGCATTCAAGAAAACACCAAGTAATATCGCCGTTATAAAGATAAGCGGCGGCGGGAACTTTACGCCCGCACCTCTTCTATCTTGCTCCATAATATTCGTGTCCCTCTATTTAGATCAATTGTTTACGGGCGCGATAAATCAAACCCTTGAGTAGTATTACAATAACTATCCCCGCCCATTTTTCCCACCGCTTTAATAGAATTGGTCATAATAGTTTGATCTTGCGCGCAATGATCCGCACTGTGGATAGCAACCACTTGTAAAAGCATTAAGCTTCCTCCCATCGCGCCTTCAGATAGCTTAATGACCTGCTGCAATTTACACTCAAACCTTACAGGAGACATAGCAACACCTGGCGGTGCTACTTTGATGCTTTCTACTTGCTCAATACCTAGCGTTTTAAATTCGTCTACTTCAGGAGAAAAACCTTCGCAACTTGCATTCATAATTTCCACACAAGCTTCATCAACGATGTTAACCACACACTCACCCGTTTGCTCTAGATTGGTTAACGTATCTTTATCTTTCAGGTTCCTAGGAGTTATCTGCGTTACGCTAAGAATTAACGGCTGACAGCTTGCCACACTAAAGAATGAATAGGGCGCTAAATTGAGCACGCCATCACGGCTTTTTGTGCTCACCCAGGCTATAGGTCTTGGTATAACGGCCGCCACGGCTGCTTGGTAACACTCTCTGGCACTCATTTGATCAACATCGCGATACATTAGTTTCTTCCCTACTTATATAAAATAGGCACAGTGTATCTAAGCTGGTTTAAATAACCTAAGGAAGTAGCGAATAAGCCCCTAGATTTTCTTCCTACGAGGTGTCTGGGACTTGTTCGCTGCATCCCTAAGGCTTTGTGGGTAATCAAAACTTTAAAATCATGCCCTTGTGATGCTTATACCTCCGCCTGCTCAATGACAGCCTGTTCATCAAGCGCATCAACGAGCCAGGTTCTATAAGCGGGTAGTGATAACATCTGATCCATATAAACTTTTACATCATCTGGCACCTTTACGTTATAGCTATTAAAGCGGGCCACAATTGGCATATAAAACGCGTCGGCAATTGAAAACGAGCCAAATAAGAAACCATCTGGACTGCCACTTGCTTTTAAGCACTGGCTAAAAATAGCGATAATGCGTGCAACTTCATTCTGCGCTTGCTCTGTCAAATTTATTGCAGCCTGCGCTCTATGTAAATTCATTGGCATCTGTTCACGGATCGCAAAAAAACCAGAATGCATCTCTGCGCAAATCGCTCTCGCCTGAGCTTTTTTGATGGCGTTTTGTGGCCAAGCATTGCCACTTAAATACTCATCGTTTAGATATTCGCAGATAGCGAGCGAGTCCCAAACGACTGTTTTTTGGTCAATGAATACCGGCACTTTTAAGCTTGGGCTTAGCGCTTTCATTTGTTCATCCATTTGCTCGCTGAACAGCCAAATTTTCGTCTCTTCGAAAGTTAGGGAAAACTGTTCCATTAACAACCAAGGTCTCAGTGACCAAGATGAGTAATTCTTATTGCCTATCACTAATTGCATTTTTATCTCCTTTAGCCCGGATATTGCACGCAATGCCATGATACTAACGCGGACAATGTATTTTACAGGCTTTTTTTCGATTGAGCGCCGTACCGGTGTGTCCAGTCGATCGAGAAAGAAAAGTCCGTAAAATCAAGAAGTAGGTTAGTGCATGCGCATTGGGTGCTATATTCGGGTTAGCTCTGTTTTAATTAATGCACACAGCTTATTGATTTCAACCTTTCCTAACCAGCCAATAGTTTTGATAGCTACTATCAAAACTATTGGTGCAAAAACACTGATCAATTAGCGACGCAAATGCTATCTTTAACGCTCTAAACTCAGGGCAATAAAATATGGATATCGAACTTCTCAGAACTTTTGTCGCCGTGGTTGATAACGGTAGTTTCACCCGCGCCGCATCACAGATTTATCGCAGTCAATCCGCTATCAGTATGCAAATCAAACGCCTGGAAGAACAACTAGAGAGACAGTTATTTCACCGTAATGCCAGAGAGCTAAAACTGAGTTTAGATGGTCGATCATTAGTGCCTTATGCACGTAAATTGCTGAAACTACACGATGAAGCAATGGAGAACATCCTCAATCGCTCTCAGGCGAGAAATATCCGCATTGGCTGCCCCGATGACTTTTCGCACACCCTACTGCCTGATCTTATTAATATATTACGGCGTAAAATCCCCGGGGTACAAGTGACTTCCATTTGTGCTAACTCTCTGATACTCAGACAACATTTAGATAACGGCGAGTTAGATATGACAATCCTGACACGACCAGAGGGCAGCCACGAAGGCGTTTTATTAAGGCAAGAACAGGGCGTCTGGTTATTTAACGACCCACAAATTTTAAACCAGCGCCCGCTGCCGCTCGCCCTTTTAGAGCCCGGTTGCAAATTCCACTCATCGGTTGTCGATGCGCTAGAAAAAGCAGATATCAGTTATGAAATTATCTGTGATGCCAGTAATTGTGGGTTATTGATTGAATTGGTGAGGCGAAATGATGCAGTCAGTGTTATGGCCGAACACGCAGCACCTGATGATTTATTAAAACAAACTAGCATTGAAGGATTACCAACATTGCCTGTCGCTGAAATCGTGATATGCCTCAAAGGTGGGAATCAACTGATTGAGGGCATATCACTAG
>Ga0209291_1003919_pt1 | contig 10631 bp, 6 predicted proteins | sample GOMGulsemesocosm_FD_184633 | JGI IMG/M metagenome (GOLD analysis project Ga0209291, IMG submission 184633) | Methane-oxidizing microbial communities from mesocosms in the Gulf of Mexico - GOM9B Gulf of Mexico (SPAdes) (version 2) | ecosystem: Environmental > Aquatic > Marine > Cold seeps | place... | reverse complement strand
GCTGCGAATGATTCATACTCAAATTGGACACAATCTTTTGCAGTAGGCATTATTACAGGAGCATTTACTACTTGTGATTTTACATTTGTAAAACCTGCCTGTATAAAGGCATTATCTAATACTCCATCTCCTCCTAAACTGAACGGACCAGGTTGCCCAGCCAATGGTGGTGGAAGTTGTGCGCGTCTTCTGATCACAGAAACTGGTGTCGAAAAGAATGTGTTTTTATCAACCGTTGAATATACAATAGCAGCTACAAAACCTCCAGGTTTAAGCACCCTTAACATTTCCTTTAGTGCTTTTTGTTGATTAGGAAAAAAGATAAGCCCAACTCTTGATATTACCGTATCAAACGAATTATCAGGAACGGTTAAGTTTTCACCATCCATTTCTTTTGTTTTAATATTATGTATTCCGTTTTCTTCTGCTAGTTCTAACGCAAAATCAAGGATTTTTGGAGCTAAATCTGTGGCTAGAACAGATCCTCTTGGTCCAACTTTTTTAGCAGCTGTGATTGATTGTTCTCCTGCTCCTGCTGCGATATCTAACACTCGATATCCCTCTTTGACCTCTGCCATGTCTAACATGATGTTTGTTGCAGGACCTAACCACGTTTTTAATGTCGGATGCCAACGATGCCATGCTTCTGCTGCAGTTTGCCATTGTTCTCTCGTTGTACTTTTGTAATGCTCTGGATTGAATATCGTTTTCATAATTTCAGTTGTATTATATTTTAATAATTATTGGTTGATTGTTGCTTCTATTTTTGCAAGATGATGGAAGCTATGGCGCAGTGCGTGGTCTTCAATAAAGAACTGAGCTGTAAGTGGTGCATCAGCATTTAATGAGACTGTTGCTGAATTTTCTAAATCTTCATCTGTAAAAGCTCGAACGGAGTTTGCTGCAATTTTACTATTATATCGTAATAAAGCTATTTTTTCATTTTTGTTAGTATCAGCATGTTCTTTTGCGTGATCTGCGTTCATTTTATTTATGACTTCCATCGTAGCTCCAGTAATTGGCTTGCCAGCTGCTAGAAGTTGTGCTAATTCTATTTCTAATGGATAAACACTTGCGACATGATGAACGACAACTCCAATAGCTCTTCCATCTCCCATAACTGGTTTTACCCAATCATTGTCAGATAAACTCTCTGCGAAACTTGCAAGTATATTTGCTCCTAATGTTATGCGTTCAGCCAAAGTATTGGCTCTTTGATTATTTGTATGCGAATTTTTCATAATATTGATTTTTAGTGGTTTGTTTTAACTGAAAAATTGAAAACATCTGGTCTAGAATAATGACCAACAACATCAAACATGCGTTTTGCTTCTATAATCTCATTAAGATCTATTTCGGCATATAAGATTCCTTCTTCAGCTTCTAAAGGGCCAGCAATAATCTTACCTTTAGGGCTAATGATACAGCTATTACCTGTGTTGATCCACTCTCTTCCTTCTGGATATAATTGTTTAAACCCATATTCGTCAGGTATATCATCCATGCGTAAAGCCATACAGGTACTTATAACAAATAAGCCTCCTTCTCTTGCAATATGTTGCATAGATTGTAGCCAGTTTGGACTTTTGTCCCATGTTGGTGATGCTAATATTTGGGCACCTGCTTCATATACTGCATTTCGTACTAAAGGCATAAAATTTTCCCAACATATTAGTCCTGCTATTTTTCCTGTGGCTGTGTCGTATGATTTGAATGTAGAACCATCTCCTTGCGACCAAATCAATCGTTCACCTCCTGTAGGGATTAATTTTCGATGTTTACCTGTTATTTCTCCTAGTTCATTAATGAAGAGTAAACTATTGAATAAGCTACTTCCGCTTGTTTCTGAATTTCGCTCATGCATTCCTATCACGACGCTTATACCCGCTTTTTTTGCTGCTTCACAAAGTTGATTAGTTGAATTATCAGGAATAGAAACTGCATTTTCTACGAGCTTTACATATAGCTCATTTAATTCTGCTCCTTTACTATTGGGAATAAGCCATACCCAATCAGGATAACCAGAAATGAATGCTTCTGGAAATACAATTACTTTGGCTCCATTTTTACCAGCTTCCAATATTGCTTTGCAAGCTTTTTCTATGGTTTCTTCTTTATTTAGAAAAACAGGAGTTAATTGTGCGGCTGCTATTTTGGTTGTGTTCATCATACTGTCGTTTATTAAATTATTTAATATAAAACGCTATGATATAAATTTACAACTATTTATAGTTGAACAACTTCACAATTGATTCAAAACCTCAAACAATTGATTCATTTTCTATTTTTTTGCACTTAAACTTGTTATTTTGAGAAATCGGTTGGGGGTATTCCAAATCTTTTCTTGAAAACACGTGTAAAATAAGTAGGACTGTTGAAACCAGATTCATAAGCAATCTCAGCGATTGTTTTCTTGTTTTTTCCCATGTTATTAAGGGCCTTTTGTAAACGTGACTCTTGGATTAATTGATTAGGACTCATCCCTGTTAATGATTTTATCTTACGACTTATTTGAGATTTACTCAACCCTATTATAGAGATTAAGTCTTCACTATTAAAATTAGATTGTGTGAAGTGTGTGTTAATTACCTTAGATAGTTGTAATGAAAATATAAAGTCATCACTATTAATAATGGTAAAATTGCTTTGTTTTTCTTTTTGCTCTTGTATTTCTTTTTCAGAAAGAGAAACTGTTTCGGTATCTAAGTACATTCTTTTGTTAAGACCTAAAGAACAAAGGCTATTGATCTTTACTTTCGTTTCTTCAAAGAAAGTATCTCCCTCTTCATCAACAGGTTTACCACTTACTATAGCTAAATTGAATTCTAAGTTATTAGATGTAGCATCGATCATATCTTTAATAGAAGAAGCACACGAAATGGCATCTGTCGCATATACGAATGAGACCATGGTTTGATTGTTAGGTTCAAGAACAATAAGACCTTTGTGTTTATATATTAATTGCTGAATTTGCTTAAAAAGGCCATTGCTATTTTGTGAAAGACAAACAATATTTGTCAATAAGACAGTACGAAACCCAGAATCTAATTCTCCAGAATCAGTTTGCGCCAAGTCATTAATCTCAGTACCATTTCCCATGAATAAATTATATTCATTATCCGATACTTCAACTATATTACATGCTGTATTGCCATGTGATTTTAAATGAACTTGATGGCAGGCCTCTTTATTAGGACCATCCATAAGACAAAAAATTGTTTTAGCTTGTTCATTTACCCAATACTTTAATTGTTTTACACCAAATTGATCTTGAATAGCTAAATCTTCCATGTGAGCTTTAACAACATCTTCTGCTGAGAATTCGTCAGAGTCAACTATATGGATATCCATGTATAAAGGCATAGTGCTTTGTTTTTAGTAAATATAAATAATTTACAGAACTATTACCAAGGTTAATACTTGACAACTCAAAAAACTGAGAAATGATATTTAATTCTTTAGACCATTTTCAATTACACTAACATTTAATCTATTATCCTCAACATCTGTGTCAATTAGCATATTATAAGGGTCTATAGCTACTGATGTAGGCCTCTTGTTTACAATAATACTTATGGTATTATGAATAGTAGTTATTTTATGTTTATTCATATATAGTTCTACACTCTTATCTTTCTTTTTCTCATTAACCTCTTCTTCAGTATAAACAGCTATATCAATATAATCTGCTAATGCTAATGATTTTATCTGCTCTTTTGAATCACTTGAATATACTAAAGATTCTAATCCATTATCACTATATAATCTATTCCCTTTTTTATCACTTCTGTATTTACTAATATTGAAAGTGATATCTACTTTATATGTTCCATTATTTAATGTTGTAGTTGTAAATTTTATTACTTTGTTATCATAAAGTGTAATGGTTTCAAACATATCTTTTACTACATATTGTAAAGAATCTGGAGTTACATTTTTAATGTTATCGACTAATTCGATAGAGGTTGCATAAGGCGGTCCTTGAAACTTATTCTTATTAACAAACTTATGTAGTGCAGTATTCAAATTTTCTTCACCTATATAATCACTTAAAGCATAAAAAACTATTGCTCCTTTAGAGTAACGTATGTATGATTGACCATTAATAAACATTAAGGGATCTTCCCCGATAAGCTCATTTTTACGTCCTTTTAAATAATGATCTAATGCATATTTTAAAAATGTATGTATATGTTTTTTACCGTATTGCTGTTCTAAAGTTTTTAAGCGTACATATTCAGAAATACTTTCGGTTAACATAGTGGAACCTAAAACATCAGCTCCAATAACTTGATGTGCCCACCATTGATGCGCTACTTCATGAGAAGTTACTCCAAATGCATAATCGATTCCACCTGTATCATTATCGTCTACATCTGCAATAAAGCCATGACTCTCTGAAAATGGAATAGTATTAGGGTAAGATTGAGCATAACCTCCATAGGTTTTTGGAAACTCAATAATACGTAGCTGTTTATGCTGATATGGACTAAAATTTTTAGAATTATATGCTAATGAAGCTTTCATACCTGCCATCATTCTATCTAAATTATAATTGTGTCCTTTATGGTAATATATTTCTAAAGCAATATCATTCCATTTATCTTTTTTCACTTCATATCGTGCTGAATTAAACGAATAGATATTCAACATTTTTTGATCCATTTTATAATGAAAATAGTGCCTATCCCCTTTTATCCACTCTTTTTGTAAGTAACCAGGTGCTATGGCTACCTGATCCTTAGAGGTGCTAACAGTTGCTTCAAAATCTACCCAATCTGCATCTCTAGTCAATTCATTTTTTCCTAACGAAGTTGAATCTGAAGGATGTGGTTTTAATATTATATTTGGAAGCCCATATTTTTTTCGAGTTTCATTATCGGTTAATCCCCCTCCTTTATAACCTATTGAAGGCATTAGTTTAAAACTATTTAAAAATGTACCATTTTCTAATACAGGTGAATGTATATTAAGCAAACTATTAGGTTTGTTTTTAATTGTAAAATCTAATCTGATACTATCACCTGGTTGTAACGAATTCTTTAAATAATACATATTAAATCGATAAAGACTGTCCTCAGAAACTAAAGTAGTTTTTCTATCAAAGAGAAATGTACTTGGGTAGTGATTGTGTTTTAAAAAGATGGAATCTATTGCAACTTCCGTTTTATTAACTAATTGATAGTTTCCTTTTAAATTAAAATCTAATGTTTTTGGAAAAATATCTAAATCAATTTTTACAGAAGTAATTTTTGGTTGTGCATACTTCCTATATTTAGTATATTTCTTTTCTAGATCTACTATAATTTGTTCTTGTTCCTTCACAGAAACTCTTTTGTTTACTACATTATTTTCATAGTAAATGCTAAAACCAGTAGTCAAAAAACTTATCAAAATAATTCCTGACACTATCATTATTTTTCTTGTTAAACGTGATTTTAAAATAGATAAACGCTCATTAAATGAGTAAGATAATCCTCTAATGAAAAATAAACTTGCTCCTATTAACAATAACATTCCAAACAAAAACCAATAAAAGCCATAAATAAAAATACTTGACAGAGAAGCTCCATAACCATTCATATCAGAAAAACTATAACCAAAAGTACCTTGGTTAAATATAAAAACTTCTTGTTCAAGACCAATTGCATTCGGTATAGAAGTACTGACAATAATAAAAATAATAAAAAGTAAAAAAAGACCTAAATATGTATTTCTAATTAAAGTTTGTATGAATATTGCCATTATTGCCCATAATAAATAATATATAAAATTTAATATATACAGCTCGTATAGATATTGCCCTATTTCAAAATGATAATAGCCTTTATATACTTGAAAAGAAATGCCTGAAATCATTACAACAGCCAACATTACCCATTGCATTTTAAATAACGCTATTAATTTAGATAATAACAATGTCCAATTTGGTATTGGAGTACTATCAACAAGAATATTTATTTTTGAGGTTTTAGGCCTTTCCCCTAATATTCCAGCAAATAAGAATGTACAAATGACAATTGCTAATTGAAACATTTCTCCATAATTTAACATTCTCCAGGTAACGGGAAATCTTGATGTTCCCCTAAAACTACTCCCTTCATAGTAATGAATTATTAAACTAAAGGAAATAATAAATAGGATAACAATAAATGGGATACTTTTAAATATGTATTTAAAATCAATATTAGATTGCTTCCATGTTACTTTTAAGTAATGTTTTAATGAAAAGTTATAAACTATTTTAGGTAATTTAACACGTGTAATATTTCCAAAATTAGCTTTAGTACTACGTTTCCCTTTTTGTCTTTTATATGATAATGATATTGGGTTTTGACTAAAATTAAAATACTTAGAAACAAGGCTAAAAACTATTGCAGAACATCCTAACCATAATAATCTATTGTATATAATTACCCCTTTAATAGGTATTGATAATGTATTCTGTTCTACAACAGTCCAATATTTTATATAATATAAGGTTGCTAACGAACCTGTAGGGTCAAATAAAGCGGTAATAAATGCATATTTTGGATTTGATGCAAGAACTGTTAATGTTACTTGTAGTATTAATAAAATAATAAAGATGGCAAAACCAGCTATAATTTTTCTAGTAAATACAACAACTGCAAATACAATGGCTCCATACAATAAAATATTAGGCAGTATATATACTAAATACGATTGTAAATAAGCCATCATCTGAAACTCTCCTAAAAGATTAGGATTAGTACCTGGCAAATTAAAACCAACACACATTGCAATACCAACTATAAAAACTATAATAGTAACAATAGTTACACTACTAAAGAATTTAGCAAATAGATAATTAACTTTTGTAAAAGGATAAGAATACAATATGGTGTGCATTTCACTTTTATAATCTCGATATACTGAAAAGCCTATAATAGATGGAAATAAAAAGAATATAAGCCCTGTAAGACTGCTAAACATATTGTTAATGTACATTGGAGAATTTACAATAAGTGACGAACCTTTGGTAGCTGTTACTGCATCAAAAATCCCAGCTTTTGATGCAGCCATTAGTATCGCTATTATAAAAAATAGAATAGCATAAATATAAAATGAAGGCTTTTTAAACCAGTATTTTAATTCGTGTTTAAATATTATAGAAAACATTGGTATCGTTTTTAATGGTTAAAATAAAATTGCTTCATTACACAAGTGAAATTTCGTCTTGTTTTAGAGCTATAAAATATACATCGTCCAGTTGTGGTGTTGCTTTTTTAAAGATTTCATTTGGTTTTATAGCAGCATGTACACGAATCGTTAATGAATTATCTTGATTATAGTTAGATGATAAAATGTTATAACTTTTTTCCATTAGCTCTAACTCTTCACGAGTAATTATAGTAGTCCATATTTGACCTTCGAGTTCTGAAGTTGCCTTTGTTGGAGTGGTGTGTTTTAGAATTCTCCCGCCATTTAAAATTGCCATTTCATTACATAATTCTTTTACATCTTCAACAATATGAGTTGAAAAAATAACAGTAGAATTAGTACCTATTTCACGTAAAACATTTAAAAATCGATGTCTTTCCGAAGGATCTAAACCAGCAGTTGGTTCATCTACTATAATCAATTTTGGATTATTAAGTAGAAGCTGTGCAATGCCAAAACGTTGTTTCATTCCTCCAGAATAGCCATCTACATATTTTTTTCGAACCTCATATAAATTAGTTAGTTCTAATACTTCTTTTACTATTTTTTGCCTGTCAAGTTTTGAGCTAATGCCTTTTAATAAAGCAAAATAATCAAGTAGTTTTTCTGCAGACATTTTAGGATATACGCCAAAAGATTGTGGTAAATACCCTAATATTTTTCTCAGACTTAAATTGTCGTTTAAAACATTTATATCTCCGAATATAATTGAACCAGTATCTGGCTTTTGTAAAGTAGCTATAGTTCGCATTAAAGAAGATTTCCCTGCTCCATTAGGCCCTAATAAACCAAACATTCCTGTTCCTATTTCTAAGCTTATATTATCTATTGCTTTTACCCCGTTGTTATAAGTCTTATTTAAATTATTGATAATTAATTTCATAGCTTCTCTATTTTACCTTTATTAAAAATTCTGTAATACAAATTGTTTTCAATTAATAAACCCTCTGAATTTTGATTAGGCCAATTTTTATGATAATCCTTAGGATGTTTAACATCAATACCTATAACTTTTTTGTTAAAAAAAGTTTTGACTTTAGATTGTAATGTATGGCCTACAACTATTGCTTTTGCATTAAATTTACTAAGTCCTGCTTCGATTATTTTTTGAGATAAATTTTCTTTAAAATAACCTCGATACCAACATATTCCATTTTTAGAGGATACTAAAAAATCATTCTTACCCTTATGAGCTTTAGAATAGTTAGCTTGATAATAGTGCGTTTTAATAAATTGATTAATTTCTTTTAAACTTAAATTTGTATTTACGATATTTGGATGCAATCCTCCATGAGTAAATAACACTCCATTAATAAGTTCTATAGAGTTTTTACTCGAAAGCCATTTACCAAGAATTGAATTTGTATCATATAAATTAGCTTGAGTTTTGCCTAACATTGAAGCTATATAAATATATTTAGGGGAACTTGCTGAGTAGTCACCATACATATTTTTTAATTCATGATTTCCTATTATAAAGTGTACATTTCCTCCTTTAGATTTTGCATCTTGTTCCAATTTGTAAATGAACCATAACACCTGAGTTGTAGAATAGCCTCGATCTACAAAATCACCTACTAATACCAAATGTCCTTTATTGAAAATCCAATTAAGTTGCTGATCAATGACTTTAGCGCTAATTAAGAAATCTCTAAATGCTTTATAACCACTTTCTATATCGGAAATTGCAATTATTTTATTATGATCATTATAGATTGTTTTTGGTATTTTAAACTTTGTATTAATTGTAAAATCAAAATTGGTAGAGTCTAAAGAAAAATAACACCTCGCTGGTATTGAATTAGTTATTGGGTGTTCTTTTTTTTCTACATAATAACCATCTTCTTTATTTCCTTTAATATAGTTCAAAGAAATAACACTATCATTTTCATAAAACAAATATGGGCCATCATTATGCCAATTCATTTTTTGAGTATTGTGATCATAACTTAAACTAGCATCATGGTACAAACCAAATATTATTGCTATTAAAGCCAAACATAAAAAAGTAATACTTATGTGTTTAAAATATCTTAACGCATGTTTTTTCATATTATATACTCCTACTTGTAAATTATTTATGCATTAGTTTTTATAAAGCGCTGTAGTGTTTCTTTAAAAGAATTTAATAATGGATGTGAATTCTTTTTAGCTAATTCAACTGCTTTTTCATAACTTTTCAGTGCTAAATCATATTGTTTGTTATTTTCATAGGCTTCACCTAAGCTGTCATGAACATTAGCCTCATTTGGAAATAGGTGAACATTCAACTTGAATAATTGAATAGCAAATTCAATATTTTTTTCTCTCATGAATTCATAAGCAATAAGGTTTAATCGTTGATGATGATTCAAGGAATATTTATTATCTGTAATAAACTTGGCCATTACGGGAAAAGTCTCAAAACTCTTGATTGTAGTTTTGTTTTTGTAAATAAAAAAACGTAATCTTTCCTTTGGTAATTGGTATGTTTTATTAAATAAAATATCTTCAATATAATACACAATATTTCTGGAAATTCTATCATAATTAGATAAGGCTATTATGGTATATTTATCCTTTAAATACCTTGAAAAATAAGATGAAAAACCTGGTAGTCCTCCTCCATGACCAACTACTTTATTTCCGTTTTTATGCTCTACTTGAAAAGCTAACCCATATGTTATTTTTGGTATAACGGCTTTAAATAACTTTTCTTTTGATATATCATTAACTAAAAGAGGACTATATAAAGCTCGGTCAAATTTTAATAAATCCTCTACAGTAGATAGAATTCCGCCATCAGATTGTGGCGAGCTATTCGTATAAATTGTATTAGTATATTTACCAGATACAGATTTTAAATACCCTAATGCTCTATTTTGGACCACATCATCCCAAAATCTCATTTCCGTATTAGTCATTTGAGCAGGAACAAAAATGTTTTCGGTAATATAGTTGGAATATGTTTTTCCAGAAACCTTTTCAATAATAGCTCCTAAAACTACCATTCCAGAATTAGAATAACCAAATTGTTTTCCTGGAGTATTAAACTCTAATTTTTGTTCGTAAATAAAAGGTATTATATCATTAATTACGTAACGCTTTCCTCTATTTGCTCTATAAACAGAATGTCGCATATAATTACTTAAGCCAGAGGTGTGAGACAATAAATGCTTAATGGTAATTTTATTGCCAAAAGGAAAGCCTTTTAAGTATTTACTAACAGGGTCATTAATATTTAACTTTCCACGTTCTTCTAATTGTAAAATAGATACACCTGTAAACATTTTACCCATAGAGGCTATGTTAAACTTGGTGTCTATATTATTCTTTATTTGATAACTTTTATTGGCTTCTCCAAAAGCTTTTGCGTATAAAATATTTCCTTCTTTAGCTAAAAGTACGGTTCCTGAAAATTGATCTAGTTCTACATATTTCTGCATCAATTCTTCAATCTTTTGATTGGT
>Ga0209291_1003918_pt1 | contig 10632 bp, 5 predicted proteins | sample GOMGulsemesocosm_FD_184633 | JGI IMG/M metagenome (GOLD analysis project Ga0209291, IMG submission 184633) | Methane-oxidizing microbial communities from mesocosms in the Gulf of Mexico - GOM9B Gulf of Mexico (SPAdes) (version 2) | ecosystem: Environmental > Aquatic > Marine > Cold seeps | place... | reverse complement strand
TCTATATGGGAGTAAATGCAGGTGCATTCTTCGGAATGATGCTTTGTGGTTACTTGGGTGAAAAAATAGGTTGGGCATACGGGTTTGGCTTAGCAGGAATTTTTATGTTATTAGGTACACTACAATTCTGGTTGGCAAAACCATTATTTGGAAAAATAGGAGAAGTTCCTTCTAAAGTACATGAAGTAGAATTAGAGCAAGGAATAAACGAAAAAGCTTCTGATTTTGCAGAACCTACAGACGGGGAAGACACTGACAAAAGAAACCCTTTTACTTTAGTAGATAAAATTTTAATTATTTTTTCTTCTGTGATTGGTTTAGGATATGCTATTAATGATCCATTATCTAAAATTGCAAACTTCGATATGTTCGCCTTTGCTAATACGGAAAATTTACCTGGGCAGTATGTAATGATACTGATTGCATTAGCAGCCTTTTTATTCATGGTGATTTCAAGAATATCTAGATATGATAGAATTGTTCGTGACCGAATGATTGCAGTAATTATCTTTGCTTTCTTTACCGTATTTTTCTGGCTATCTTTTGAACAAGGAGCATCTTCATTAGTATTATTTGCAAGAGATTCTGTTGATAGAACTTTAGAAGGTGACGCAGCTATGATATTTAAAATAGTAAACACATTACTTACTGTAATTCCTTTACTAATCATTTCATATGTTTTATTCTTATTAGGAAAACAAACTTGGAAACAAATTCCAGCTTCAAACGTAATTTTAGCAATCACTTTTATTGGTGTTTGGGCTGTTGCATTATGGATGTTAAATAGAGACTTTAACGCTGATGCTACAGAAATTACGGTTTCATGGTTTAGTATATTAAACTCTTTCTTTATTATTGCTTTTGCCTCATCTTTCTCTAAATGGTGGGAATCTAAATACAACCCATCTGCAGCCGTAAAATATGGTTTAGGATTGATCATTTTAGCAATTGGATTCGGATTATTAGCTTTTGGAGCTCATGGTATTCAAGAAGGCGTTAAAGTAAGTATGGTATGGCTAATATTAGCGTACCTATTCCATACACTAGGAGAACTTTGCTTATCACCAGTTGGGCTTTCTTATGTATCTAAATTAGTACCTCCACGTATGATTGCATTCATGTTTGGTATGTGGTACCTAGCAATTGCTATTGGAAATAAGATTGCTGCAGTTGTAGGTGGACAAATAGAAAACATTACTAAAGATTTTGGACTATCAACATTCTTCTTAATCTTTACAATTGTACCTACTGTTGCCGGTTTACTAATCATAGCATTAAACCCTGTATTGAAAAAATTGATGCACGGTGTAAAATAATAAGTTTACTAAAAATGCTTTAATATGAAGCATTTTTAGTAATTTGTAATTGTGGCAAGTTATTTGCGACTGTAGAAATATGTTTAATTAAATACCGATTTCTGGTTACTCGGAAAATAAATATGAAAAAATTAATAATTGCAGCAGTACTTTTTATAGGTTTCAGTAGCATTCAAGCACAAGAAGCAAAATGGCATGATAATTTTGAAGAAGCTTCAAAAATATCTAAGAAAACAAACAAGCCAATTTTAGCAAACTTTACTGGTAGTGACTGGTGTGGTTGGTGTATTCGTTTAGATAAACAAGTTTTTGAAACTAAAGAATTTCAAAAATGGGCTGCTGAAAATGTAGTACTACTTACTGTAGACTTTCCTAAAAGAAAAAAATTACCTGAAAACATTGTAACTCAAAATGATGCATTACAACGAGCATTTCAAGTAAGAGGATATCCAACAATATGGTTAATGACTCCTGGTGACGGAGAAGTTCCTACAGACGGGATTGTTCCTTTAGGAAAAACTGGTTATGTAAAAGGTGGGCCTGAAAAATGGATAGCAAGTATTGCTCCTTCTATACCAAACAAATAAAAACTACTAAGTAGTTTGAAGATAATGTTGTAATGAAATATTTATTGGTTATTTACGATTTACAACTGTTCCCCTTTTGCTAACGCATAAGGGGTTTTTTTTCACCAGTGGGTTTTGGCTCACTCAAGTATATTATTTCATATAGAATTTCAAGTATCTATCGGTAACCAAATTATCATTTAATATTTAGTAACATAACTAAATATCCTCTCCTTAATTCTATTTCTTCTTTACTATTAAAATTTACATTTTCAAAAACTAATTTCAACTCTAAATCCTCAAAAGATTCTTCTATAATCAACTTTGAAGGCGGAACATTATAAGTAGTATTTTGCAGCAACAAACTATCTGCTAAAGGTCTTAAATTAATTTCATGTTTTTTATCCCCTTTCAACTTTATAATTAATAACAGTTTTTTCTTATCTATATAAAAACTATAATCATTGACCTTACTTTTTTTCGAAATATCACCCCATTTTATTAAATAATCATAACCATCTATATCAATCGTATAATCGTTACTTATACTGTAATTATGGTAGGTATTCTTTACAGATGTAGCATTCGGATCCTTAATCACGACAACTCCTAGTCTATCAGCAATTTTACTTGAAATACTCCAAGATGACTCATCACCAAAAGTTGATTCTGGGTTAAACCCTAATACCTGCTCTGTTTCTACTAGCGCCTTACGGTCATGTAAATACCTTATAATTGATTTGAATTGTTCATTTTGTGTTTTAGAAATTTTAAACTCAGTAGCTTTCATCTCAGTAAACAATTCTGAAAATTGATTTAACTGACTTCTTTCTGATACTGAAAACATTCCCCAGAAACCAAAAGAAATCAATAACAACACAGTAGCTAAAGATATGGTTACATAACGTAATTGTTTTTTCTTACTAAATAATATATACAAGGTTACTCCTGTTATCCAGCATGCAAGAGCGCAAACTATATACCTGTTTTCTGTAATTCCATAGTCCAACAATCGTTTTGAAATAGCGACAAACAACAACCCTAACATTGGCAGTAATAGCAAATAAAACCATGGGTAAAAAAGCTTGATCGCTCTTGAATTTATTGTTTTTCTAACGGGATTAATCAATACATGAATTAACACTCCTAAAAACGACAACGCAATAACCAAATACGAAACCCATCCTTTAGGCAAATTCCAATTAAGTACTATTTTAATGCTATACGCATATAATATCACTAAGTACAAAACAGTTAATGGAATTAAAATATACTTCACAAAAACCTCCATGGCTTTCGGATAATTTATTGCTACATTATCATGTATTTGTTCTGGGAAATCGGATAAATAAATCCATGTATTAATAATCCCTGCACAAAAAACAAATAGTTTTAAAAATAGTAATTCCTCAAAATCAATGTCGAATAAAAACTTCAAGGCCAACAACGCTAAATTAAGTCCTAAATAAAGTACTCCTGAGAACAATAAACTCCTTACAATTGAAATAAAAACTGTTTTTAAATAATTCCAATAGGCTGTTTTATTCCATGTAAATAAAAACGGACTAAACAACAGCAGTAAATGCCCTATAACAAAGTACAATGCTATTTTATAGCCATACATATCATTGTCAAATGCTGTTGAATCCCCTGGAAGATACCAATAGAACCATGCAAGAAACAATATAGGAACACCCATTAACCATTCCTTTCGTTTATTTTCTACTTCTTTAAAATAGTTAATCAAAAACCTCGTAGCTATCAACCAGCTGATTCCCATACTCGCAACTAAAACCACTTTAATAAAAGGAATTTTTTCATCATCAGGTAAATCAGCCCCAACCATCCAAATGGTAAATAACGTCCCTAAAATTGCCCACATTAAGGTAACTGGAAATCGTTTAAATGTGTGAATTGCTTTTTGAGTTATTTCTCCAAAGGACGGAAGGAATTTCATATCGTATAAGTTTACTTAAAAGTATGAAAATGGATTCACAAAAAACATCCTTTCTTATTATTTTAACACGAAAGCTCCTTCTTCTCTTATATTATAAAAGGGTATGTTTTTCTGTGAACAGGTATTACTCCAACGTTCTACATAACTTTTATAATTGTTATTATCTACTACTATTTGTTTAGGTTTCAGAGTTAAAATTAATCTGCTTAAATTTATTTTTGGTGATCCTGTTAACAATATAATATCAGGCTTGAAGGTAGATTCATAAATTGACTTATCATCTACAACCAAAATTTTAAGATCCTTAAATACATAAACATTTTGAAATGAATCATGTTGAGTAGTTTTAATAAACTCATTTACTATATAATTATCCAAACTCTGTAGATAGCTTAAGTTTTTAGAAGTATAATTTAATTGACTTCCTTTTTTATGTACAATTAGTGTTGTTTTGTATTGATTAAAAACCACAAACTCGAATGTTTGAGAATCCTGTTTATTATACAAGTATGCCAATTGTACACAAATAACACTTGAAAGCACCACTATTAATCGTTTATACGAATATGATTTCCAAAGTAAAATCAAACCAATTATAAAAACATACCAACTTATTAAATTTAAACTATTGAATGAAATCTTTGAAAAAACAAACGCTTCTTTACTTGAAATAAATTGCACAAAATTAACAAGGGATGAGATACATGTTTCAAAAGTTTCAAGTAACAGACTAGGAATCCAACCAATATAAGCAAACACTAGAGTAAGTATTCCTATACCTAAAAGAATCCCCAATAGCGGAATGATTACAATATTTGAGATAAAAAACAATCCTGGGAATTGATGAAAGTAAAATAATGATAGCGGTAAAATCCCAAATTGTGCAGCTAATGTAACTGTAAACACATCCCATAATTTTCGGGTGATATAATATTTTGGCTTCCATAATTTGTCAAATAATGGCTTAATCCAAACAATTGCAAAAACTGCGGAATAACTCAGTTGAAAACCAATATCAAAAATATAAAAGGGATTGAATAGCAATAATAAAAAAGCAGATATCACCAATGTATTGTAAGTGTTCGTTACTCGGTTACTATACATTGCCACAGTAACTAATGAAAACATGGTAACTGCACGCATTACAGAGGCCGACATACCAGTAATAAAAGCATAGGTCCATAATAAAACTATGATTAAAATCGGAATAAGTTTCTTACCTATTTTAAAATAAAATAAAGGTTTAAAAAGCAGCCCGAGTAACAGCATTAATAAACCAATATGTAATCCGGATATTGCCAGAATATGTATTGCTCCGGACTTAGTAAAACTCTTATAGGTCTCTTTACTTATTGCTTGTCGTTGTCCTAATAGTAATGCATTAATAATACTTAAGTTTTCTTTAGATACAGAATACTCAACTAGCGTATTGTTAATGTTATTTCTAATGGTTCCAGCAATTCCATAAAGTGTTTTTCGAGGAGTTAAGTGTACAATGTTGATTTTATTCAAAAAAACCTGATGATACACTTGTTGTTTAAACATATAATCTTTGAAATTAAACTGGTGTGGATTTAGCGGTTTTTTAATTTCTTGTAATTCCGTATTCAGATACAATACATCATCTATTTTTAATGTACTTGTTGTATCTACATTTACTAACAATATTCCTGACACATTTTCTGAATTAACACTACTCACTTTTGCTAAAAATTTATTGTAAAAGCCATTCGGTTTTAACTGCTTATATATTCTAATTTTAATATCCTTACTACCTGCCTCCTGAAGCTTGGTAGAATAATGTTGTATTTGATTTTTGTGCGTATGAAATGTAATAAGTAACACTCCTGCCGTAATGGTTATCCCGTAAGTAATTAATGCGAAACATATCCGTTGTTTAGGCTTATCAATTGCTAGGAAATAAGCTATCCCAAACAACAATAAGCCAATGAATAATATTCCCAAAAGAAGTTTCCATGAAACTGCAAAATAATAACCAATCAAAATACCCGTAACAAGACAAATAGTGATTTTGATAATTAAAAAATTGAGTAACTTCATCTTTAAAGTTACATATTATCAGCATTTCACTAATTACAACTAACTAATCTCGTTATCAATCTCACTAAACATACTGACAAAAAACATTAGTGATTAGTTAACATGTACCCAATGTTATTTAGCTTATTTTTGTAGCATATATATTCGGTTAATTAGTATAACGCGAGTATCAAAATAAAAAAGACATCATCAGATGAAAAAGGCATTTAAAATATTCGGAGTATTAGTATTGTTTATTATTGTTGCAGCAATTGCTGCTCCGATTATTTTTAAAGACAAATTGGCTTTAATATTAAAAGAACAAATAAATAAAAGTGTAAATGCTAATGTTGATTTTTCAGATGTTGATATTAGTATTATATCTACTTTTCCTAAAGCAGGGTTAATTCTTGAAAACCTAAGCATTACCAACTTTGAACCGTTTAAAGGAGATACATTATTTTATGCAAAAGAGATTGCATTGAAAATGCCCCTTTCTGGACTTACAAAAACTGCGAAAGATGCAATTGAAATAAACTCCTTTACTATTGAAAATGCTTTGGTTAATATTATTAGCGATGCTAATGGAATTACAAATTACGATATCGCTAAAAAAAATAACGAAACTAATACAGCAGAAACTTCAACCGACCCAAAAAAGGGATTCACTTTTTCAGTTGAAAAATACGCCATTACTGATACGGAAATAAACTATATAGATCAGGAATCAAAATTAAACATAAATTTAGCAGAGTTTAATCACCGAGGAACTGGAGATTTATCTACGGATGTCAGCAATTTAAAAACGATAACTACTTCTAATATTTCTGTTAATAAAGGAGATTCAAATTATTTAAAGAACAATACTATTGCTTTACATGCCGATTTAGAAATAGATCAGCTACAAAGCAAGTACACTTTTTTAGAAAACTCGCTAAAACTAAATCAGTTAGAATTAATTTTCGATGGTTTTGTAAAACAAAATAAAACAAACAACGAATTTGATTTAAAATTCAATACTCCTACTTCTGACTTTAAAAACTTCTTAGCCTTATTGCCTGCTGAATATTCTAAGGATATTGAAAATGTACAAACAAACGGAAGTTTTACCATAAAGGGTTTTGCAAAAGGAATTATGGATGATGATAATATTCCTAAATTTAATGTGAATGTTGTTTCTGAAAATGCTTCTTTTAAATATCCTGAATTGCCAAAAAGTGTAAAAAACATTAATTTAAATACAACTATAGCAAATACTACAGGAAAAACTGATGATATCTACCTTAACCTTGACAAATTATCTTTACAAATAGACCAAGATATTTTCAATGCAAACGGTAAAATAAAGCATCTAACCAACAACCGTTATGTTGACATGAACTTGGACGGAACGCTTAATTTAGGAAATTTATCACAAGCGTACCCTGTTCAATTAGACAATGAATTAAAAGGAATATTAAAAGCTAAATTGCACACGGCTTTTTCTCAAAGTGCTATTGACAACAATGCATACGAGCAAATAAAAAACAATGGTGATTTTAGTATTTCTGATTTTGAATTTGCTTCAAAAGATATTGTAAACCCTATATACATTTCAGAAGCTGCAGTAGATTTCACTCCTCAAAAAGTATTTTTAAGAAAGTTAGATATTAAAAGTGGCGAGAGTGATATTAACGGTACTGGGACTATTGACAACTTAATGGGATTCTTATTTAGTGACAAAAAACTAAAAGGAGATTTCAACCTTAACTCTACACTCTTTAAAATCAGTGATTTTATGGTTGATAATACTACTGAATCTGAAAACACTCAAAAAGAGTCAGAAAAAGGAGACGCCTTAAAAATACCCTCTTTTTTAGATACTAAAATTTCTGCTAATGCAAAAAAAGTTATTTATGACGATCTTGTTTTAGAAAATGTAATAGGCGATGTGATTATTAAAGATGAAGCTGTTACTTTAAACAATGTAACCACTGAGCTATTTGAAGGTAAAATGAGTGTTAATGGTGATGTTTCTACAAAAAATGAAACCCCAACGTTTAATATGGATTTAGGGATTGACAAGTTTGATATAGCCAAATCTTTTAACGGTATGGACTTGTTATCAAGTATCGCTCCTGTTGCCAAAATGCTACAAGGGAAACTAAATACCGACTTGAAACTAAAAGGTAATCTTGATGACTCATTTTCGCTTGATTTAAATTCATTAACTGGTAATGCTTTAGCAGAGGTACTAACCACGAAAGTTACCCCTGAAAAAGCTTCTGCTTTTAGTAGTCTTAACGATCAATTATCATTTATTGACTTGAATAAATTAGATTTAAAAGATTTAAAAACTGCCTTGAAATTTGAGAATGGTAAAGTAGCAATTAAACCGTTTGATGTTCAATATGAAGACATCAAAGTGCAAATAGCTGGATCGCATAGTTTTGAGAATAACCTAGGCTACACCGCAACTTTTGACGTCCCTGCAAAATATTTTGGAAATGACGTTGGAGGAATTTTATCGAAATTAAGTGATGACGATGTTAAGAATGTAAAAGTACCAGTAGTTGCAAATATTGGTGGTACCGTATCAAGCCCGAAAGTAAGTACAGACATGAAGCAATCGGTTAAAAATTTAACCAATCAACTAATTCAAATACAAAAAAACAAACTATTAGGCCAAGGAACAGAAGCTGCAACTGACGCTTTAGGAGACATTATAGGTGACGATGCTGGAGGCGTTGTTGGTGATGTACTTGGAGGAATATTAGGTGGAGGAACACCAAAAGATTCGGTAACCACTAACAATTCTAACAATACCATTGAAGGAGGCGTAAAAGACGTTTTGGGTGGACTATTTGGAAAGAAGAAGAAAAAAGACTCTACTAAATAAACGTATAATTATACGACAGTAAACGACTACAAGTATTTACTCTACTACAGAATAAGGGCTCACAGGAAATATGCTAAAAAACGCTACCTTAGTCATATAATAGATATAAACGTAATTACGTTTATATAATTGTTATGTAGCATTAGAAAAGAGGTACTTTACTCAATCAACTACCTAGTTAACTCATTTTAGCTTTTATTATCAACAGAACTAAATTATTTTTGGATAACAAAAGCCAAATAAATGAAATCAATACTAATAATATTATTTTTATCAAATCTTACCTTTGCAATAAGTCCTCAATTTCCGGATTTGTTAATCATTGAAAATGATACCATTCCAATTTATCATTTACCTCTAGAAATTTATCTAAAAAAACACGAACCTAACTACATTAATCAAGTTAGAAAGCCTGAAACGGGGTTTCTTATCTCCTTTAATTGTTGGCGTGGCTATCAGGGTGTTTGGAAAATTAAGAATGATAAATTATACCTAATTGACATAATCAGTTGTGGATTTAAAGAATTTGATAATTCGAAAGAGGTTTTGAAAAAAACTTTTTTGAAAAAATATAAAGATGGTCAAGTCCATGCTGATTGGTTTTCCTCCAATTTAACCATACCTAAAGGAGAAATGCTAAAATGGGACGGAATATTTAAAAGGACCTATGTAAAGGAACTTATTTTCACCTTCAAAAAAGGTAAATTAATTAATAAAAAAGTAGTGCAGAATTATGTAGATTTGGAAGACGGAATTTCAAGAATGAATAAAAAACATGTGATTGATTCAATATTCAGTTCTATAAAACAATTAAATTGGACTGAACTAGGTAATGAATTCTGTGATGACGAATATAATATAACAATTAATAAATATGGGCGTATAAATAAAATCAAACTAGTACCGTATCTTGATTCTAAATGGGATAGGTTTTGGGTAAATTATGAGCAAAGAAAATGTATCCGCAAATTAAAAAAAAAGCCTAAAACACCTTCAATTCGATTTACTAAAGAATAATGGTGAGCTCTATAGAGAAACTATTAGACTTGAGATATTGTATGATGAAAAAACCAAAATGTTAGAAAATCACAGTTATTAAAAAACGCTACATAACAACACCTATAAATAATACGGGTTTTGGTCTGTAATCCGAGAAGTAATTTTATCTTTACTCAGTCGCCAAATCTTTTAATTTGGCTTTTATAAAACGACAAAACTAAAAACAAAACAAAAAGCTTATGGCTTGTGCCGAGACGAAAATCCGCGGATTTTCTGCCCCGTAAAATTCATAGCTAAACGTTGTGTGTAATTAAGATTAAAGTTATGAATAATTTCCAAGTAATTGCTTTACTTAAAGCCAATCAAAACGAAAAAAATATTGAGAGTTGGAATAAACGAGGTTCAGCTCCTAATAGACTAAAGAGTTTCTGTATCGGCTTGACAGTTTTACGCAAACTAGCAAAACAAATTGGAAGAAATCGCAACCTAGCTCTTGAACTCTGGGAAACTGACATATACGACGCTAAAATTATAGCTTTACTCATTGATGACCCTAAACAAATAACACGAGAACAAGCTGAAATACAAGTTGATAATTTAAGGCAAGGTCATCTCGCTCACGTTTTCTCATCTTGTGGTGCATCTTTAGCCAAGACACATTTTGTTGTTCCCTTATTGGTTGAATGGATAAATGGTAAAGATACAATGCGCCAGAGTTGTGGTTATGGATTACTATATGAAGTCTCAAAATCCAAGAGAAAAGATGCACCGGGTGATGATTTTTTCTTAAAAAGAATTCAAGAAATCAACACATATTTTCATAAGGCTCATAAAAATGTACAACTTGCTATGGGTGGCGCACTAATAGGTATTGGT
>Ga0209291_1003917_pt1 | contig 10635 bp, 5 predicted proteins | sample GOMGulsemesocosm_FD_184633 | JGI IMG/M metagenome (GOLD analysis project Ga0209291, IMG submission 184633) | Methane-oxidizing microbial communities from mesocosms in the Gulf of Mexico - GOM9B Gulf of Mexico (SPAdes) (version 2) | ecosystem: Environmental > Aquatic > Marine > Cold seeps | place... | reverse complement strand
TTTGAATGGAAAAACATCAAAAAGTATTAATTATAAAAATAATCTTAAAGATGGTACATCTACCTATTATTTTGAGAATGGAAAAATCTCAAAAAAATCAAACTTCAAATTAGACAAAATTGATGGTGTTTTTTATACTTACAGCAAAGAAGGTTTACTTTATGACCAATCTAATTATAAAAATAATTTGAAACATGGAACCTCAATTGTGTATGATTATAAACCAGATAACACTCAATATATTTCAGAAAAAGGAAATTACAAAAATGGAAAGAAAAATGGTTTATTTGAGTATTTTGATTACTATTTCAATATCAAAACTAATCGCTATGGTAAAAAGTTGATACTTACAGCAAGTGAGAATTATAAAGATGGTTACCTACATGGCGAATGGTTGGATTATAATCATGAAAAAGGATTCTTATTGATTAAAACGAATTACATCAATGGGACAGAACATGGTACAAGATGGAATTACTGTCCACACGGAATAGATGTAGGAAAATTGTATAATTCACAAGAATATACTTTTGGTAAAGGAGAAGAAGGCAGAACTTTTTATTGTGACTGTCCTTGGCCTAACTAAGTTAATTAAAGCTTCAAACAATTAATTACAACAAAAAGGGGCGTTTGCCCCTTTTTGTTTTTAAAACCTGATTACCTTACACTTAACCTAACCATATTTTACCTACTGACTTTATTCAGTTTATAAAAGGCCTTCAAAAGTATTATTAACGGTAAAGAATTATTATATTTAAAACTTAAATATAATCCCCCTATGACTAACAGCACACACAACTTTTAAAAGCACATAAAATTAATATAAAACCATAGGGGTTTTATCAAACTAATTACACAACAAAAACAATGAACACAGCATCACACAATAAATTAGTATCTTTCATTTGGAGTATAGCAGATGACTGCTTAAGAGACGTTTACAATAGAGGGAAATATAGAGATGTTATTTTACCCATGGTGGTATTGAGACGTTTGGATGCCTTATTGGAATCTTCAAAAGATGCCGTGATGGAGGAATTGGCGTTTCAAAGAGATGAAGCTAAATTTACCGAATGGGATGAGTCTGGTTTAAAAGACGCCTCTGGTTATGTGTTTTACAACATTAGTGATTGGACCTTACAACGTTTAGCCAATACAGCTACAAATAGTCATCAAATATTGTTGGCTAATTTTGAAGATTATTTAAACGGTTTTAGCCCTAATGTTAAAGAAATTATAGAGAAGTTTAAATTAAAGACGCAAATTAGGCACATGGCTAGTAAAGATATTTTACTGGATGTGTTAGAAAAATTTACGGCTACAACTATTAATTTAACCCCATTTGAAAAAGAAGACAATGAGGGAAAAAAACTACCGCCTTTGACTAACTTAGGTATGGGGTATGTGTTTGAAGAATTGATTAGAAAATTTAATGAAGACAATAATGAAGAGGCTGGAGAACATTTTACGCCTAGAGAAGTTATTGACTTAATGACCCATTTGGTGTTTGACCCTATCAAAACCAATTTACCACCAGTCATGACTATTTATGATCCAGCATGTGGTTCTGGTGGGATGTTAACTGAAGCGCAAAACTTTATTAAAGATGAAGAGGGACAAATTAAAGCTTCAGGAGATGTGTATTTATATGGAAAAGAAATAAATGACGAAACTTACGCCATTTGTAAATCTGACATGATGATAAAGGGAGACAATCCTGAAAACATTAAAAATGGTTCTACCTTGTCTACCGATCAATTTGCAGGAGAGCATTTTGATTTTATGTTGTCTAACCCACCCTACGGAAAATCATGGGCAAGTGAATTAAAATATATTAAAGACGGAAAAGACGTCATTGACCCCCGTTTTATTGTGGAATTAAAAGACTATTGGGGAAATGCTTCTACTGTTGATGCAACCCCACGTTCGTCTGACGGACAATTGCTGTTTTTGATGGAAATGGTAAGTAAAATGAAAGCTGTCAATAAAAGTCATTTAGGTTCACGTATTGCGTCTGTTCACAATGGCTCTAGTTTATTTACTGGTGACGCCGGCGGTGGTGAAAGTAACATTAGACGTTACATAATTGAAAATGACATGTTAGATGCTATTGTTCAAATGCCAAATAACTTATTTTACAATACAGGTATTACTACTTATATATGGTTGTTAAGTAACAATAAACCCAAAGCCAGACAAGGTAAAGTACAATTAATTGATGCGGGGCAATTGTACCGAAAATTAAGAAAAAACTTAGGTAATAAAAACTGTGAATTTGCACCTGAACATATTTCAGAAATTATTGACACCTACACTGATTTTAAAAACGTAAAACGACAAGGAGAAGAAGGTATCGCCACTAAAGTATTTGACAATGCAGACTTTGGGTATTATAAAGTAACGGTAGAACGCCCTAAACGCTTAAGTGCTCAGTTTACTAATGACCGTATTGAAACTTTACGTTTTGACAAAAGTTTAAAAGAACCAATGGCATGGGCTTATGCTGAATTTGGAGATTCTGTCTATACAGACATTGCTAAACATAAAGACGACATTACGCAATGGTTAGAAAAAAATGACATTAATTTATCGTCTGCCAATAAAAACAAATTATTTAAACAAGCCACTTGGAAAAAACACCATAACCTAATTACAGAAGCTAATAGCTTAATGAAAGCGATTGGTGATAGTGAATTTAACGACTTTAATGTGTTTAAAACTAAAATTGACGCCCATTTAAAAGCAGAAAAAAACAAATTAGGTGCTAGCGAAAAAAAGGCTATTTTAAATGCGGTGAGTTGGTATGATGCCAAAGCAGAAAAAGTAATTAAAGGTAAAACTAAATTTAAAGCCGATAAGCTAAACGACTTATTAGCGCATTTAGGTTGTAAAGTAAACCACTTAGCCGACTATGGGTATTATGCGACCAAAACTAAAAACGAATTTTTGACTTACGAACATGAAGGTGATTTAAGAGACACTGAAAACGTGCCTTTAAAAGACATTATTCATACTTACTTTTTAAAAGAAGTTAAACCACATGTAGCAGAAGCTTGGCTAAATTTAGACGCTACTAAAATTGGATATGAAATTAGTTTCAATAAATACTTTTACCAACATAAACCATTAAGAGCTATTGAGGACGTTGCTAACGACATTTTAGCCTTAGAAAAAGAAAATGAAGGTTTAATTATGGATATTTTAAATTTAGCCTAAAATGACTGTAATCACAACACAAAAAATGGCCAAATATGCTGAATATAAATATTCAGGAGAAGGATGGATTGGTGCAGTTCCTAAAAAATGGGACATTGTTAGATTGAAGCATATTTTCAAAGAAAAGAAAATTACTCATAATCCAAAATTAAATTGTGGATCAATAAGTTTTGGTAAAGTTGTTTATAAGGATGATGATAAAGTTCCTATTAGCACAAAAGCCTCATACCAAGAAGTATTAAAAGACGAATATTTAATTAATCCGCTTAATTTAAATTATGACCTTATTAGTTTAAGAATTGCATTGTCGGATAAAAATGTAGTGGTTAGTTCCGGCTACATTGTTCTTCAAAACCATGCTAATATAGATAAATCATTTTATAAATGGCTACTTCATAGGTATGATGTTGCTTACATGAAATTACTAGGTTCGGGTGTAAGGCAAACCATTAATTTTAATCATATAGCCAACAGTTTATTGCCCTTACCACCTTTAAAAGAACAAACAGCCATAGCTAATTTTTTAGATGAAAAAACAACAAAAATAGACCAAGCCATAGCGCAAAAAGAGCAATTGATTGAATTACTAAAAGAACGTAAACAAATTTTAATTCAAAATGCCGTTACCAAAGGGTTAAACCCAAACGTAAAATTAAAACCCTCTGGTGTAGAATGGATTGGAGATATTCCTGAACATTGGGAGGTTAAAAGGTTGAAGTATCTGGTGAGTAATGTAATTTCTGGCCCATTTGGTTCATCATTAATTAAAGATGAATATGTAAAGGAGGGTTATAAGATATATGGACAAGAACAAGTTATTCCAAATAACTTCAGCATAGGAGACTATTATATCACTGAAAAAAAATTCAATCGAATGAAAAGGTATCGAGTATATGAAAATGATATTTTAGTAAGCTGTGTTGGAACATTTGGTAAAATAGCTTTAGTACCAAAAGATATAGAAGATGGAATTATTAACCCTAGACTTATTAAAATGGCTCCAAAGTTAAATATAATAATGCCTACCTATTTGCATGAGATATTGCTAAGTCGATTTTGTTTTAAACAATTTGAAAAAGTTTCAAGAGGGGGAACAATGGGTGTTATAAATATCGACTTATTATCAAAATTAATTATCATTTTACCTTCCAATTCAGAACAAGTCGCAATTTTAAAATTTATTAAAAAAGGTAGAGAGAATATAGATAATTCGATCACAATAAATCAAACTCAAATTAAAAAATTAAAAGAATATAAGGCTACAATAATTAATAGTGCAGTTACGGGTAAAATAAAAGTGTGTTAAAATACTAGGTAAAATGAAAAAAGATAAGATTATCAAAAAACTGTACGCCTGTTTAGATACTGCGGATATGGATGGGTTTGAAAAATATGTTAATAAATTCATAGATGAATATGATGAATCAGAAGTGTCACAAGAATTAGCCATATTTTTAGCAAAAGAATATACTGCTTCAAGAGCAGACACCATTGCCCTATTAATGGAACTCATTATTCGTCAAAACCCAAACCTTGCCTTAATCAATTACCCCGAAAATCATTTTTTTAGAGTAGTCATCATTACCGGTTCAATAGAATTATTTGAGTGTTATACTGAAGAAGCCATAGAGCCTCATTTAGAAAATGCGTCAGATGAAGACTACAAAGCATATTACACAAAATTACTACACTTAGCCGCTAAATTAAACACCTTATATTCTGATCAATACGAGCCAATTATAAAAGGCATAAACTTTAACGGTGGCTTTCCAAATGAATCAGACGACAGTTTATTATCTATTCATAAGTCTGATTTTGAAACTATGAATGACACAGTAAACCTATACAACATTATGGTGGGTAGGCGTAACGTCATAAAAGCATTAATGGATAAAGCCGGGATGAAACATTAGAGGTATGGGTGAAGTGAAAGAAGAAATAGAGCCAAAAATTATTAGTGTACAAGCATTACTAAGTCTATCATTATCTATACCTAATTACCAACGTCCCTACAAATGGTCCGAAAAAAATGTAAATCAATTAATAGATGATATTTTGCAGTTTAAAAACAAACCTGCTTACCGACTAGGTACTATTGTTTTTAATCAAGAAAAAGACAGTTCAACTTTACATATTGTTGATGGTCAACAACGCACACTAACATTATTATTGATAGCACAGGCAATTCAAAATAATATAATCTTAAATGAAAGTATTGCAAAAGCCAATATCAAATTACCTAACTTAAATTTATTAGAAAATTTAAGTTTTAAAAATAATACTACAAAAAATAATCTAAGAGATAATTACAGATTAATTGCAAGAAGAACAGTTGACTTTGATGTAGAAACTGTTCAGTTTTTTTATAATAAATGTGGAGTCGTAAAAGTAGTTTTACATGATATTTCTGAAGCTTTTCAATTTTTTGATTCTCAAAACGCAAGAGGTAAAGACTTATCACCTCATGATTTATTAAAAGCTTTTCATTTACGAGAAATGGCAGGTAGCACGAACGAAACCGAACGAATAAATGCTGTCAACAAATGGGAAAACATGAGTAATTATAAGCTCAGAACTACTTTTTCCTTATATTTATTTAGAATAAGGCAATGGTCAAAAGGAAAATCAGCAAGACATTTCACAAAAAATAATATTGACACTTTTAAAGGCATTAGCCCAACTGTAAAAGAACCTTATCCTTTTGCTAATATTTATAGAATAAGTCATTTCTACATTGAGGGTTATAATCAAGATTTTAATAGAAATATTGATGGCAGAGAAATGGATTACCCTTTTCAAATAGATCAAGTCATGATTAATGGTAAACGATTTTTTGAATTAATTAACCATTATGTTACAGTAATAAATCAAACAAATAAGAATAATCAGGAAAATAAAATTATTAAGTTAATTAATGATTATCCTGGTATGCATAGAACTGGCGATAAATATGTGAGAAATTTATTTGACTGTGCACTTATATATTATATAGATAAATTTGGAGAAGTTGAATTAGAAAGGGTAATTGAGCGTATTTTTATTTGGGCGTATTCATTAAGACTAGAACTCCATTCTGTACAGTTAGCATCTATAGACAATAAGGCATTACAATATCCAAATATGTTTAAACGCATTAAAGAGGCCTTAAAGCCAAGTGATGTTTTAAACGTAAAACTTAATGCCATTACTGTGACTAAGACTATTAAAACATCTCCAACTTCATTAAAAAAAGTTCACCTTTTAATAGAAAAATTTGATAATCTAAACTACTTAAATGAATAAACCAATCCCAACATATAGTATTAAGGCATTATTTAAGTCAGCGGACAAATATATTATACCTATTTATCAACGAAATTATGCTTGGGGCGAACCTCAAATCACACAATTGGTTCAAGATATATTTGACTATGCCACTAAAGAAACTGAATCATATAAAGCCTATTACATTGGGACTTTAGTAGTTTACGATAGAATATTAGAAAATGAAACAATTTATGAAACAATTGATGGCCAACAAAGGTTAACCACATTATCTTTACTTATTAGCGCATTAAAAAGGTTAAATTACAAGGCTGATATTGAAAATAACATGCAACTATCATTTGATAGTAGAAAAAAATCTACAGACACATTATCTGTTATTTTAAGTGAGAATAAATCACTTCAATTTGTTGAAACCGTTAATTATAACGAGAACATACAACAAGGCTATTATTTTGTAGAGAAAGCATTAAATAAAATAGTAAAAGGAAAAGACAAAACTGTTTTTGTAAATTATTTACTTAATAATGTTAAAGTTGTTCGTGTATCGGTTCCAGAAGAAACCAATTTAAATCATTACTTTGAAATAATGAATAACCGTGGTGAACAGCTTGAGAAACATGAAGTACTCAAAGCCAGCATGTTAGAGGTTGTTAAAGCTAACAAACCTCTTTCTAATGCATTTAATCAAATTTGGGAAGCCTGTGCAGACATGGAACGATATGTTCAATACGGTTTTACCACAGATCAACGTTCACTGATATTTGGCAGTGAGAATTGGAATAATCTAACTTGTAATTCTTTAAACGAAATCTCTGATATAATAGAGCAGTCAAGCGATTCAAAAAACACAAACAATGAATTTACAAGTACAAATGATGAATATAAAATTAGTGAAATAATAAAATTTAACGGTTCATTTGATGCAAACACTGACCACAAAGAAGACGCTCCAGAACGATTTAATTCTGTTATAAATTTTCCAAATTTTTTGTTACATGTATTAAGGATTCAAACTAATAATGACATCACATTAGATGATAAGAGCTTACTCGACTCTTTTCCTAAATCTTTGTTAACTCAAGATTTTGTGTCTGAGTTTGGATTTAACCTTTTAAAAATTAAATTCTTATTTGATAAATACATCATAAAACGTGAATTTATAAAAGATAACGACCAATGGAGTTTGAAACATTTAAAATGGTATAATGGTAACAAAATAAGTTATATCAATACTTTTGGTGAAATTGAAGATACTGATAGTACAAATAAAGAAATTATTATATTACTTAGTATGTTTCATGTATCAGCGCCAACATTAGTTTACAAACACTGGTTAAATGCCTCATTAAAATTCATTTTTCAGAACAATATGATTAGTTCAAATGAATATAGAGATTACTTAAAAAAATTAGCTCAAACATTTTTATTTGATAGATATATAACAAATACTCCTATTAATTATTATGAAATAATTTATAGTAATGGTGCTAATACAATTAACAAACTAACTGAAAACTATGATTTAGATTTACTTGACAAAGGTACTTTAGTAGAAAATTTTGTCTTTAATTATTTAGATTATATTTTATGGGCAAAAAAAACAGACGGATATAAAGGTTTTGAATTTACATTTAGAAGTTCTGTCGAGCATTATTACCCTCAGAATCCTGTAGGTAATGTGAAAAAGATTAATGAAAGGGTGTGCGATAGCTTTGGTAATCTATGTTTAATTAGTCGTTCAAAAAATTCTAAACTCAGTAATCATTTACCAGAAGCAAAAAAACAATTCTACACAAAATCAAAAATTGATAGTTTAAAACAAAAACTGATGATGGAAACTGATTGGAATGAAAGCGAAATTAAGAAGCACGGTAAAGAAATGAAAGATTATCTTGTTAAATTTTAAAATTCAACCTATGAAAAGTAAAACAAACGAACAAGCCTTAGAAGCTTCAATAGAAAAAGTCCTAACAGGAACATGTTTAGAAGACTTAAAAGTAGAAGGTATTACTGTTTTAGAAGATGCAGAACATTACCGTTCGGGTAACGGATTTTATTTGGGTAATCCAAATGATTTTAATCCTCAATTTGCTATTGATGAAGCTAGGTTTTGGAACTTTTTAGAAACCACACAACCAAAGGAATTAGAAAAAATTCAACGTCAAAGTGATTGGAAATTAAAAATCACCACCCGTTTAGGCCGCATACTTAAAAAGCACGGTATTTTACATGTGCTTAAAAAGGGATTAGAAGTGGAAGACGCTCATTTTGTTTTGTTTTATCAATTACCCTTGGCTAGTAGTAGCCAAACCGTAATAGACAATTTTGAAAATAACCAGTTTAGTGCTACGCGTCAATTACGTTATTCGGTAACCAACCAGAGAGAAGAAATTGACATGGTTTTGTTCGTGAATGGGTTACCCATTATCACAATGGAATTAAAAAACCATTGGACAGGACAAAATGCTAAGGTACACGGTCAAAATCAATACAAAACACAAAGAGACATCACCCAACCGTTATTAAACTTTGCCAGGTGTATTGTTCATTTTGCTGCAGATACAGAAGAAGTGTATATGACTACCAAATTAAATGGTAAAAACACTTTCTTTTTACCATTTAACAAAGGGAATAATCATGGAAAAGGTAATCCACCTAATCCAAATGGTCATAAGTCAGATTATTTATGGAATGATGTATTTACACGTAAAAGTTTAGCTAATATAATTCAACATTTTGTACGATTAGACGGTAAACCAAAAGATGCTTTAAATACACGTACGTTATTTTTTCCCAGATTCCATCAAATGGATGTGGTTAGAAAAATTGTAAACCACGCCAGTGAAAACGGAGTTGGTCAAACCTATCTAGTTCAACATTCGGCAGGTTCAGGTAAATCTAACTCCATTACATGGTTAGCGTATCAATTAATTGAAACTTACCCTAAATCAGATTTAGTGGATGGAAATAGAGGTGTGAATAACCCCTTATTTGATACTGTCATTGTAGTAACCGACCGTAGATTATTAGATAAACAAATTCGTGAAAACATAAAAAGTTTTTCTGAGGTTAAAAACATAGTAGCACCCGCCTACTCTTCTAAAGAATTAAGAGAGAGTTTAGAGCAAGGCAAAAAAATAATTATTACCACCATACAAAAGTTTCCGTTTATTGTGGATGGTATTGCCGATTTAAGTGATAAACGTTTTGCTGTAATTATTGATGAAGCACATAGTTCTCAAGGTGGCTCAACGTCTGACAAGATGAATGAAGCCATGGGGAATAATAAAGGAGATGCAGACACAGATTCTCTGGATGCTCAAGACAAAGTTATTCAAGCTATGGCTGCGCGTAAAATGAAAGGTAATGCGTCATACCTAGCATTTACAGCCACACCAAAACCAATTACATTAGAAAAATTTGGCGTAAAACAAGAAGATGGTTCCTTTAAACCTTTCCATTTATATTCTATGAAGCAAGCCATAGAAGAAGGCTTTATTATGGATGTATTAGCCAATTATAATGTACTTAAAAGTTATTATGAAATTGTAAAATCAATTGAAGATAATCCTGAATTTGACATTAAAAAAGCACAGAAAAAATTAAGGGCTTACGTAGAACGCAATCAAAAAACAATAAATACCAAGGCAGAAGTTATTTTAGATCATTTTATACCACAAATTGTGAATAAAAAGAAACTAAAAGGAAAAGCCAAAGCCATGGTGATTACTCAAAGTATAGAGTCAGCCATAAGATATTATAAAGCCTTAAAAAGTATCATTGAATCTAAAGGCAATCCTTTTAAAATTGTGGTATCTTTTTCTGGCGAAAAAGAAGTAGATGGTATTGTGTACACAGAAGCCGACTTAAATGGTTTTCCTGAAAAAGATACTAAAGACACTTTTGATACTGATGAGTATCGAATTTTAGTAGTAGCCAATAAATACTTAACAGGATTTGACCAACCAAAATTAACGGCCATGTATGTAGATAAAAAACTACAAGGCGTATTGGCTGTTCAAGCGTTATCAAGATTAAACCGTTCAGCTAATAAATTAGGTAAGAAGACAGAAGATATTTTTGTGCTTGATTTCTTTAACAGCACAGATGATATTAAAGCGTCATTCGATCCTTTTTATACCTCCACTACAT
>Ga0209291_1003910_pt1 | contig 10643 bp, 10 predicted proteins | sample GOMGulsemesocosm_FD_184633 | JGI IMG/M metagenome (GOLD analysis project Ga0209291, IMG submission 184633) | Methane-oxidizing microbial communities from mesocosms in the Gulf of Mexico - GOM9B Gulf of Mexico (SPAdes) (version 2) | ecosystem: Environmental > Aquatic > Marine > Cold seeps... | reverse complement strand
ATGGTGTAGCTGAGGTGATTAGAGAAGGGAAGGGAAGTTTAGATATTTTATAAGAATTAAATTATTGTATATACAAAAAATGCACAATTATTTAATTGTGCATTTTTTGTACCATTTATGATAACTTATTCTTTCGCTAAGTTTTTCATTTCAGTTTCTATCATGTCATAAAATTGATCGATCTTAGGTAAAACAACAATTCTAGTTCTACGGTTTTTTGCTCTGTTTTCAGCAGTGTCATTATCAACTAAAGGAACATAATAACTTCTTCCTGAGGCAATCAATTGTTCAGGTTTTACATTTAAACTTTCCAGTACACGAACTATAGATGTAGCTCTTTTTACACTTAGATCCCAGTTATCAATCAAGACTCCGCTTTTAAATGATTTATTGTCAGTATGGCTCTCTACCATACATTCAAAATCTGGTTTACTATTTACCACTTTGGCAACTTTTGATAGTACCCCTTTCGCTTTACTGGTTACATTATAGCTCCCACTTTTAAATAACAATTTATCAGCAATAGAAATGAAAACTACCCCTTTTTCAACATTTATATTAATGTCAGGATCGTTAATTCCAACCTCACGTTTTAAACTAGTAACCAAAGCTAAGGTTACACTGTCTTTTTTAGTTAATGCATCTTGTAAACGCCCAATTTTGAGGTCTTTCTCTTTTAAACTCTCTAAAGATTTTTCAAGATTGTTTGCTCCTTTAGTAGTTAGAATTGTTAAGTCCTTAGATGTTTCTAGTAAGCCTTTGTTTGTTTTTCTCAATTCAGCTAGTTGCTCTTCCAAAGCTTTAGCTCTTGCGGAAGCAGATGCTTTATTTTCTAAGCAACTATTTAATTTTACTGTTGCAGAATTTAATAAATCTTGTGTTTTTTTTTGTTTTTCTTCTAATGATGTGAATTTTTTCTGAGAAACACATGAACTAAGAAGGATTAACGTGGTAATTGGTATAAACAATTTTGTTCTCATAAAATGTAATTTAATATTATAAAGCAAAGGTAAGTTTTAAAGGGAATCGGGGGATGTAGTTAACATTATTTTAACCGTAATTAAACGTTGCAATAAATTATATTTAATTAGAAGAATAATTTAAATAGTCAGAAGAACTGTTGATTAAAAATATTTAAAATTAGTTCATGATTAATACATCTTTTTTAAGAAATAAATGGCTAACCATCCGTAGGGAAAACACTAGCTTGATAGGCTCCAATATCATAATTTCCTGTAGTTCTAACAGTGTTTAGAATATCATTGAAACTAGGGATGATTTCCAAACCAGTGTTATCTCCAGGAGAAACACTTTCTTCTATTTGAAATTGATTATTGAATTTATCTAGAAACTTCGGTTCTTGATTAAAAATGTTTCCTTCATAAAAAATAGGGTTATTAAAATCGTATAAAGGGTTGTTTGTAAGTTGATTAGAGGAATCATCAAAACGCATTAAGCAATTGGTAAATTTATAATTAAATGCTGCGCCATCTTCTTTTTCAAATGAAAATTCTAAATTTTCATTTCCATATATAATACAGTTCGTGAATGTAGCATTTAAATCAGAAATAAATAATGTGTCAATAGTTGATAGAGAATTACTTAATACTAAAGTAGGGTAGGAACGAAATCCATTACTCCAGTAATTTGTAAAAGTACAGTGCTTAAAGTCGTACGTACCTCCTAAAGCTAATGAAACACTTGCTTGCCCACAGTTTCCTATGACAATATTTTTTCCTTCTATATCACCATTAAAAGCAAATAATCCGTTAACTGAATGATTGTATAGCTGTGTATTGGTAATCGTTGTTGTTAAATCACCATCATTTCCATCACTACGTAGTCCTATAGTTGCATTTTTTATAGTAACATGATTAAAAAGATTATTACTACTTCCTTCTTGCAGCCATATGGTTCCCCATTGTCCAGGTATATCACTAAAAGCTGGTTCTAATCGATCCCCTTCAAAGATAATTTCATTTTCTAATAGCTCTGGGTCAGTACTCACATCACCATTAGCAATTATAGTAGCGCAATTTGGCACAATCAACCCTGCATTTTTATGAAAATGAATACGGGAACCTTCTTCAATTGTAAGTGTTTCACAAGCTGGAACTGTCGGATAGCCATAAATAACATATGGGATGGTGTTGGTCCAGTTTAATTGTGATAATGTTAGATCAAAATTATTTAATTCGCCTTCGTTTAATGTCGCTGGATATATAAAATTAGCATCTTTTACTAAAGTGACCAGTGCTACTTTTTGATTAAAGTTGTTAGCATCAAAAAGGATATTGTCTGTATATAAAAATTCTGTCGCTGTTGAGGTATATTCAATTATATCAATAGTTGTTTCTACAAAAATATAAATACTGTCTTTTGCTTTTACCTCAATATTTTCAAAGGATTGTCCTGAAATCCCATCAACCATTAATCTATATTTTGATGTTGCTCCGTTTTCTAAGCTAATCGTTGGGATATGAATATCATTACTACTAGTATTATATACTTTTAAGTTATAGGTGCTAGATCCAATATTTGTAAAAACAGTGTCCAAATAAACCGTTTCTTTTGAAAAACTCAGATTACCAGTGCTTGCTATAGTATCAAAATCTTTACGACATGCGCTTGTAAATATGATTACTAAAAGAGTAGTTATAGTGATAAAAGTGTTTTTCATTGTTGTTAGTTTACGTAATGGTAAAAGTATAACTTTTTTAATAAAAAAATATTGCCTGATAGCTAGGATTATTGGTTTTATTAAACAGATATTTTAATGTCGGTATTTAGGGTTTTTATTGTTTTCTCTGAATAGATTGGTGAATCTGGTAAATAGGTTGCCTCCAATCCATCGTTTTTCAATATATATTCCACCAGTAACAATAACAGCTTCTTTATAAGAACTAGTCAGGTTTAAGGTTTATCTTAAGTGTTTCTTTATCTGCTTTAACTTCATAATCATGATATCCAACATAACTAATAATTAAGATAGTCTCAGTTTTACAATCTAAATTGAACTTCCCATCAAAGTCAGTAGAAGTATACGTAGTAGCCCCTTTGATTTGTACAGTGGCTCCAGGTAAAGGCATATCGGTTTCATCTACAATGGTTCCATTTATAGAAATGCTGTCATTTACACGTGTGTTTTGTAGTGGAATAGACACAAACTTTTTATTAGTTTGAATTGTTTTTGGTTTCTCTTGTGCTTTTGAAGGACTAGCATTTAGCAGAAGTAATGAGAAAATTCCTGATAAAGCATAGGATAAGTAGTTATGTTGTGCTTTTCGTTGTAACACTAGAGGTCTTTCTAGTTGCTTACTGGTAAATCGACCGCATAAATTAATTTGTTTGTTAAACTTATTAATGAGTTGTTCATCAGAGTACGATGTAAAGTCGAATACTTCTTTTGTGCATGCGTTGCAAAATTTACCTTTTTCAGTATTGGTCATTTTACTCCAGTCTTCATGACAAGGTTCAGGAACAGTAATTTTTAAGCTATTCATAAGTAAATTGGTTTATGAAGTAAAAGAACTTATAAAAAAGATAGTATACTAGTTATAATGAGTGAACAATGATTCTGATTGAGGCTACTTAAGTATTTAATTAGGCTATAGTTTTTCTCCAAAGGCTAAATCACCTGCATCACCTAATCCTGGTACGATATAAGACTTGGTATTCAATTTGAGGTCTACTGCGCCAACCCATAAAGTAGCATTTTCAGGTAAGTGTTTTAAAATATAATCAACTCCTGATTGACTAGCAATTAATACAGCAATATGGATATGAACAGCTATTCCTCTGTTTTTTAATGTTTTTAAAGCAACTCGAATAGATTCTCCAGAAGCCAACATAGGATCAGATAAAATAACTGTTTTATCATTGATATTAGGACATGCCAAATAATCAGTATCTATAGTAAAACTATGGTCTGATTTTGTTTTTCTATATGCCCCAATAAATCCGTTTTCGGCACGATCATAATAATTTAAAAAACCCTGATGAAAAGGTAGTCCAGCACGAAGAATAGTTGCTAAAACTATTTTTGAGCTAATTAATTGTATGCTTTTGGTTCCTAGTGGAGTAGTGATGGTTTTATTTTGGAAAGATAGCTTTTTACTAATTTCATAAGCAAAAATTTCTCCCATGCGCTCACAGTTTCTTCTGAAACGCATAGAGTCTTTTTGAATACTCACATCTCTTATTTCTGAAATAAATGTGTTGAAAATTGAATTTTCACTGCTTAAATTGATGTATTTCATGTCTTAATTAATCAATTTTATTTCAAATAATTTATCCCAATTTTTCCCAGTAACAAAAATAGTATTAGTAGCTTCATTATAAGCAATACCATTTAATACATTTAGTTTAGGGTGCTGTGTTACTTTTTCTTTTAATGAATTACAATTGATAACAGCTTCAACTTCTCCATTTATAGGATTGATAATAGCAATCCCATTTTGCTCATATATGTTTGCGTATATCTTTCCATTAATCCATTCTAATTCATTTACCCTTTTTACTTTACTAGTATTAGTATATATTTGAATGTAATCTTCTTCTTCAAGAGTAGTACTGTTTAAAGTCCATATTTTATCAGTACCATCTGATTTATAAAGTCTTTTACCATCGTTACAAATTCCCCAACCTTCATTACTTTTTTTGTATTTAAAAGTTTTTGTTTTTGAAAAATCCTCTGGATTGTATACAAAACCAACTTTTGCTTTCCATGTTAATTGGAATAACTCATCGTTTAAAAAGGTGAGTCCCTCACCAAAGTGGTTTGGTGCTAGGTCTATTTTACGTACTATTTCTCCAGTTTTATAATTTAACTTTCTTAAAGTAGATGCTTTGTACTGTCCTGTACTTTCGTATAATTCACCTTTATAAAATTCTAATCCCTGGGTATAAGCATCTATGTCATGTGGATATTCATTTATAATTTCAAAATGAAGTACTTTGGGTTTGTTCTGTGATAGGATTTCTATTTTCTTTTTAAGAATAACTAAATCATTGTTATAGTTAAAAGTAGCTTTTATCGTTTTTGTTCCTAGTTTACCTGAATTAAAGCTAAATTTATCAGTTTTAATCTTTTCATCGTTGATATGATAGCTAATAGGGCCAATTTCTAGATTTTTTTTGTTTGAAACAGTAAAATTTACGGATTCTCCAAAGGTATATTTAGCTTTATTGTCACTAGTTTCAATAGAAAAAAGTTTATTTACATCTTTTTCTTCCTCAGTACAAGAATTAGATATAATACTTAAAATTATGATTGCTAATAAGTTAAATGACTTCATGCTTTTGTTAATTTTTTTAAGCAAGGTAAATGAATTAAATCAGACAAAAAAATGATTGTGTATAATGAAAAAGGTTGTATATTTGCACCGGCAAGTCCTACACAACTAGCTCCTGTTGAATCCTCCAGGGCGGGAACGCAGCAAAGGTAAATGGTTGAGCGGTGTGATGTAGGGAGCTTGCCATTTTTTGTGCGCTAAAGTCAAGGTTTTTTTAATCAGAATTTAAACAGACTAGCTATTTAAATAATTTCTTCTTAATAATTTTAATTTTTATAATGTGAATTAACGTATTTTTACGTGCTTTACATATTCATTAAATTTAATCAGTAAACATAACTAATGTCTAAAGTTGTATTAATTACAGGAGGTTCTTCTGGTATAGGGAAATCTGTAGCCACCTTTTTGTCTGAAAAGGGTTTTATCGTTTATGGAACAAGTAGGAACCCTGATAGAATCACTGAGAAACTACCTTTTGAGTTAATAGCATTGGATGTAGCGGATGTGGAAACAATACAAGCGGCTGTTTCTTTAGTTGTTGCTAAAGAAGGAAGGTTAGATGTATTGATAAATAATGCTGGAGTAGGCATAACTGGTCCGATAGAAGAAACACCAGATATAGAGATAAAAAAAGCATTTCAAACAAATGTTTTTGGTCCTATTGATTTGATTAAGGCTATTTTGCCACAAATGCGAATTCAAAATAGTGGGTTGGTTATAAATATTACTTCTATAGCAGGCTATATGGGATTGCCGTATAGGGGGATTTATTCTGCTACAAAAGGAACTTTAGAGTTGTTAACTGAGGCGTTAAGAATGGAGGTTAAAAATTTTAATATTCAAATGACTAATGTCGCTCCTGGTGATTTTGCTACAAACATTGCTTCTGGTCGTTATCATTCTCCTGTGTTGGAGGACTCACCATATAAAATTCCTTACGGAAATACCTTAAAAATGATGAATGAACATGTTGATGAAGGAAATGATCCAATTGAAATGGCGCAGATTATTTATAGAATTATTAATAGTGACAGCCCTAAAATACATTATAAAGTAGGGGCTTTTATGCAGAAATTTTCAATTGTATTAAAGCGAATTCTACCCGATAAAATTTACGAGAAATTATTGTTAAACCATTATAAATTATAAAGGTCATTGAATTTAATTGAAGCACTACTTCATCATATTAACTTATAAAACTAAACTAATGAAATTTTTTATTGATACAGCAAACTTAGATCAAATTAGAGAAGCACAATCCTTAGGGGTACTTGATGGTGTAACTACAAACCCATCATTAATGGCGAAAGAAGGGATTACTGGGACTAATAATATTTTAAAACATTATGTAGCTATTTGTAATATAGTTGATGGTGACGTAAGTGCGGAAGTTATCTCAACTGATTATGATGGAATGATAAGGGAAGGAGAGTTACTTGCTGAATTACATCATCAGATTGTAGTGAAGTTACCAATGATTAAAGATGGTATTCGTGCAGCTAAATATTTTAGTGATAAAGGTATAAAAACAAATGTGACTTTAGTTTTTTCCGCAGGTCAGGCATTATTAGCAGCAAAAGCTGGAGCGACTTATGTTTCTCCTTTTATTGGTAGATTAGATGATATATCTACAGATGGTTTAAACTTAATTGAGGAAATTAGAACTATATTTGATAATTACGGGTATGAAACTGAAATACTTGCAGCTTCTGTTCGTCATACAATGCATATTATTGATTGCGCAAAAATAGGAGCTGATGTAATGACTGGCCCACTAAGTGCTATTGAGGGTTTATTGAAGCATCCATTAACAGATATTGGTTTAGCTAAGTTTTTAGCTGATTATCAGAAGGGAAATAATTAGGTTGTGTAGTATTGTTTTTTTTTCAAAATATTAACATTTTTAATTTTGATATGTTTAAAAAAAGTGTAAATTGATCTCAATTATCAATATTAAATTTTAAATGATGAAAAAAATAACATTAAGTATAGCTTTAATTGTAGTTTTAGGAGCTATTTCTTGTAGAGAAACAAAAAAAGAAATGGACAAGGCAGGTGATCAAATAGAGAATGCTGCTGAGGTAACAAAAGACGCTGTAAATGAAGCTGCTAATGCAACTGAAAATGCTGTAAATGAAGCAGTAGATGGGGTAAAGGACGCTGCAGGTGAAGCAGTTGATGACGCTAAAAATGTAGCTGGTGATGCAGTTGATTCAGTAAAAGAAGCTGCGGGTGATGCAGTTGATTCAGCTAAAGGTACTGCAACTGATGCAGCAAAAGCAACAGAAGAAAAGGCAAAAGATTTAGTAAAAGATGCTAAAGATGCTTTGAAGTAAAGGATTAGTCAAATAAATATAAAAAAGCCACTTATTATTTAAGTGGCTTTTTTTTTGGTTATAGTTTAAATAAAGTGTGTTTATTTTCTAGTGATAACTTTTTCTACAGCGTTTATGATTGCAGTGTCGTCTAATCCGTATTTTTTCATTAATTGTTCAGGAGTTCCTGATTCGCCGAACGTATCATTTGTAGCAACAAACTCTTGAGGTGTTGGAGTATTTTGTGCTAAAACCCTAGCAACGCTTTCACCTAATCCACCTAAATGGTTATGTTCTTCCGCAGTAACTACACAACCAGTTTTAGCAACTGAAGTAAGTATAGCATTTTTATCTAAAGGTTTAATGGTGTGAATATTGATTATTTCAGCAGAAATGCCTTTGGCTTCGAGTGCTTCAGCCGCCTTTAATGCTTCCCAAACTAAGTGTCCAGTAGCTAGAATAGTAACATCAGTTCCTTCTGTTAATTGTATCGCTTTTCCTATTTCAAATTTCTGGTCAACAGGAGTGAAGTTAGCAACTTTTGGTCTACCAAACCTTAAATAAACTGGACCTACATAGTCGGCGATAGCTTCTGTAGCAGCTTTCGTTTGATTATAGTCACATGGATTTATTACGACCATTCCTGGTAGCATTTTCATTAATCCGATATCTTCTAATATTTGGTGTGTAGCACCATCTTCTCCTAGGGTTAACCCAGCATGTGAAGCACATATTTTTACATTTTTATCAGAATACGCAATAGATTGACGTATTTGATCATATACTCTACCTGTAGAGAAGTTAGCAAAAGTTCCTGTAAAAGGAATTTTACCACCAATAGTCATTCCTGCAGCAACGCTCATCATGTTAGCTTCTGTAATCCCCATCTGGAAAAAACGTTCTGGATTGTTAGCAATAAACTCATCCATTTTTAAAGAACCAACTAAGTCAGCACATAAAGCAACTACATTTTCATTAGCCTTTCCTACAGCCGCTAAACCAGCTCCAAAACCAGAACGAGTATCTTTTTTACCTTGATCTATATATTTTTTCATTGTTATTGTGCTTTGTAGATTAATAATCTCCTAACGTTTCAGGATTTTGTGCTAATGCATTTGCTAATTGTTCGTCGTTAGGCGCTTTACCATGCCATGCATGTGTGTTCATCATAAAATCTACCCCATTACCCATTTCGGTATGCAATAAAATACAAACAGGTTTTCCTTTTCCTGTTCTACTCTTAGCTTCAGTTAAAGCTTTTAGAATAGTATCGATGTTATTACCTTCTTTAACATCTAAAACATCCCATCCAAAAGCTTCAAATTTTGCTTTTAAATCTCCTAATGGTAATACGTCATCTGTAGCACCATCAATTTGTTTTTTGTTATAGTCAACAGTAGCAATATAATTGTCTACCTTATTTCCAGCAGCATACATTGCAGCTTCCCAAATTTGGCCTTCTTGTAATTCACCATCTCCATGTAAGCTGTACACAGTAGTGTCTTCCCCATTTAACTTTTTAGTTAAAGCAGCTCCTATAGCTACACTCATTCCCTGACCTAATGAACCAGAGGCAATTCTTACCCCATCCAAACCTTCATGCGTTGTTGGATGCCCTTGTAAACGAGTGTTTAGTAGCCTGAAAGTACTTAATTCTGATACTGGAAAATAACCATTTCGTGCTAATACACTATAATAAACAGGAGATATATGTCCGTTTGATAAAAAGAATAAATCTTCATTGAAACCATCCATTTTAAAATTGGTGTCATGCTTCATTACTTCCTTGTATAAGCAAACTAAAAATTCGGCACACCCTAAAGAGCCTCCTGGGTGTCCAGAATTTACTTTATGTACCATTCGTAAAATATCTCTACGAACCTGAATAACTTGATCTTGTAACTGTTGTGTTGGCATCTTGTGTTGTTAAAAATATGTTGCAAAAATAGATTTTTAATACCTATAATAAAAACTATTTTCTAAGCAATTGTTAACGAATAATAAGATTTGCTAACAATTTTGTTTTTATTAAGATTTACTTATCTATTAGTTGTTATATTTGCTTCCATATTAAACCATAATTTATAGTTTAATATACTGAGGTTTTCCTTAAATAAACATCCTTGGGGTAGGTGCGCTGTATGAATTAAGAATAATATTTTATACAAGGTAAGTCTTGAGGTGTTAAACCCACTAGTGGGATAAAAAACACTATTAATCCAAAGTTTTGTGTGTTTGCACAGGACAAAGTTGATTTTGATATATGCAATTTGAAATAAACGCAAAAGATGCTAAATCTAAGGCAAGAGCTGGTAAAATGACAACTGCTCATGGAGTCATTGAAACTCCTATATTTATGCCTGTAGGGACTATAGGTACTGTCAAGGGAGTACATCAAACAGAACTTAAAAATGAAATTAATCCCGATATTATATTAGGGAATACATATCACTTGTATTTGCGCCCTGGTATGGAAATTATGGAAAAAGCTGGTGGCTTACATAAATTCATGAATTGGGATAGGAATCTTTTGACAGATTCTGGAGGATATCAAGTATATTCACTTTCTTCAAACAGAAAAATTAAAGAAGATGGAGTAAAGTTTAAATCACATATTGATGGTTCTTACCATTTTTTTTCTCCAGAATTTTCTATGGATGTACAAAGAAGTATCGGTGCAGATATTTTTATGGCATTTGATGAATGTACACCATACCCTTGTGATTACAATTATGCAAGAAGATCAATGCATATGACACATCGTTGGTTGGATAGATGTATTAATCACTTAGAAGAAACTCCAGTTAAATATGGTTTTGATCAAGCATTTTTTCCAATAGTTCAAGGAAGTACATATAAGGATTTACGCAAACAATCCGCAGAATTTATAGCCTCAAGAGAAGCAGTAGGAAATGCAATTGGTGGACTGTCAGTAGGAGAGCCTGCAGATGAATTATATGGAATGACAGAAGTTGTTTGTGATGTTTTGCCAGAAGATAAGCCACGTTATTTAATGGGGGTTGGTACTCCAATA
>Ga0209291_1003907_pt1 | contig 10653 bp, 9 predicted proteins | sample GOMGulsemesocosm_FD_184633 | JGI IMG/M metagenome (GOLD analysis project Ga0209291, IMG submission 184633) | Methane-oxidizing microbial communities from mesocosms in the Gulf of Mexico - GOM9B Gulf of Mexico (SPAdes) (version 2) | ecosystem: Environmental > Aquatic > Marine > Cold seeps | place... | reverse complement strand
TCACTAAGAGTTAATAAATATTAATATGTGGCAATTATAGTGGGTTTAGCCCTTGCTGTAACTATTTATTGCAAGGGCCATATAATTGACTGAGCTAGAGACGCTTAAAACTTATTAAGGTAAGTTTTTACTGATTTTAATGAGTTAGTTAACTTCTACGTTTTCAATATCAAAGATAAAAAATCTAAATAAAGTAGTGACGTGAAACTTATCTAATAAAACGATAAATAAACTAGAGTAAACTACTGTACTCGAGTAATATTTGTTCACACCAAGTATCTAAGCGTTCATCGGTTAAATTGTACTGGCTATCTTCATCTAATGATAAACCGACAAATTTACCTCCATCATTGGTTAATGCTTTTGATGCCGTAAATTCATAACCTTGATTTGGCCAATAACCGATCACGGATGCACCTTGTGCCACAACTTGCTCGTGTAACATACCAAGAGCATCTTGAAACCATTCGGTATAACCCACTTGATCGCCCATGCCATATAAAGCAATGATCTTATCTGAAAGGTCTAATTGATTTATATCACTCCAAATAGACTCCCAATCTTCTTGTAGTTCACCATAATCCCACGTTGAAATACCAAAAATAATAAAATCATAGTCTAAGCACAGCGCTAATGGCTGATCTTTGATATTCACCAAATCAACCAAGTCAGCACCTATGATTGCTTGAATTTTCTCGGCAACAATCTCTGTGTAACAAGTGGTTGAACCATAAAACAAACCAATTTTCATTATGCTATATCCAATTTAAATTCGAGTAGATGAAGGTTTTGCGAGATTTTAGCAAAAACATTTATCTTTGTTTACAAGTTAATTCAATATTGTGGCGATTTTAAGTTGCAAATAACCGCTCATGGCTGTAATTTCCTTGCTTATAACTAGGTCTATTCATATGAATACGACTGTTAAAACCAAACGGATTAATTAATTGACCAATTTAGAGTTTCAATAGCTAGCTTAGAACAAACAAAATGAGTTAAATATAGTTTGTCTATATTTCATTCATTTTGTGATGTTACCAGTTTGCTACTGAACTCCCAAAGGGCGAGTTGAAAAGGTTTATATGCGGCATTATTGATTTTGACAAGGGAATAACCCTTCTCTTCAATCAATGCTTTGCCTCTAAACCTTTTAATTCTCGCTAAATGAACAATAAATTTGTCCGATTGGTACAAGCACATTATTATCGATTTATTACTTTATCTACTTGAAAGTCTTTAGGACGTTGTTAGGAATTATTATGTTTAAAAAATTCATCATTAGCGCTGTATTTTCGGCACTCTCACTACCTTTATTTTTAACCGATGCCAGTGCTCAGACACAAGATAATGTACCTGCGACATTAGCTAAACCAGCAAATGATCCAACGTTACTTGATGTTGAGCTTTTAAAAGAAAAAATTAATAGTTCTTTAGGTTTAACCGTTGTTAAGGTAGAAAAAACAGCAGTGTCTGGCATTGCTTTACTCGTTACTGATCAAGGCTTGTTTTATGCCAGTTATAACGGTGACTTTTTTATACAAGGTAAAGTTTACAGCCTAGGTACTGAAGTGACAGACATAGCTGAAGAGAGCTTAGCTAAAATTCGTCTTGAAGGATTAAAAACCTTTGAAGATGATATGATTATTTACAAAGCTGAAAATGAGAAATATGTTGTATCAGTGTTTACTGATATTACCTGTGGTTACTGTCGTAAAATGCATGAGCAGATGGACGATTACAATGCTCGTGGTATTACCTTTCGTTATTTAGCTTACCCACGTTCAGGCATTAAAGATAGAACGGGTAACTTAAGCCAAGGTTTTAAAGATTTACGTTCAGTGTGGTGTAGTGATAATACTGCTGAAGCGTTAACTAAAGCTAAATCAGGCTCAAGTATTGCTTATCGAATTTGTGAAGCACCTATAGAAGCACAGTTTAATTTCGGCCGCCAAATTGGTGTTAGTGGTACCCCAGCAATTATTTTATCAAATGGTATGATGATCCCAGGTTATCAACCACCTGCACAGTTAGAAGAGTTATTGAAAAATACTTAATTATTTCTTAATACCGCGATAGAAACTTAAAAAAAGTACTTGCTGATTTTCACCAAGTACTTTTTTTATGTTAAAAATCATAAAGCCTCACCATAAACGTTTAGTCATAAAACAGCGAGCAAGTAGCATGAGTAAAAAAATAATTCGCCGAGAGCAAGTATCTACAACACACTTGCCTGATAGTTTATCTGAAATAATAAAACAAATTTATGCCACTCGAGGCATGCAATCGGCACAAGAGCTTGAGCTTAACGTTGCTCGCTTGCAAGGTATGGTTGATGAAACTGCACTTATGGGTATGGATAAAGCATGTCATTTACTTCATAAAGCACTCGTGAATAAAGTGCGTATTATCATTGTTGGTGATTTTGATGCCGATGGCGCTACTAGTACCGCTTTAATGATGATTGCGCTAAGTTTATTTGGTAGTAACAATCATGACTTTATCGTGCCAAACCGTTTTGAATATGGCTATGGCCTAACACCTGAAATTGTTGATATTGCTGCCCAGCAACATGCACAAATGTTAATAACAGTTGATAACGGTATAAGTTGTATTGCTGGTGTTAAACGTGCAAAAGATTTAGGTATGCAAGTTATTGTTACTGATCATCATTTACCGGGCCACTCTTTACCTATTGCCGACGCCATTGTTAATCCTAATCAGCATGGCTGCAATTTTCCAAGTAAAGCTCTTGCTGGCGTGGGTGTGGCTTTCTATTTAATGTTAGCCTTAAGGAAATATTGTCGAGAACACCATTACTTCACAGAGCAAGGTATCAGCGAACCTAATATTGCTCAGCTTTTAGATTTAGTTGCTTTAGGCACGGTCGCTGATGTGGTTTCACTTGATGCCAATAATCGAATCTTAGTCGCCCAGGGGCTAAAGCGTATTCGCGCAGGACAAACTCGGCCCGGTATTCAGGCGTTAATCGAAATTGCTAATAAAAACCAACAAAGGCTCGTTGCCAGTGATTTTGGTTTTGCCCTAGGTCCACGCATTAATGCAGCAGGGCGATTAGATGATATGTCTTACGGCATTAACTGTTTACTTGCTAATGATTTATCAAGTGCTCGTGTCATGGCCGCAGAGCTTGATGATTTAAATAAAGCACGTCGAGAAATAGAGCAGGGCATGCAACAAGAGGCTGAAAAAGTTCTTACCTCGCTCAATTTCGATGAAGATAATTTACCTAACGCAATTTCACTTTTTCAAGCTGATTGGCATCAAGGCGTTATTGGTATTGTTGCCGGACGTTTAAAAGAGAAATTTCACCGGCCTTGTATTGTTTTTGCAAAAGCAAAGGAAGCGGATAATGATACCGAAAATGCAGAGATCAAAGGATCGGCACGATCAATCCCAGGTTTACATATACGTGATTTACTCGAGCATATTGATAGTCAAAACCCAGGATTAATTCTTAAGTTCGGTGGCCATGCGATGGCGGCGGGTTTATCGATTAAGCAAAAAGATTTCGCTCAATTCCAGCAGCAGTTCAATACACTAGCAGGAAAATGGTTAAAACCTGAAGATTTAGACAGCATCATTCTCTCAGATGGTGAACTAAGTTCAGATCTACTTACTCTTGAGTTTGCCGAGCAATTAAGAGAAGCTGGTCCATGGGGACAAAACTTCACGGAGCCATTATTTGATGACACCTTTACTCTAGTGCAGCAGCGAATTGTTGGTGAAAAACATTTGAAAATAGTAGTGCAAAAAGACAGTGCACAAGGTCAACACGTTTTCGATGGTATTGCATTTAATGTTGATGTTAAAGCTTGGCCAAATGCACAAGCGAAACAAGTTCATCTTGCCTATCGCCTCGATGTTAATGAGTTTCGTGGTAAGCGTACGGTACAATTAATGATTGAAGATATTCGTACCGTTTAACGCTGAATTGGTGTAACTAAGGACTTAACGATGGAGCAAGTACTTTCCACAATTCCATTAACTAAACTGGCTATAGCTTTTATACCTGTACTATTTGTTCTGGTTATATTGGCTTGCTGGTCGTTACCACAAAAGCGAACTTGGCATGCATTGGTTCGCATGTTAGTGCAGTTATTATTGGTGGGTTATGTTTTAAGTTATATTTTTGAAAGTGACAATGCATGGATAATCGGATCTTTATTGTTTGTTATGGTGATTTTTTCAACTTGGATCGCTTTAAATAACATTGAGTCACCAAGAAAGTCTCTTTTTAATAGTGCTTTTTGGGCGATATCTCTCAGTAGTTTTCTTGTGTTATTGGTTATCACACAAGGTGTACTAAATCTTACTCCTTGGCATCACCCTCAAACACTTGTTCCGCTTGCTGGAATGGTTTTCGCTAATGGTATGAATAGTGTCAGTTTATGCGGAGAACGTTTTTTTGCTGAGCTTAATCGCGGCGAAAATTACCTTACTGCACGTAATATTGCATTTAAAGCCTCTATGATCCCCAATATTAATGCCTTATTTGCTGTTGGTATTGTCTCGTTACCCGGAATGATGACGGGGCAAATTCTTGCTGGAGTTTCGCCTTTTATCGCAGCTCGCTATCAAATTATGGTGATGTGTATGGTCTTTGCTTCAGCAGGGCTAGCATCAGCAATTTTTTTAATTTTTTATAAAGAAAATCTATTCATTTCAAAGAATAAGTAAAACACTAAATGTAGTCTGATATGAAATAGAGCCGAAACTGCGGTACGCATTATTAACTCATGTTGCTTGCAAGATGTTTAGATAGGAATCGCAAATACCTTATAACTTTATCTGGATTTAGCTAATCCCATATAAAGTTACTTTTAAAGCGATGTTGGCATTCTGTTAATAAGTTAATTAAATAAACTTGAAATGAATTGAAATTCATTTTGCTCTAACAAGGGAGCTTGCACTTTAGTGATCTTTTCATGGCTATTATCGCAATTCTGCTGAGCCACTTGGTGAGACAATAATGTAAAGGCCTTTTGTTCGCTCAGACCCGTTAGTTGGCTGATCTTATGTAATGCATCACTAACGATAAGGTTTGCGACATCTTCATTAGATAACTGGCTATCTGCTGTTGGAACTATTTTGGTAAACATTTTATTCTCCCAATTGTTCATAGGGGCTTTATGGAGTCTTGTGAAGTATTTTAGTCTAAAAGTGCGTTTAAACTAGCCCTTTTACGTATCGAAATGTTGTGTTTTGTTAACAGAAAGCAATGCAGATTAATCGCTTTATATAGAGTAGGGTCTGAAGCATGTGATACGTTTCACCGACTTTATTTTCTAAGCCGGTAAGTGCAAGTGAACTTGAATAACTATTTACTAAGCATATGGACGTTGTTACTGAATAACAGGTGATTTTTCGTAATTTAGTGCCGACTCAAGTTCAGAGTTTGAAGGCGTTAGAGTCGGCTTAATAGGTAAATGTAATTTGTTAGTAAGAGCGTGACATGACGATAGCATCTTCATAACCAAAACCTGAACTACTAGGGTAATAGCCAGTACGACGGGATATTTCGATAAAACCTGCATTCATATAGAGCATTTGCGCAGCGATGTTTTTTGCGCGTACCTCTAGAAATATTTTAGTAGCGCCTAGCTTTTTAGCTTGAGCTAAAAATTGATTAAGTAAAACTTTACCATATCCTTTACCTTGCTCCGTTGGTATTACACAAATGTCCATTAGTGTTGCTTCACCAGCGACATATTCACCAATATAAAAACCAATACCTTGATCGCAAGTTACATCATTTTCTGTCGTTTGAAGAAACTCACCCAGCTTTTCTCCAAAATAACGACCACCGATACAACTTAAAAAGGTTTTCTCACTCCAAGGATGTGAATGACAGGCAAGTTCAATTGGCATTAACTTATCTACATCGGTTCGTGCTATTGCAGTAAAGTGCTGTGTGTCAGGTTTTGATGTATTACTCATTGTGTTTGCCTAGTTATTGTATTTGCTTAGTCAGTAATTGCCATAATTGCTTTTTAAGTGCAGGTGACTTTGATATTTCGGTGATAGAAGGGGTGATTAATTGTTGTTCAAGCCATTGTATTTCATTTTGCGATGATTTTTCGGTGAAATACCAGTTAAACATCCCTAAATTTAGGTGATCACTTTGATGATTAATTTCACCAATACTTAAACCTGTGGCTAATAAAATGTCATTGAACAACTGCTGGCTAGTTAAGTCATTTAAATTAATATTAAGATAACTCTTGGGCTGAAGTGCGACTTTATCACTCGGCGTTTCATCAGTACGGTGTTGCCATAGGCTAATGCCCATTTCAGTGAGTTGCTCAAATTGATGTTGATTAATACTCATCAGCTCTTAGATTTAAGGTTAGATTTAAGGTTAGATATAATGACAGAATTAGTTGCCAACGAAAAGCAGATAAATGAATACTAACTAATAAGGAGTTATTTATGAATTATTTTGAATTGTATAGATTTTCGTAGAGTTTTTTTTGAATTTTACTAGATTACTTGCTCAGAATATTTTTATCTATATAGATAAAAATGGCAGGGGTGGAGAGACTCGAACTCCCAACCATCGGTTTTGGAGACCGCTGTTCTACCAATTGGAACTACACCCCTGCAGCTGAAACGAATTATACTGATGCGAGCTAAAAGGTAAAGCTCTAATGTTATTTTTTTACTAAAAAGGGTTTGTTCGGCTGATTTATCAACAAAGTGGCAGTTAAGTAGCCAGCTTGTGTCTATACCCAAGTAACTTGAAGGTGCTCGTTTCAGGATCTCTGAGCTAATCATGATCAGGACATTTACTTTTATTAATGGTTATTCTGGAGAATCGCTCCTGCATTCTCTAATAAGCTACATCCATGTAGCGTTCTTAAAAAAAGAAACAACGAAGTATATGGTTAGCTCAGACATCCCCGCAGGGCTGGTTTAAAAACGATTTATACCGCGTTATTGATTTCGACAATGGAACGACCATCCTCTTCAATCAAAGCCTTGCCTAAATACGTTTTTAATTCCAGCTGAATCAGGCAGCTTCATGTTACTTGGGCATATGTAAATAAAATTACTATTAAGTTAACCGTTACTTTTTGACTTTGCTAATAAGGTTTGATGACAAAATCGGTATTTTTCTGGATAAGGATAAACATCTTTATAAATACCATTGGCGACATCTTGCTGACATTGCTGCCAATAGCTCGCTGTTAATAAATCTTGGTGATGAATTTTAAATGCTTTTAAGTAACTTGGGTTTGCCAGTGCAAAGGTGGCAATTTCTTCTGGGAACATATCCCCAGGCAAAACACTGTACCAAGGCTCAGCAGCATATAGCTGTTCTTCAGTAACTGCTTTGGGTTTTACCCGAAAGTTAACTTGGTTCATATAGGTTATTTCATCGTAATCATAAAAAATCACCCTACCATGGCGAGTAACCCCAAAGTTTTTCAGTAACATGTCACCTGGGAATATATCGGCGGAGATAAGCTGCTTAATAGCCTCACCATAGCCAAACATGGCATTGTTGATTTTTTCCTGTTGCTTGTTTTTTAACGCATCCATAAGATAAAGGTTAAGGGGAATCATTCGACGCTCTATATAGACATGCTTAATAATAAGCAGTTCCTCTTCACCTGTTCCTTCATAACGAATAATTGATGAAGCCACTTTTTCTAACTCAGCTAATAGTTCACTGTTAAAGCGTTTCTTGGGGAAAGCAACTTCTGAATACTCCATGGTATCCGCCATTCGACCTACTCTGTCATGCAATTTAACTAAGCGATACTTGCCTTTGACATCTTTTTTAGTCATGTTTTTACTAGGAGAAAATTTGTCTTTAATAATTTTAAAAACATAAGGGTATGATGGCAGAGTAAATACCGACATCACCATGCCTTTGATACCGGCAGCTAATTCAAATTGGTCATCACTACTTTCAAGGTGGTTGAGGAAATCTCGATAAAACTGCGTCTTTCCCTGTTTATGAAAACCAATGGCGGAATATAAATCAGCTTTGGTCTTATGAGGCATAAGCCCTTGTAAAAAGTTAACCAATGCATAAGGGTGCTGACAATCTACAAAAAAGTAAGCGCGAGCAAAGCCAAATACTACCGCCATACTTTCACTGGTGGTCAGTAATGCATCTAAGTACAAACCGCCTTTTTCATTATTGAGTACCGCAATAATAAACGGAGTTTCACCTGCGGGTGATAAAACTCGGCCAATTAAGTAAGCCCCTTTATTACGATAAAAAGTAAAATTAAGGATATCAAACTGTAAATCTTCTAATTTCACCCGCGTTTTGTGTGCTTTTCGGCGGAAAGTATTAATAAGCGCATCAACATCACGGTCGAGATTTTCAAAGGGGATGACCGTTCTATGATTGTTCATAATGTCACAGATAGTTTGCTTTAAGCCAAGGTCTTCCGGCTTATAAGAGGTATAGATTTTAGGGGCTTCTTTATCATCAAGTCGATGCGCGGTACTTTCAACAAATATATAATCATTGTGATAATACTTGCGTTCAAATAGGTGGCAAAACACTGAGTTATAAAAAGTTTCAGCCAACTCGGGCTGCATATGGTTGGTTAATAAATCAGAGTAAACGACTTTAACTTGCTGCCACAAAGCATTATCAAGTGAACTAATTTCGAAGTTTTCTTTTATATGGTTGAACGTTTCAGTGACGCGGTCATCATAAAAAGTGGTTCTTGCTCTCGCTGAACGATGAATTTCATTCCATTGGCATTGTTGAAACCGTTCTCGGGCAGATTGAGTGATCTCAGTGAAGAGTGCAACATGGCGTTCAAAGCCGTTAATAATAGTCGTAGCTATTGTAAGCGCAAGTTCATTGTTCATTGGGCATCAACTTTTAGTTTGTATCGTTTGTTATCCAACATACACTAAAAGACCTATTGAAGAGATAATTCTGCTAAATACTGGCTATAACTAGCAATAATGTTGTCTCAACGCAACTTTGCCCTCTTGTTATGTAGACTTAAGGTTTAAAAGTGGCGAATTAACTTGCTATCAAGGGCTTGCAGCTCTAAAATTACGCCTTTTTTAAGCCAGAAAAATAGCCTATATCATGCGTGTTTCAGACTTTTCATTCGATTTACCCGAAGCTCTTATTGCTCGTTATCCAAAAGCAGAGCGCACTTCTAGTCGTTTAATGACCTTAAATGGTGATTCTGGCGTAATAACTGATGGTGTTTTTACCGATATTGTTGCGCAATTAAATTCAGGAGATTTATTGGTTTTCAATAATACCCGAGTTATTCCGGCAAGAATGTTTGGTCAAAAAGCCAGTGGTGGTAAAATTGAGGTCTTGGTTGAACGTATTGTTGACCAAAATACCGCCCTTGCTCATATTCGTGCCAGTAAATCCCCGAAAGTTGGCAACGAACTTTTCCTTGGCAATGAAGATAGTGATGTTAAAGTCAAAGCAACAATGGTGGCACGCCATGGCGCTCTTTTCGAATTAAAATTTGCTGGGGACGTATCCGTTTTAGATGTTTTAGAGCAAATTGGCCATATGCCACTTCCGCCTTATATAGATAGACCGGACGAAGACAGCGATAAAGAACGCTATCAAACGGTTTACAATGAAAAGCCTGGTGCAGTTGCCGCGCCAACAGCAGGTTTGCATTTTGATGACGCATTATTAGAAGAAATTAAAGCAAAGGGTGTGGAGCTGGCCTTTGTTACTCTACATGTTGGTGCCGGCACTTTTCAACCTGTTAAGGTCGATGAGATAGCTGATCATATTATGCACGCTGAGTATGTTGAAGTCTCAGATGAAGTTGTTGCGCAAATAGCAAAAACTAAAGCTGGCGGTGGCAGAGTAGTTGCCGTTGGCACAACGTCAGTACGCTCTTTAGAGAGTGCGGCTAAAGCTTCACAAGAAAAAGGCGAAGTATTAAGTGCTTTTTATGGTGATACTGATATTTTCATTACCCCAGGGTGTGAATTTAAAGTAATCGATGCTTTAGTGACTAATTTTCACTTATCTGAGTCGACATTGCTTATGTTAGTGAGTGCCTTTTCAGGTTATGACCATATTATGTCTGCTTATCAACATGCGATAAGCGAAGAATACCGCTTTTTTAGTTATGGCGATGCTATGTTCCTAACTAAACAAGAGCTAAGTAATAGCTAGCGAAAGAATAAACTTATTTTAAACCAAACACCGCCAGCCTGTTTTGCTAGTGGGTGAGAGAGAACTTTTATGACAGAAGTAGTAAAAAATAAAATGAAATATGAACTAATCACCACTGACGGTAAAGCCCGTCGTGGCCGATTAACGTTTGACCGTGGTGTAGTGGAAACACCAGCCTTTATGCCAGTAGGAACCTACGGTACGGTAAAGGGTATGAAAGCTGAAGAAGTTGAGGCAACGGGTGCTCATATTATTTTGGGTAATACCTTTCATTTAATGTTACGTCCAGGCACGGATATTATTGAACAGCATGGTGGCTTGCATGATTTTATGAATTGGAAAGGGCCTATTTTAACTGATTCTGGCGGTTTTCAAGTATTCAGTTTAGGAAAAACGAGTAAAATTACCGAAGAAGGGGTTCGTTTTAGCTCGCCTGTTAACGGTGAAAAAATTATGCTTACACCAGAGCGTTCAATGGAAGTACAGCGTAGTTT
>Ga0209291_1003906_pt1 | contig 10658 bp, 5 predicted proteins | sample GOMGulsemesocosm_FD_184633 | JGI IMG/M metagenome (GOLD analysis project Ga0209291, IMG submission 184633) | Methane-oxidizing microbial communities from mesocosms in the Gulf of Mexico - GOM9B Gulf of Mexico (SPAdes) (version 2) | ecosystem: Environmental > Aquatic > Marine > Cold seeps | place... | reverse complement strand
AATAAGGTGTAGCTCCATAAACAATGTTTGCTGTTGGCAATTCAGTAATAACAACATTTGTTGTTACTGGTACAGCAGCACATCCAGCACTTGCAGGTGCAGTATATGTTACGGTGTATGTTCCAGTAGTACTTGTACTTGGTACAATTGCTCCTGTATTCGCATCTAATGTTAATCCTGCTGTTGAACTATATACTCCTCCTGTAAATGCTCCAGTACCTACTATGGTAACTGCTTCAGAAGTTGTAATTGTATCACAAAAAGGTGTGTTAGCATAAGATATTGTAGCTGTTGGTAATTCAGTAATCACAACGTTTGTTATTGCTGGTACAGCAGCACATCCTCCACTTGCAGGTGCAGTATATGTTACGATGTATGTTCCAGCAGTACTCGTACTTGGTACAATTGCTCCTGTATTCACATCTAACGTTAAACCTGCTGTTGAACTAAATGTTCCTCCTGTAAAGGCAGCTGTTCCTGTTAAAGTAATTGCTTCTGAACTTGTAATTGAAGTACAATAAGGTGTAGCTCCATAAACAATGTTTGCTGTTGGCAATTCAGTAATAACAACATTTGTTGTTACTGGTACAACAGCACATCCAGCACTTGCAGGTGCAGTATATGTTACGGTGTATGTTCCAGCAGTACTTGTACTTGGTACAATTGCTCCTGTATTCACATCTAATGTTAATCCTGCTGTTGAACTATATACTCCTCCTGTAAATGCTCCAGTACCTACTATGGTAACTACTTCTGCAGTAACTATAGAATTACAAAAAGGTGTGTTAGCATAAGATATTGTAGCTGTTGGTAATTCAGTTATATCAACAGTAGTTGTTGCTATAACTTGAGGACACCCAGCAGCGGCAGCTAAAGTATAAGTTACAGTGTATGTTCCTGCAATACTTGTACTTGGTACAATTTCTCCTGTAATTACATCTAACGTTAAACCTGCTGTTGAACTAAATGTTCCCCCTGTAAAGACAGCTGTTCCTGTTAAAGTAATTGTTTCTGAACTTGTAATTGAAGTACAATAAGGTGTAGCTCCATAAACAATGTTTGCTGTTGGTAATTCGGTAACTATAATAGTCCCTTGTTGCGTTACCACAACAGCTCCTAAACAGCCTACAGTAGAAACAGTATATGTAAATGTTCCTGAAACACCAGGGTTTGGGGTTCCTGTAATTGTAAATGTACTTGATGCAGCGTCATAACTACCAGTTACACCTGCTGGTAACCCTGCATCAACTGTAACGCTAGTAACTTCGTTTCCTGCTAAATATGTAATATCAGTAATTGCTGTGTTTTCACAAATTGTTTGTGCATCTGTCCCAGCAGCTGATGATAAATCTAAGGTACATTGTGTACATGTATCAGTTACATTAATTATAACATCTTGTTCATATTGACAACCAAATTCATCAATTACCACATATGTATACGTATAACTTTGTGCTCCAGTTGCAAATGGCCCTACAGTAATATTATTAGCTATTTGAGTTCCATCACATGTTTCTCCTGCAGGACATCCATCAGGCCCAGGGTCAACCGCAGCAGTACTTGTTGCTGTTTGAGCTGCTAAAGCAGGTACCGCAGGTCCTGTTCCAGTATGCAACCACATACCACTTGGCGCAGCAGTTGTATTTGAAACCGTTAAGTCAGGTGTTACATGTTCAATTGAACCAAAACAATTTCCTGGAAAATCTAAACTCCAACTAGTCAAAACACCATTATCAGACCCTAATGTATCTGTTATTTTCAACGTCCAAGTACCATTCATTAATGCCCCATCAAGAGGTGTAAAAGGGTTTGTTGAAGTGTACGCTTGCGGAATATAATATTGTGCAGGTTCACATACACCAGTATATTCTGCACAAGTACCATTAACACTAGGCGCAGCAGTAGTTACCGTGTTACCACCAAGCCATGAAGCACCACCAGTACTTACAACGGAATATGGAGCTGTACAACCAGGGTCGTGAGGTTGCGTATTAGGCTGACCATCATCAGTCGCATTTCCACAAGTACCAAAGTGAGTACCATTTGCATGAGCATTAAAAACAACTACCCCTGTTCCTGCTCCTGGTGGAATTAACTCAATAATTAAATCTCCTGAATAGGAATGCTCAATTTCAAAATTTAATGTAGGATAACATCCTGGAGTTATTGTAGCTCCAGTAGGAAATAATCCCGCAAAATCTAAGTCATTTTCAAATGGTGTACCAACAATATCAGGTAATTGTGTCACACCAGCATTTAATGATGGTGGTGTTTGTGTTTTTGTTTGAGAAGTTACTAAACCTATTAAATCAACCGATTCATTACAATCAATCTCTAATGTTAATGTTGGTGTATTTGTTCCTACATCACTCGCACCTGTTCCTGTATAACTAGGAGCTGGCATGATACGTATTAGCCTATTTTTAGGAGCACTCTCACATCCCAAAGGATCATCAACAGTATTATCACTCCTTACAATTAAAGTCATTTGATAGATTCCTTCAGTAGGATATGTATGTGTTACATTTGGTGTAGTAGTAGTTTCATTTGTACCATCACCCCAAAACCAATTATAAGTAGCTATTGAATCGGAACCTGTAATTGTTGAATTACTCGCATCAAAACTCACTACATTATTTCCTGGGTTAAGAGCAGTAGTAGGACAAATATCTAACGTACTGTCATCAACTAAATTAGCTACAGGAGGCGTACAAGGTACATAACAACTTACATTAGCTGCCCAACCTGATTGTTGTAAGGTATTATTTGATGTAAACGTAACTGTAATACAACCATCAGGACTTACTGATTGAATTGTAAAAGCTCCTAAATTATCACAATATCCAACTGGGTTTGGAAGAGCCGTTCCTACAGAGTTACCCATGTGAATTGTTAGTATATCTGTACAAGCTGTGTCTGGACCTTGTGTATTAAAAGCCGTGAAATCAAGTCTAATTACAGCATTTGGATCTGCTCCTGCACCTGGACAAAAAGTTATAGTATTATTTTCTGAAGCCCCGTATGAAGCACTTTGTCCTCCAGAATCATAAAAAGTTCCTGAACAGGTATTTATGGTTCCTGTATCAGTACCCATAATATAATCCTGTGAAAACGTATAACTACTTATTAGTAGCGATACAAAAAGAAGTATTTGTTTAATTTTCATAGTACTTAGAAATATAGTAGTTTACTTTTTAACTCTTGGTCATACATATATATATACCAAAGTTGTTTTTTTGACAACGCCTTATTCACTTTATCCGATAATTTATCAAAATACGCAACTGCTTCTTGGTAGTATGCATAATCATCCTGGTATATCGTTTTAAAGTTATGAATATCTTCTTCTGAAAATTCAGCCATAAAATCTTTATTGACAGCTTGATTTGTTACTCTATGTAATAAATCACTGTAATCAATAAATTTAAAATGACTTGGCCTGAATACTGCATCAGGTGGTAAATTAACTTCCCTACCTTGATAGGTGAATTTTCCTGTCTGTTGCGCTATCGTTGTAGCACTAACAAACAAAGTAAAAATTATACAGCATAACTGCACAATTCCTCTACTAGTTCTGTTCTTCATGGTTTCTAAAATTTTAGAATTAGGTGTTTTTTATTATTAATTAGGGGTATTATTTTTTCACAAATATATACTAAGTTTTATAAAATTCATACAAAACCATGTATCTGTTATAGTTATAACGCGTAAAACATTTCTCCCCCTACCCCTAATTAAGAATATATTTTAATTTATTTTTGTATCTCAAATTTTACAAATGATTTCAATACATCCAAAAACCTTAGAAGACCTTGAATTTCAGCAAGTACTTCAGCATGTCTATACACATGCAATTACTACCTTAGGAAAGCAACAGGTGTTAGAATCTATTCCATTTGCTGATAAAACAGACTTGTTTACTAGTTTAAATCATACTAATGAATATTTATCTTCTTTTGAGAATGATAATACAATACCCAACCATTATTTCGATGATATTTCAGAAGAACTCTCTTCACTAACCGTTGAAAATTATTTTCTAGAAATAGAAAGCTTTAGAAAAATCAAAACAATTTCTGAAGCTTCAAACTTATTATTAGCATATTTTAAAAAATTTAAAGAATACTACCCTACCCTACATAATACTTCATCAGAAATTGAATTCACCAAAGTAATCACTCAGGCTATAAACGCTATAATTGATAAATTTGGAGATGTTAAGGATTCTGCATCTGCAGAATTGGGAATTATTCGAAGACAATTAAAAGGATTACAAGGACGTATTAATCAAAGTTTCATGAGTTCATTAACTCATTTTAATGGTTTAGGTTATTTAGATGATATTAGAGAAACTGTAATTGATAATAAAAGAGTACTTGCGGTTACTGCAATGCATCGTAAAAAAGTTAAAGGATCCTTATTAGGTAACTCAAAAACCGGAAGTATTGCATACATTGAACCTCAAGCTACACTACAATTAAGTAGAGAGCTACAAGATTTAGAATATCGGGAGCGAAATGAGATTGTTAAAATATTGAAAACACTAACTGCTTTTATTAGAGATTATCAACCTTTATTAGCACAATATCAAGCCTACTTAACTTTGATTGATGTTGTGGCAGCAAAAGCAGCATATGCAAAACAATTAAATGCAATCTTACCCGAAATAGTTTCGGAAAGAGAGCTTTATATTAGAGATGCTTTTCACCCGCTATTATATACTGCTAATAAAGAGAAAGGAGTTAAAACTTTTTCTCAAACTATTGAGCTAGATAATTACAATAGGATTATTGTTATATCTGGTCCTAATGCAGGTGGAAAAAGTATCACCTTAAAAACTATTGGGCTATTACAAGTAATGTTACAATCGGGATTATTAGTACCCGTTCATGAGCGTAGTAAAATGTGCTTGTTTGATAGTATACTTACTGATATTGGTGATAATCAATCAATCGAAAATCAGCTATCTACTTATAGTTATCGACTGAAAAACATGAATAAGTTTTTAAAAAAGTGTAATTCAAAAACACTTTTTTTAATAGATGAGTTTGGTACTGGTTCCGACCCTGAATTAGGTGGCGCTCTTGCTGAAGCCTTTTTAGAAGTTTTCTATGAACGTAATGCCTTTGGAGTAATCACAACTCATTATGCAAATTTAAAAATACTTGCAGATGAATTACCAGAAATGACCAACGCAAACATGATGTTTGATAATAAAACATTAGAACCTACTTTTCAATTGGCATTAGGACAACCGGGAAGTTCTTTTACTTTTGAAGTTGCTCAAAAAAATGGTATTCCATATAGTTTAATTAACAAAGCAAAGAAAAAAGTTGAACGTGGCAAAGTTAGGTTTGACAAAACTATTGCAAAGCTTCAGAAAGAACGGTCAAAACTTGAAAAAACGACTAAAACCTTATCTACTGAAGAGTCAAAAAAACGTTTGGAAACTGAAAAACTTGAAAAAGTAAATCAACGTATTCAAGACAAGCTGGAAAGCTACCAGCAATTATATGATGCCAATCAAAAACTAATTGCACTTGGTGATCGTGTTGATAAAATGGCGGCTACATACTTTAATAATAGGCAAAAGAAACCTTTAATAGGTGAGTTTTTAAAACTGATTGAAGTTGAAAATTCAAAAAGAAAAAAACTGACCAAAAAAGAAAAAGTTGTTCAGAAGAAAAAAGTTGCGGTAATACAAAAAGAAGTTGAAGAAAAAGTAGCTGTCATCCGTGAGAAAAAAGTAGAAGAAAAGAAAATAGCTGCTTTACAGCCACCGAAACCAAAACATGTATTACGTATTGGTGATCGAGTTCGTCTAATTGATAGTAGATCGGTAGGAGATTTAGAAAAAATTGAAAAAAAGAAAGCCTTTGTAAACTATGGTTTTTTTACTTCTGAATGTAAGCTAGACCAACTGGAGTTGGTGCAACGAATGAAGTAATAGATAACTTATATACATTATTATAATCCCTTAAAACAATTTTAAAAAGAGTACCTTTAACTATGTTTGATACCTTGCCTAAAAATAAAAAAATAATCCTTTTTGATGGCGTATGTAATTTATGTAATTCATCAATCAATTATGTGATAGATCATGATAAAAAGGACGTTTTTCGTTTTGTATCACTACAGTCCGATTTAGGAAAAGCTATTCAAGATTATTTAGGCATCAAAAATAAATCATTGGACACTATAATATTATATGTCCCTGACGAAGCCTATTATATTAAATCAACAGCCGCAATAAAAGTGATGCGTGAGTTTTTAGGCTTCTGGAAGTTGGCACAATTTTTCTTAATTCTTCCATCTTCTGTTAGAGATCTTGTTTACAATTATGTAGCTAAAAACAGATACAAATGGTACGGAAAAGAAGATACTTGTAGGATACCTACACCTAAATTAAAAGCAAAATTCTTATGATATTCACTAGTATCTTTATTATTTTCTAAAATAATTGTTTTTTTTTGGGTAACATTTTCCATTAACATACAACTCTATGTTAAATAGGAGAGTTAACTCCTTTTTAACCTAAACTTTTATTTATGAAGAAAAATGTATTTTTCATACTTTTATTGAGTATGATAACCGCTAACGCGCAGTTAGAAAATAGCAATTGGATTTTTGGCAACAATGTAAATCTTAATTTTCCGAACGACACATCAATTCCTAATCAAATATTCGACCCTAACATAGACCATCAAAACTACGCAAGTGCTAGTGTTTCAAATGAATCAGGCGAACTACTTTTCTATGTAGATTCTAATACTGATAAAACTTTAGTTATTAAAAATAATGAAGGGGATATTATGCCCAATGGTGTATTATCTGCAATTCAAGTTATCGATCAAAATAGCGTTATTGTAAAAAAACCAGGTTCTTGTAACATTTACTATGTATTCACTTTTAAAAATAATAATCCCAATTATGGATATAACTATACTGAAGTAGATATGAACCTAGAAGGTGGACTAGGTAACGTAACAACAAATAAAGAATTACCTTTATTAACCCACGACATAGGAACTAACTTCCCATTAAACTCTATTAAGTCTCCTAAAATGACATCTTATTCAACTGATGAAATTAATCATACTTGGTTAGTAGCTGAATATTCAAACTTTTTTTACTCCTATAAAATAGATAGCACTGGAGTGACTATTATTCCTGAAGAAAGCGCAAACTTTCTTTATAAAACAATTCATGATGAGGGAATTATGAAAGTATCTCCTAATGGAAAAAAAATAGCCACTACAAATTATAGTCTTGCTACAGCTGACCCAACAACTTTTGAAGTTCATATCTATAACTTTAATTACAGTAATGGAGTAATAGCCATTGACAACTCAACTAACATCAGTAACATCAACTCTAAATACAATGGTGGCCTAGAATTTTCTCCAAATTCTGAACAGTTATATTTTACAACATCTCACATTGCTCAACTATGGCAATCAAATACTAGCAAAAGACCAATATCAAACAAAAAACCAAAAGATAGACTATACCAATATACAATTGGTAAAAAAGCATCTTTACCTGTTCTAATTGCAGAACAACAAGCTTCACTTCATTATAAAGGACTACAAAGAGCTATAAATGGTAAAATTTATATTGCTCAAAATAGCTCTATCGGTGTGATAAACTTCCCTAACAATTCTGGGACCTTTTGTAATTACACCCCAATCGCAATACCTTTTATTAATCCAAATAACCAATTTCCACAATGGGTACACAAGTCAGGAGCGAGTATTGGTGATTCATGGGCAATAGATTTTGGTATAAAAAGTTTTAAAGAAAATCAAGATATCGCTACTGATAGCGAAGGAAATGTTTATGTACTGTCCTCGAGGTTAAACGCACAAAGTGATTATTTTACTACTATTTTTGGTGGTGAAGATCATTTTGAAGATGGCCACTTATTTGTTGCTAAATTTAACCCTTGCAGAGAACTTGTAGCTTATAAAATACTAGCAGAAGGCTATGTGCCTAATATAGGATATTCAGCAAGACCCCAAGATTTTGAAATAAAAGTTTATGATGACGAAGTCTATATTTTTACAAGTAAATTTACAAATGTTAGTACAGGTGTTGATAAGAATTTCTACAGACTAAATCCTACAAATCTAGATGTCATGTTTAGCCATAATTTAGAAGGTACTTATATCCCATCTAATTATACAAAAAACACATTAAATAATGACATCTATATTGCAAAAAATGCTAATTATCTATACAATGGAAGCCCTATCACAGCTGGATCTTTACCGACAATAACGAGAATTAGTTCAGCTAATGGTAATATAATAATGCCTTCTCAATTTTTCCCAGCCAATGTATCATTTTCAAAGATAATATCTAAAGGGAGTGCTTTTTTTGTTTTAGGTAACTCAACAACTTCTAATGTAGAATTTGGAACTTCAGGAAATAGTATACTCTTACCAAATGCCAGTCGTTTTATTTTAAAATTAAACTATGATAATAGCGATGGAAGTTTTACAGCTGAAGCTGTTGTTGCCATTGATAATGACATTATAAACCCTGTAATGGATTATAATGAATCTTCACAGACCTTATACTTAACGTTTATTAAACACCAACAGGTTCCTTTAGAAGCGGTTTTAACTAATATAAAAGCATATGATGCTAATTTAACTTTATTGCCTAACCAATTAAGTAACTTACCTATTTCAGACATTAAAAGTAAAGGTAATTATTTATTAGTATCATTTTTCGCTAATGCTGGTCACCCTACTTTCTTAAGGAAATACAATAGTAATTTAAGTGGTTTTGAATGGGAATCTAATGAAATTTTTACTGGTCTTGAACAAATGTCTGATACAAAAATTGCTGTTCATAATGATGATATATTTCTTACAGGAGAATACGGCACAGCAAACGCATCAACCAATACTAGTCTACCTAGTACAGGAGGTTCTTCTGGATATAACGGAAATTTATTTGCTTTACGTATAAAAGATAACGGGGCTACTTTTGCATATAGAGAAGCTAATCTAAATAATATTCAGCAAACATCTTTACTACAAAAAGAAGCTATTTCTGTAAATGATCAATTGGAGAATCATACCATTTTCAAAATATTTCCTAATCCGTTTAACAATACTATAAATATTACTTCAAATACTCTTGATGCAAAAAACTACAACATTACTATTAGTAATTTATTAGGTACTCAAAAAATAAATAGCAATTACAATACCTTAACACAGAAAAGTGCAACCATAAACACTACTAACCTACCAAAAGGCGTCTATGCAATTACAATAAGTGAAAACAGTACTATTGTTTACCAAGGAAAAGTAATTAAATAACTCCTATTTTCACAATAATCATTAAGTCTTCCAGTGTTAAAAATTGCTAGACTTAATGATTTTAGTCATATTTAATTTATGTTTAATGTATTAAAATTTTGTTATAATTTAAAATAAGTTGGCATAATTAAAAAAAAAACAGATATTCGTGCCTAATTCTCTTTATTTATAGTATTTAAAGAGTAAAAATATTTTTTAAGACTATAATTTATAGTAACTTAATACTAAATAAACATTAAATATTAAAAAAAAATGTTAGCTTTACTACAGCTCTACATCTCTAATTAATATTAAAAACAATAAAAATTAAGCATTAAAATGACAATAGAAAATTTAATAAAAGAGGCCGCTGATTTAGAGGAAAACTATAAATCTTTTAAAAGTAGAAATGAAAAAATTATAGCTTCAAAAAAAGCTAAAGAATTAGTTTTAGGAATTAATGAAGTTTATAAAGAAACTAAAGATTCAAACTTGATGGACATCATGAAAAGGATTACTGAAATTAAAATTAAATTAGAAAAAAGATTAAAAGGAAGATTAACTCCTTAAAATTAATTATTTTAAAATAAAAGGGATAAACTAATACTAACTAGTTTATCCCTTTTTATTGTTTTAGTATATTATTAAAAAAAACGTTATACAATTTTTAATATAACGTTTTTTTTTAACTGTACTCTCTTTTATCACTTCTTTTTATAACGAAGTTTTCCTATTTCGATTTCTATTGCTGTTTTAGCCAAAATTGTAAATATAAACGCTCCCATTGCCCATATACCTAGAGTAACTCCTATTTCTACACTTGTTGGCGTATACTCAACAATTTTACCATAAGAACCAGGAATAAAACCAGGAACTATTAAACCAAAACCTTTTTCAATCCATATTGCTACAAATAATATAAAGCAAGCAAAGAACAATACTCTAAAATTATTACGCAATTTATGGAAGGTTAATATCACCGTAGCCAAAATATTTAAAGGAATTGCTGTCCATATCCAAGGCATTAATGCGTTTTTTCCATGTAACCCAAAGAATAAATAATATGCACTTTCACTATGATGAGTTGGCGCATAAAATTCTTTAAACAACTCTGATACTAACATTATTAAATTAATTTGTGCAGCAACTGTTACTACCAAAGCAATTTTCTTTAATGTTTTATCAGCAATTTTAAATTCTGTATGAGTTCTAATTACCGCTAAAACAAGAATAATTAAAGCAGGTCCCGCAGCAAAAGCAGATGCTAAAAAACGAGGTCCTAATAAGGCATTGTTCCAAAATGGTCTTGCTTGTAAACCTTGATATAAAAATGCAGTAACTAAG
>Ga0209291_1003904_pt1 | contig 10660 bp, 10 predicted proteins | sample GOMGulsemesocosm_FD_184633 | JGI IMG/M metagenome (GOLD analysis project Ga0209291, IMG submission 184633) | Methane-oxidizing microbial communities from mesocosms in the Gulf of Mexico - GOM9B Gulf of Mexico (SPAdes) (version 2) | ecosystem: Environmental > Aquatic > Marine > Cold seeps... | reverse complement strand
ATAGCAACTGCAATGAACTATTCATCAGCAGGTGGATGGGGTGAAATTATTATTACAATATCGGCGTTTGCTGTTTTATGTCTTATCACCTTTGTTTGTTTTATTTTTTCGTCAAAGATCATATCGGCAATCGGTGAGAGTGGACTGAGTATTGTTACTCGCCTTATGGGGCTGATCTTGGCTGTTATCGGTGTGGAAATGCTGATCGGCGGTGTAACGGCGGTTATTGGTACGATAGGCTAACAAGACGGTCATAGCGCTTAAACGTCGTAAAGGCGCTCAGTTGAGCGCCTTCTTAGTATTAAGCGGATGATTATTTCAATTCAACAGGTATGTAAAATTGAATTTTTGGCTCGGCAATGATTAAGTTCCCCACATTTTCAATTAAGGCTTTAAAATAATCTTGCTCACAATGAAAGTTGAAGGCGGCTTGGTCGACAAATCTTTCTTGAAATAGATAGATGCTTTTATCTTCCGTGCGTTGTAATTGATAGCTAATACAACCATCTTCTTGTTGTGATGGCTCTAGCATGCTGGTTAGCAATTGTTCTAATTGATTTTCGCTACCCGTTTTGGCAATAAATTCTGCTGTTAAACAAATCATAAAATTTCCTGTTTATATACGCTGTTCAGTGTTTTTAAATAGTTAAACATAACGACCTTTCCGTTCTATAAATTCGATTTTATATCCGTCCGGATCTGAGATGAAAAAGAATTTAGCCAATAATCTATCTTCCCACTGCAGGCATTTAACTTTACTCGGCTGTAAATTTAGATTGGTTAGTTTTTGATGTACGGAATCAATATCTGCAACACTCACAGCCAAGTGACCATATTGATTACCATGAACAGATTCTTCATTTGATGAATGGTTGAAGGTTAGTTCGAGCTCAAAAGCAGACTCCTTGTTCCTTAAATAGACGAGAGTGAAGTCTTTAAAAGGGAACCTGTCGACCAAGTTAAGCTCAAGGGTTTGTTGATAAAACAAAATTGAGCGTTCTAAGTCGGACACTCTTAACATGCTGTGGATCAGTTTGACCATTGGTTACTCTTCCGATTTACTGTGGAAAGCAGAGTAACTAAATTCAGGAAGGTTTAGGTAGTACTAGGGTGTTACATTCAATTTAATTATTATGATTTGTTTCCATAAGCTGCTGTTTCACTATCTCCATAACGTCATCTGGCTTCTTTAAGTAAAGTAAGCAAGCACAGCGTAGCAACGAAGCAAAATTGGATATTTTTCCGTTGTAGTCTAATGCTTCATTGTAGATATAAGTGATAAAGCTTGGTGTCGTCATATTTTGCTGATGCGCGATCTGATCTAAAATATCCCAAAAGCTGGCTTCTAATTTTATGCTTGTAGAATGACCGCTAATACGAATAGATCGAGTGATATAACTGTAACTTTCTAAGGGTTGATTGGCAAAAATCTGGCACATGGCTCACTCTCATTTGAAATGAAAATAATCATGAGATAAAATTATGAATGAGTCAATAATAGTTTTAATGTTCCGGTCTGATATTTTTACATACCAACGTCAAAGGACGACAAGCTTAAAGTAAACTTACGGAAGGGGTTTATTCACGTCGTTTTCTGTATTTTTAGCCAAAAGCTCTCTTGGCACTTGCTGAGAAATGTTTTTTTCATTGGGCTTACAGATTCAGTGGATGAATCTATAACTTCATAGCTAATCCAATATTCAGGACATACTTCAGAGGATGGTGGTAACTCATCAGACTCGATACTGTGTTTTAAAATAACACCATTAGAAAAAGATAATAGGGCTTCAAAATTAGTGACCGTAACACCTTGATCGTTGTAAGCGTTGTTAGTTATCACTTTATTAACTATACGCACTTTTTCATCTACGCCATTTATAGCCTCAATGTATGTGACTAACTGATTCATTTTAGTTCTCCAGTATCAATTCAAGTATACCTAAAATTAGGTGTGAAGTGTTTTAAATCAATTCATTACAATTCTTCATTATTAACGGTTATATATGCTACCCCGCAGTCGTAATACTTTTCACTAATCTCCGATCTATTCGTGTTTTAGATTGTGGTGGTATGAGCCATACCACCACACTATTTTAGTAATAGATTATGACCTTGGTTGAATAACTAGAGGTGTAAAGGTCGCCCTTGCATTACCACCTGATCCATAGTGATCTGTGTATGTTTCACCTTCTTGTAAGGTGTAATATGCATCCACAAAATCATCGTCATTAGTAAACCATGCATCAGGTAACGATTTGATTATTCCATTAGTGATGGTGGCTATAATAGCAAAGCCTTGTACTTCAGGATCTGGAATCGCTTTTAAAATTGTTTCGGCAGCAGATACGAGCTGCGTAGCAAGTTCTTTGTAATTTGTACCGTCATCATGCTCCATCAATATAATATCTGCCGCAGCCCAACGATAGCGTTCCCAATGAATGACGACTTGATTTGGATAGTATTCTTTCTCTGCATAATCAAGATAAGGCATTTCAATGATATCAAGGACTGGCTCATCACGGGTTGGGTTAACGCCATTCACTATCGCGTATACTTCAGCAGCACCTGATATCCAAGGTTCTTGATCATCCTGTAAGCTTATCTGCTTAATTAGGGTTGTCGATATCGGTTTATCTCCAGATTTAGACGCACTTCGCTGAGGATAGGCCGACTTAAGTTGTTTTTCTGAATCAGAGCTTTGAGCTAAGATCTTGCGCATTACTGCTAGCCCTTCACGTATCGTTTGTTGTTTATCTAATTCAACCACGAAAACTGGTCTGTCTGGCAGTTGGTACACATCTAGCAGCTGAATATCACCATTTACATCATAGGCTTCAATATTAGCCCAGTCTTTATCGTTGCCTTCTGGCTCGAAGGCAAATAAGGGTGACACACCGTGCTGCCAGTCGCTCAGCATACTTGCGTCAGCGAGACGAAATTGAACTAAGTTAGGATTATCAACACGCTTAAAAATGGAGTTTTGTACCGAACGAGTTGATAAACCTTTTGCAGAACGTATCGCTTGTTCACTTTTATGCAATGCCTGAGTTGCAACCCCACTAGATTGTAATACTTGATCCGCATTGACTGTTAAATTATATCGATTGATGCCAGATTGTAGGGTTGGCAAGACCTGAGTGTATTGTCGGCTCAGTTCCAATGCTATTTCACGTTTAGCGCTCGCAACACTGATACCGTAGTCTGGTCGCTTCTGGGCTATTTGCTTTGTATCTGCAAATTTAGCTGCAGAAACAAAGGAGGAGTTAATTAAAGCGAAAGGAGCTACTACGATCAGCATAGCTAAAGTCATTTTTTTCATACTGTGTCCCTATTAATTGTTACTCATTTAAACTACGTTGAGTTCAATTCGAATCGTATTGATAACTATTCTCACTGTCAAAGACTTTGTTTCAACTATGTTGATCTTGATTGTTTTTTCTGTATTTTTGGCTTTCTAGTGTTATGAAGATCACTATTCACTTATGGATAGAAATGCACTTTTTTGAGGGTTTTTAACTTGGTGACGGGGCTGTTAATCACGTTAGGTAACCCTAAGGCTATTTTGTTTTATGTGGGATTCTTCCCTACATTTGTCAATATTGGCGATGTGTCTGCCTATGATACAGCTTTAATCATGCTGACGGCTACAGTCGCATTTGGTAGTGTGAATCATGGTTTCAACGGAGGCATTAGTTGCGGTTAGGGCATAGCAAGCGATTTATTAGCGCCATAAAATCGGGCTGCTGTAAACGATTAGAGGCTAACGTTATCCCTACTTGACGTTCTATTTTTTCTACCCCTGTTATGTTTGAAATGGGGATCGCTGTGTAATTTTCATGTTCAAGCTGCTCGGTCGTTAGTGGGGCGAGCAAAAGTCCTATTTGTTGCTCTACCAATGCCAGCGCCCATTCTTCGGTATCAACCGATGCCACACGTTCTATTTGCAGTTCACGCATATAATCCATCAATAGACACATATTGTTACACTGTCGACGTTCAATCATAGCGACACCGTGCAGCTGCTCTAATGTGACATGTGTTTTAAAACTTAGCGCATGATTGTTAGGAATAATTAAGTAGTACTGATCTTGCCACAAGGGGTGGAATGTCGCTAAACTTTTTTTGCTGTCGCAGTTTAAATAATCGTTTGGGTAATCACTGCCTAAATAAATATCTGCGGTATTATCGCTAGTTAAATGCAGCAACCATTGGGGACAATGCTGTTGCAGCTGAGACATGAGCCGTTTTAAATAGACTAAACTTATATCTGCTTGCACTGCAATGGTGATGGTTTGTCGTGATTGCTGAGGGTTAAAATAATCGAACATTGCTCCTGCTTGATTTAACAAGGCTTTACTATGTTGATAAAACTGTTGTCCGGCAGAAGTCGGAGTCACCCCCTTTTTATGACGAGTTAACAGCACTGTATCAAATTCGGACTCCAGCTTATTAATGGCTATCGTGATTGAAGGCTGAGCAACAAAGCATTGTTTTGATGCCCCTGTGATGCTACCAGCGTCGACGGCTGCAACAAAATATTTCAACGCTTTTAAATCCACGAGTACCTCTTTTTATGGCGTGTGAATCTAATTTTAAAGATCACATTAAAAATTTAGGATAGCGCGGCAACGTTGCAGCGACTATTTCATCATGAGCTGGCACAATAACTAACTTTTTATTTTGTATGGTCAATTGATGCAATTTTTCAACCATATTATCGGACTGCTGTTGATCGTAATTGAGATCCACTAACCATTTCACTAATCCGCTGCGGCCTACATTATTTTTCACACCTTTAATTGACCATGTGCTATCGCCAATAAACAGATATTCGTTATTAACCAGTACACCTATCTGACCATGGGTGTGACCAGACAGGTCGATCAAGATGACAGAACCATCATCAAAAATATCTAAACTAGCTGAAAAACCTAATACATTTTTCTTATTTAATGAGATGAAATTCCAGTTTATCGCAGGATCATCAAATTGGCTTTGAATAAAGGCTGGTGGTGCATGTTTTTTTGCGGTTTCAAGTTCATTTTTCTGCACCCATACTGGTGTATTTAAAGCGATGAAATCTTCAATTCCAGATACATGATCCCAATGTAAATGGGTCGGTATGATGGCTTTTAATCGTTTGAAATCATATCCTTGTTTTTGTAGCTGATCTATCACTGGCACAGCCTTAGTGTAAGCAAATAACTGCTGGTCAAGCCAGCTCATGGCCGCCACTTGCTTATCTACGTCTTTACCAAGGCCGGTATCAATTAATAAATCTCCTTGTTCATGTTGAATGAGTACCGCATTGTGCTCGAGCTGACGTTTTTTAAACCAATCCCCACCCGATACAATAAAACCTTCAGAACTGCTCGCAGATTGCCCAGTATTGATGACTGAGAAATTTACCTTAGTCGCGGCGTTTAAGCTGAAAGTAAACACACTTGCCATAATGACAATAACAGCTATATTTTTCATTATTATAACTCCTCAGAAAGAGGAGTTATAATATGCAGCATCAATATATATGTAAAATATACTATATTTATGATAATGACATATTTTTGTTATAGATAGAGTGTTATGAGATATCGCATTTACTTTTGCTGAATAACCTGCAGTCTTAGCGTCGCTGTGTTAATACGCTGGTGCAGCTTAAATGCCACTATCGAGCCATTGTTGGTTTGGTGTATAATTGTGTAACCAATTTGGGAATTCAGAGGCTGGCATGGGCCGGGCAATACCATAGCCTTGCGCCGCATAGCATCCCATGTTGAGTAACATCAAACCGTGTTCCGTTGTTTCAACACCTTCAGCAATGACTTCGCGATTAAAGGAATCAGCTAGCGCAAGGACGCCATTAATAATGGCATAATCATCAGGGTCGTCTAGCATATTTTTTACAAAATACTGATCTATTTTGATCGTATTAGCAGGCAAGTTTTTTAGGTGAGTCAGAGAGGAATAACCCGTACCAAAATCATCTAGAGCGATATTCACGCCTAGTACATCCTGACAGGTATTGAGAATGTTACGGATTGTATTGAGATCACCCAGTGCGCTGCTTTCCAATATTTCTAATTGTAAATATTTGGAGTTTAAATTGGGGTGGCTTGCTAACGCATTTTCAAGTTGCGTTAAGAATGCGGATGATAGCAGGTGATAGGATGCGATATTGACACTTACTTCAATAAAAATACGCTGATTTTGCCATGCCACAATTTGTTTCAATGCTTCATTAATAACCCAATCTCCGATCCGGTTCTCTAATTCTGATCCCTCAATGATCGGTAAAAATTCAAGTGGTGGGATCAATCCTTTCTCTGGATGCAACCATCGAATTAACGCTTCAGCACCAAATACTTCACCGCTTTTCATATTGATTTTGGGTTGGTAATACAAAACAAATTCGTTATTTGATAAGGCTTGTTGTATCTCATCAAGTTGCAGGTGTTTTTTAATCGTCAGTTGATCGTGCTCGGGGTTAAATAGATGGAAGCGATTTTTTCCGGCTAATTTTGCTTGATACATCGAATAGTCAGCGTGACGTAATAAAGTATCTAAGTCAGCATCATCACCTGGATATAGCGTTACCCCAATCGAGACACTAATATTAAAAGTATGCCCTGCGATTATATAAGGCTGGGCCAGAAAATAATTAATTCGTTGCAGTATTTCGTTACAGTGATCAAATGACTCTATATCACCTAGCAGCAGGACAAATTCATCTCCCCCTTGGCGTGACGCGGTATCTTCATCTCTGATATTAGTTTTCAGACGCTGGGCGACAGCAATGAGTAACTGATCGCCTATGTCATGACCATAGCTATCATTAACAGGTTTGAAATTGTCCAAATCGAGAAAACACACACCAAACATAGTGTCAGTTCGTTTACTGTGGGCAATGCTAGACCTAAAACGATCTGCAAGCAGTGAGCGGTTGGGCAACTTGGTGAGCATGTCATAATGCGCCATCAACTCCAGCTTTTGTTGTTGTTGTTTAATCTCGGTTATATCAGAAAATAAACCCACATAGTGTAATGTATCATCATCGTCATTTGTGAGAGAAGAAATAGACAATCGAGCAGCAAAGAGTTCACCGTTTTTCTTTTTATTCCAGACTTCACCATACCAGTGGCCTTGTTCAATGAGGTTTTGCCACATTTCAATAAAGAAAGCAGGACTCTGCTTGTCAGAAGAGAGGATATTCGGGGTTTGACCTAATACTTCGTGACGGCTGTAACCAGTGGTTCGAGTGAAAGCAGGGTTGATATCAATAATTTTACCTGTCGTATCTGTAATCATTAGCCCTTCATTGGTATCGCTAAATACACGGGAAGAAAGCTTGATTTTTTTATCTGACAGATTTCGTTCAATCGCTATCACACTGAGTTGAACTGCGAATTCGAGCAATTTGAAATCGTGTTCTGTTGGCATACTTGGCTTACGTTGGTAAATTGCAAAAGTGCCAAGCAGTTGGTTGTTTGAACCGATAATAGGTTCAGACCAACAAGCGGCTAGTTGAGCCTTGGCTGCTAACGCTTTAAAATTAGTCCAGTAGGAATGAGTTTGTATATTCTCTACAATTACTCTTTTTTTGGTGAACGCTGCGGTACCACAACTGCCTACGCCATCACCAATTTCAATGCCATCAACAGCTTCATTGTAATCATCAGGAATGCGTGACGAAGAAAATCCAGCATTAAGATGAGTACCTTGTGCATTTACCAGTAGCACAGAACAGAGTGATCCCGTTTGTTCTTGTTCGATAAAATTAACGATATGTTCCAAAATTATGTTTAATGGTTCGCCTTTTAATAATTTCTCTAATACGGCACTGCGTGCATTATCACGTAGCTCTATTTTTTTGCGTTGCGATATATTGGTATGAACGCCAGTGCACCAGAGCGGTTTTTTATGTGCATCTGATTCTGTAAATTCGCAGGATGTGTGGATCCATAACCAGTTCCCATCTTTGTCTTTTCTTCTGTATTCCAGCTCAAATGGAATACCTGCTATCAAAGCTTTTTGATATTTATTGGAGACAGATTCAAAATCATCGGGATGAATTTTTTCTAGCCATTGCGCTAAGGTCGTCTGAATATCGCCTGGCATGTACTCTGACAGTTGTTCGTACTGGCCGCCAAATAAGATTTCACCGCTCTGTACGTTTAGCTCAAACCACACTTGACCCGCTGACGTTAGCGCCAAGTTTAAGCGTTTTAAATTATCCCCCAATTCCTTAGTACGTGAAGCCACAATATTTTTAAGTGATGCTTGGCTGTTTTTTATGCGCATGGCTAGTATGGAGAAAAAGGTGGTTAAAATCGTAAATATTATGCCGAACAGAGACGTTACTATAATTGAAGCGTAGTGAGCCCAGCAATTGATAGGGGACACTTTTAACATCCAAGTCACGTTTTCGATTTTTATATTATTTACGACATAGTCGTCTAATAGTGGTTCTGCTGAATGTGATAAAATTTGAATTTTTTTGGTGTCTGGATGAATGCGTGATAACTGATATGCAAACCCTGCCTCTACCAGTGCCGGTAGATTTGCAGTTTCGAGTACGTGTGGAAAATGCATTAAAACAGTTGCAAAGCCCCAAAAATAGGCTTCCCCGTTGGGGTTATCCAAATAGATAGGTAATAGTCCAACGGCCCCATACTTTCCTTGGACTAAATTAAAAGGTCCTGCGAGGGTTAATTTACCGCTATCTCTGGCAGCAAAAGCCTCTTTATTCCGACTAGCTGAAGTGAGTAAGTTATGTCCTATCGCCTTTTCATTCCCTGTTAACGGCGCAATATATTGGATAATACCATCAGGAGCAAGTTGCAGTGCCACAATGCCAGGATAGAAAGGTAACATTTCAGTTGCGAATTGGGCAAAGCCTGCTTCATCAAGGTGTTGATGTTGAACAAAGGCGGCAAGCGGGAAGGTGGCTGATAATACCTGATTGATATTACTCTTAATTAGATTGGCATAACTATCCGATAAGTTTTGAGCTGCTAAGCGCTGTTGCTGATGTTTGTAATTATGAATAGCGTAAACCGTAATAACAGATAGCACGACTGAGGCGGCAAAAATAAGTTGTATGATTAGTGATGTTTTTATTTCTTTAAACATTTTATGCTTCAAGGCGCGCTACGCCAGTCCTCGCTCTATGATTATAGGAAACTATGCTCCTTTCCTCTCCAACTTACACGACACTTTGTTAGTTTTTGTTATATTTTTGTCAAATTTCATCGGAGATAGTTTGCTATTAGTACCATGATGGCGCTGAGGATTGTAGAGGTATTCAATATAATTAAAGATATTTGAGTTGACTTTTTTAGTTTAAAACTGTCTTTCGTCATTTATTTAACTGCTTAAGTTCTGAATTCATTATGTTTTATCATTGATAGAATATGAAATTGTGAGTAAGTCAATTCGTACTATTGATTGAGTATCAAATGATTGTTATAGGATCTAGGCTGCAAAATTATTGAAGTTTGTGTGACTTGTGTCATTTACAATTTAAATCTAAACCTAGCGATGCTTTATGTAATGATATGAAAATAAAGTATATTCCAGACTGTTATTTAATTATTAATTATTATTATAAATAAATATTTGAAAAAATATAATTCGATTATATAAAATAGTTGTCAAGGGAGACGTTTCACTGAAAGCCCCCTTTATAGCATTTTAACTTATTTTGTATTGCTTCTTTCGGAGGATATATTATGAACACAATCGACTTAACCCCTCTTTACCGCAGCACTATTGGTTTTGACCGATTAGCACCCTTGTTTAGTCGCGTATTGGGTGCTGATAATACTGTACCGACTTATCCACCTTACAATATTGAGATTCTCGACGAAAATAAATATACGATTACGGTCGCTGCTGCTGGATTTTCTGAGAACGAACTCGATATCAATGTAGAAAAAGGTCTCCTTACTATTTCTGGAGATAAAGTAGATAAAGAGGAACATAAATACCTTTATCAAGGCATTGCTAATAGAGCATTTAAACGTAAATTTGATCTTACTGATTACGTAGAAGTAACGAGTGCCAATCTTGAGCATGGGTTATTAACTATTCACTTGGTTAAAGAAATTCCTGAGGCAATGAAACCTAAACATATTGCCATAAACCAAGAAGAAAAAGTGATAGAACATCAACTTGAGGAAAATGTGAAAATTAAAACTGAAAAAACGGTTTAATTTAGCATAAGGGCTGCGCAGCGGCCCTGTTTCCCCCTCGTTTTTACCTTGATAAGGGAACTGATAATGAACGTAAAATTTTTTGCTAGCTTATTGATTATTTTTTGTAGCCTTTTCACACAAGCAACTGTCGCAGCACTCCCGAATGTTGATGCCAATGGTTCGGCACTACCTTCGTTGGCACCTATGTTAAAAAAGATTAACCCTGCAGTGGTAAATATTTCAACGTTTTCAACGCAACAAGACAGCTACAATCCATTATTAAATGATCCTTTTTTTAAACGGTTTTTTAATATTCCTAAGCAACATGAGTACCAAGCGCAACCAAAAAAGCGTCAACAAAGTGCGGGTTCTGGTGTGATCGTAGATGCTAAGAATGGCACCGTGATGACCAATTATCATGTTATTAAAGGCGCTGATGACGTTCTGGTATCTTTGATCGATGGTCG
>Ga0209291_1003903_pt1 | contig 10661 bp, 10 predicted proteins | sample GOMGulsemesocosm_FD_184633 | JGI IMG/M metagenome (GOLD analysis project Ga0209291, IMG submission 184633) | Methane-oxidizing microbial communities from mesocosms in the Gulf of Mexico - GOM9B Gulf of Mexico (SPAdes) (version 2) | ecosystem: Environmental > Aquatic > Marine > Cold seeps... | reverse complement strand
AACAATTTATAGGTAAAACATCTGACGATAATTTAAAATACGGTCAGAATATTGACGCCATATCAGGAGCTACAATATCTGCAAATTCAATGACTTTTGCAGTAAACAGATTATTGAAAAGCATCAAAATTCTTAAAGAACAAAAGCAGTTTTAATGAACTTAGGTTTTATGCATACTTGGGCCAAAGAATTGAAATTACTAATAGGTACTTTTATTGTAGTACTAAGTATTGGTTTCTTTTCTGGATTAAGTTTTGTAGGAGAAACTTCAAGCTATTCATCTAATGGTATCCAAGAGAATTATCTTGGAAATGAAGATGCTGAAGATGCTGAGGTAATGAAATTTAAAAAATCGGATAAAGAAATGCTTTCTATTGTGCATTCGCATATCTTATCTATGAGTATGATTTTCTTTTTGGTAGCATTGTTAGTATATCATGTAGAATTCAATACTGGGTTCAAAAAGTTTTTAATGATAGAACCATTAGTATCCGTTGTAACTACATTCGGTGGACTTTATTTCCTATGGAAAGGAATGTTGTGGATGAAATACATAGTGATGGTTTCTGGAATGCTAATGACACTTTCTTATACATTATCAATCCTACTTATTTTCTGGGGATTATTTAAAAAAAGAGCTTAATTAAATGACCATATCTGATTTAGTAAAAGGAGACAAAGCAATTATAACCAGTTTTATAGTTGATGATATTCCTTTAAAATTAATTGAGATGGGTTGTATTGAAGGAAGTTTTGTAGAACTTGTTCAAAAAGCACCTTTAAAAGATCCGTTGTACTTAAATGTAAACGGAACGTATTTAGCAATACGGAAAGAAACTGCTTCTCAAATTTTAGTAGAAAAAGTATGAGTACCCCATTAAAAGTTGCCTTAATAGGAAATCCAAATACCGGAAAAACAAGCTTATTCAATTCACTAACCGGTTTAAATCAGAAAGTAGGGAATTACCCAGGAATTACGGTAGATAAAAAAACTGGTAGCTGTAAGTTGTCTGATTCAGTTACTGCAAGTATTATTGATTTGCCGGGAACATACAGCTTAAATGCAAGTTCAGAAGACGAGAGCATTGCGGTAAAAGTATTATCAGAGAAAGAAAACACATATTATCCTGATGTTGTAGTTGTAGTTGCTGAGGTTGAAAACTTAAAGCGAAACTTACTGCTTTTTACACAAGTTAAAGATTTAGGTTTGCCAACAGTTTTAGTAATAAACATGCAAGACTTAATGCAGACTAAAGGAATAACGATAGATGTTCCTACATTAGAAGAAGAATTAAATACAAAAATAATCCTATTAAGTTCAAAGAAAAATACGGGAGTTTCTCAATTAAAAGATGCTGTATTAAATTATAAGAATTTATCATTAGTGCCTTGTGCGATAGAGACGAATAGTATTTTAAAGAGTACTAACTTAAGTGAGAAGCAACAACAGCATAAGGATACCATAAAGCGATATCAGTTTATAAAAAACATTTTAGATAAGCACTATGCTGTTGAGGTCACAAGAGCAGAAGGATTTAGAGCTAAATTAGACGGTTTAATTACTCATAAAGTGTTTGGGTATATCATTTTCTTTGCCATTTTATTTGGGATTTTTCAAGCCTTATTTTCATGGTCGGAATATCCAATGGATTTAATTGATAGTGCATTTGCTTTTTTAAGCGATTGGACAAAAAATAATCTACCTGAAGGCGTATTTACTCGACTATTATCCGAAGGAATTATTCCAGGTATTGGTGGAGTAGTCATCTTTATTCCGCAAATAGCTTTTCTGTTTTTATTCTTATCCATATTAGAAGAAAGCGGTTACATGAGTAGAGTCGTTTTTTTGATGGATAAAATCATGAGAAAATTTGGATTAAGTGGAAAAAGTGTCGTGCCATTAATTTCCGGAACAGCTTGTGCAATACCAGCAATTATGGCTGCCAGAAATATTGAAAATTGGAAAGAACGATTGATAACTATTCTTGTAACTCCATTTACTACTTGTGCTGCAAGACTACCAGTTTACGCGATAATTATAAGCTTGGTAATTCCTAAAGGAAATCCACTTTTAGGAATGAGCACTCATGCTTTGGTATTAATGAGTCTGTATATGCTTGGTTTTGGAGCCGCAATTTTATCAGCATATATTTTAAATAAAGTATTGAAGATTCAATCGAAATCATATTTCGTAATTGAAATGCCGAATTATAAAATGCCCTTATTTAAAAATGTATTTTATAATGTATTGGATAAAACTAAGGCATTTGTTTTAGGAGCAGGTAAAATAATATTAGCAGTATCTATTTTATTGTGGGTATTGGCTTCTTACGGACCAGGGGCTGATTTTGATAATGCAGAAGAGTTAGTGAAAACTGAATTTACTAATTTAGAAGGAGAGGAGTTAGATACTAAAATAGCATCTTACAAATTAGAGCATTCTTATATTGGTACATTTGGGAAATTTATAGAACCAAGCATCAAACCATTAGGTTATGATTGGAAGATAGGGATTGCCTTAATAACATCATTCGCTGCAAGAGAAGTATTTGTTGGGACCTTAGCAACAATTTATAGTGTAGGCTCAGAAGATGAAAGTACATTGAAGGAGAAGATGAAAAGGGAAGTGCACTCTGGCACAATGAAACCTGTTTTTGATTTCCCTACAGGGATATCATTACTACTATTTTACGCATTTGCAATGCAATGTATGAGTACTGTTGCTATTGTTAAAAAGGAAACTAACGGATGGAAATGGCCGTTGATACAAATGTTTGCAATGACAATTTTTGCGTATCTTGTAGCTTTAGTATCTTATCAGGTACTACACTAATCTAATGGAAATTATTCAAAACATATTAGTTGTTATAGCGGTGTTTCTTTCACTTCTATTTTTATATGTGAAGTTCTTAAAAAAAGAAAAGTCTTCTGATAAATCATGTGGTAATGATGGCTGTGGTTGCTAAATATTGATTACCTAAACTTAAACGGGTTTATGATGTTCTTTAAGAAAGTAGTATAGTTATTATCTTCTTCTCCTAATCCAAAACGTAACTTCTTAGTAACATCTTTTGATTTTACAAGCGTACCAAATAACCAATCCCATATAGCGAATTTTGCCCCCATGTTCTTATCATAATGCTCTGGATTATTACTATGATGTATTTGATGTTGAAAAGGGCTTATTAATATATTTTCTAAAGCAGAGAAATAGCTGAATTTCACATGGGAATGCCTTAGGTTGGCACCCCATAAAAGAAACAGGAAATGAAATATATTAACGCCAATAAAAGTCCATTTTTCTATTTGATGTACTGATAAGTAATTGAATATACCTGTTACCAACCCAATAACAAATATACCTCTTAGGTTGTTGATTAGTAATTCTACGGGGTGTATTCTGTATTGAGTTATAGGGTTTAAAACTGTGGCAGAATGATGTATTTTATGAAACCTCCAAAAGAAAGGAGTTTTATGCATGATATAATGCACTATATAGCTGCATAAATCACCAAATAAGGTTAATGTAACTGTGTATAATATTATAATTGTTGTGGCAGATAATTGCAATGATGATTTCCCAAATATGCTATGTAATCCATCGTTTACATAGTAGTTTAGGTAATACCCGTAAATAAGTAAAGGAGCTATAAGAATAATTTTTATATAGCTATTAAAAAATATAAAGTAGTAATCAATTATAGCAGATTTACTTCGCCAAACTTTTTTATGGAATAAATATTTAAAGAATGATTGTAGACTTTTAGAGCGTTTGAATATATAGAAGACCAGTAATACTGAAGACAATAGATATAATACGTATATCCTTTTATCTTCAGCTTGAATGAGGTATGAAAAGGGCATTTGTAAGCCTTCTTTTACTGTAGATAGTATTTGATTTAAGTTATTAATCTCCATCATTATCATTAAAAGTAATAGTAGATCCTATTGCTTGTGACATTTCAATTTTAATTAGAAACAATAGCGTTTCAATTTCAGTTTTTAATTCATTTATAATAGCTGTATTATCAGTGAGTGCTGAATTCAAACTTGGGTTCGTCCCATCAATTTTTGAAATAACAATGTTAAATTGTTTATCTATTTCAGCTGCTAATTCAGCATTTCCTAGTTCCGTCAAATACTTTTTAAATCCAATCCTATTTGGAGTAAAACGAAAATCACCAGTATAACAACGATGCGTAGCAGTGATATTATTCTTAATCATCTCTAAGGAATAATCACTTCTAAAAGCTTCAAATCCTGTGTAATTGTTTTGACTGATGGCATTGTTTAATTTTGACATGATAATCTCTTCTAATAAAGCTACCATGTTATTGATAATTTCATTCTGACTACCAGAAATACCATCTTGAATGCTTGTTACAAATTCATTATGATATACGATCCATTGATTGAGGATAGTATTGGAATTAGTATGTAACTGAGCGATGCAAGCATTTAAATAATCAAGTCTAGAGGAAGAGTTTTGAAAATTATTTATAGTAGTAGCTTCATCGGAATTAAAGAGTAAATATTCAATAGCTACAATCCCTTTTGAAGAAGAACCAATTGATGAGATATAACTTTCGTTTATTGTTGTAACTGTGGTAATGTTGTTTTCTATAAAGCTTGTATTCGCTGGCCAACTATTTATGGTGTAATGTATAAATGAATTCTTGATTTCACCAATATCATATAATTCGCATTTTTTCCAAACTGAAGTTGCAGCTTTCCATTGTTGTTTTAATTGCGTTAAATTTTCTGTATTGATATTATTTGAAAAACTTAAAGCTTGGTTGGACAATGTTTGAGCTTCTGTAGCGAATTGTTGATGTAACGGAATAATTTCATTTTCATAAATGTTATTCAATTGTTCTCTTTTATAATACCTATTGGTATATTCATCAGAAGTTGTAGTACCATCATTTTTACAACTAATTACAATCGATGTTATTCCGAATATAATCGAGATTATTAAATAGTGTATTTTTTTCATGTTGCTATAGTGTATTTATAAATGCAATTATTTTTTCTCTGTTTGTAGCATCAAGATTTGTAAAAGCTATTTTACTACTTTCGGCTTCGCCACCATGCCAAAGAATAGCTTCTTCAATATTTCGTGCTCTACCATCGTGTAATAATCGAGTATGTCCGTTTACGGTTTCAATTAATCCGATTCCCCATAAAGGAGGTGTTCTCCATTCATTTCCAGTAGCCAAGAAATCTGCTCTGTTATCTGATAGTTCATCTCCCATATCATGTAATAACAAATCAGTATACGGACGAATAGTTTGATTTGAAAGCGCGTTAATTGTTGGGTGATTTCCAGTAATCACTTTAGGTATATGACAGGAGTTACAATTTACCTGATTAAACAAAGCCTTTCCTTCTTGAACAGTTGCATCATTCCAATCTCTTCTGGCTGGAACACCTAAAGTACTTGAGTAAAGTGTAACATGACCTAAATTATTATCCGGTATTTCTGGACTTCCACCATTAGGAATAGTAGAACAATCTATTCCTGGAGGGCAATTTTCATCAGGAAATAGAGTAGAGGTAATTCCCATATCGCCATTAAATGCTCCGGCTACTTGTTGGCGTAAATTTGGTTGATTTGCTTTCCAGCCGAATCTCCCAATTTTAGGACTATTGCTTACAATATCCCAAACATAATTTGGTCGACCGCTAATACCATCATTATTACTGTCATTTTCATCAGCAAAGTTTAACAATGTATTTTCGTTAATAGCTTCTAATAATCCTAATCCTATCATTTGATTAGCAACTCTTGGTGAAACATTAATGCCATTAGCAATTGGACCATACATTAAACTTGTAATATAATATATGGGTTTTTGTAAGATATATGAGGTTCCATCAGTATATTGGCCTGTAATACTTTGATAGGTTATATTAAAAGCAGCTTCAGTATCCATGCCTAATATAGACTGATCTTGTATTTGTCCTCCGTAATTGGGATCATTGATTGTTCCACCGTTAGTATTTGTCCCATATATACTTAAACGCAATAGTAATCCATGATCTAATTCACCAGTATACAATGGAGGTCTACCTCGTCCGTCATCTCCATGACAACCAGAACAGGAATGAGCATTAAATAATGGTCCCAAACCATCTCTTGCTGTTGTAGATGCGGGAGCTGTAACCCAGTTTTGATTGAATAAAGAGTTTCCAACAAAAAAATCTAATCCTTCTTGAGTATTTAAATTTGGAGCTTGAAGACTAAAAGCATTTTGAGAGAAATCAAAAGTAGTTGTTTCTCCTCCAGAAAATTGCTCGTTTGCATCTATCTCTTGAGGGATATATACTTCATCATCTTTAGAACAAGAAAGTAGTATTGAGAGTAGGAATACAGGAATAAATATCTTTTTCATAATGAGGTAAAAAATAATAACAGTAAAATCAGAAGAGCGAACTCTTCTGATTTCTCAATTTAAAATGAGGATTTGTAATATTAAACCCACTAATGGGAATAAGAACTAATTATTGAATAGTAACATTAATACCTAATGCAACTCCACCTTCTACAAATTTATCCCCTAAAGTTTGTAATGCTGTAACTGCAGTAGCAACAAGAGGTCTTTGACCAGCATCAGAAATAGCATAATCAAACGGAGTAGCAGTAGCTTCTACACTTGTTTCAGCTAAAGTTAAAGCAGCTGTGATTTCAGCACCTAATGTAGGATTTGTACTTGTAATAATATCTTCTAAAGAAACTCCAGAAACAGTACTATAATTTCCTCTATATACATTAGCGATACCTGATAAATTTAAACGAATATCACGGTGTGTATTGTCACTAAAACAAGAGTGTTCGTCTTCCTGATTTTGGTTAGTATAAGCAACAAACATACGCTCTCCAGCTAATTCAGATTTTGAAAGCGTAGCTATTGCTCCTAAAATATTTTTTAAGGCTATATCAGGGGTTTCTGCTAAAAATGTAGTTCTGTAGTTTCCTGAAGGTTTCCATTCATCCAACATTAATTGTAAATGATCAATTAATAATTCAGCACAAGCGGCTAAATAATCTCTACGTCTTCCTTGATTTGAAGCTGTTCCACCATCAACAAAATCTGTGTATGGACGTTGTCCTGCTTGCATAGCAGAAGGAGCTGTTAAATCCTGTCCCCATAATAAAAATTCAATAGCATGGTAACCAACACTTACATTAGCATCACCTCCTTGTGTATTTAATCCTTCTAATACTGATTTTGTAATTGTTGGATGTGTACCTAAGTCATTAATAATTCCAGAGTTTACTGCACCATCAACATAATCGATATAGTTTTCATCTAATGGCCAAGAGTTTAATAAACCCTCTGGAGCATTATCATCAATATCAATTGGCCCGTTAGCAAAACGAAAAGCTTCAGTTGTTCCGTATGATTCTCTTGCAGTTTTCCAGGCACTCTTAGCAGTTGTAAAGTGTGCATCTGTAGGAGTTGCAAGAAATGCATCAATAGCAGATTTTAAATTCTCTGCATCTGTTTGTGCATCTTGATAATTTTTATAAACCAGATTCGCATAGCTTTCAATAACACCAGTTTTGTTTAATGGTGTGGTAATTATTGCTGTGCTGTCATCATTTGAACAACTAACCAATGTTACTGTACAAATAATCAATAATAAGTAGACTTTAATTTTATTCATTTTATCCTTTATTTAGATTTAATTAAAATAGTGATGCAAATATAATTACAATCTAAACTCAAAAACAAGTCTTATTTAGAATAAATTAAAATAAATATATAGTAAATTGATATATAGTGGTTTATGGGTTGAATTGAAGTAAGTGGAATAAAAAAATCCTCTATAAAGTGAATAAATACACTTTATAGAGGATGATGTTTTAGGTTTAAAAAGACTATTCTAAGCCTTCCAAATCTTGTACGGATTCTTGACTTGACTTTTCTTGACGTTGTTCAAAGTTAATATCTTCGGCAATTTTATCAGAAGTTAATAAAGCTCTACTCGAAGAAATTAACGCTCCGACTACAGCTAAACCAATAATTACTTTTGGAAACATAGTATTACTACATTCTTTCTTGTAGAGTTTTAATAGAATAACCCCACATAGTATTGTGATTAAAGCAGGGAATATGGTTAAGTTTCCTATCGGAAAAATTGTAAATGCAATTGTAATAATAATACCTAAAATGGCAATGATTGATGTTAATAATTTCATGTGTATTTTTATTTTTTTAATATTTCAAGTTAGTTGCTCTTGTTAGTTTTAATTGCCCATTCCCTACAGGAATACTGAATTTAATTAAAACTGGTACTTTGTTTTTATCAGCTGTGATGTATACAGTATTACTAGCTTTTCCTTTTAGTAATTTATCTTTCTTTACAGAAACACCAATCTTATAACATTTTTTATTTCCTAATACGGTAGAGATAGTTTCAGTTCCTAAAAATGATAGGGTAGCTGTTTTAGTTTTTCTATCAAACACGATATTAAAATCTTTCTGATCCCCAGTATTGGCTTTGTCTATTGGTAAAGATCTTATGTAATATAAAGTTGAAACAATATCTCTTGTATTTGAGGGGATTGTAAAATTCGCTTTAACTTCTCCAGATTTACCTCTAACATAAGTTGATTGAATATTATTCCCTTTATAGATATACTTTTCTTTTCTGATAGTTCCGTTTTCGTTATTATCTCTTTTATATAAAGAAGGTTTTAAGGTATAAGGACTTACGTAAGCTTCATATAAATCACGGATTTTAAAAAAATCATCCCATTTTTTATAGGTATTGGCAGTACATTTTAAATGTAAATAACTGTTCTTACTTGTTTTTACCGTAGCCACTTTCATATTTACTTCAGCAAATGTAGTTAGCACTCCGGACATGTTGTAAGAGGCTTGATAGCTTAAGTGTTCTCCAGATTTAAATGCCTTAGAACTCAACCCTTGTGAAAAGGAGAATGTAGTTGTAGTTAATAAGAGTACAACAATAAAGTTTTGAATTAATTTTATGATCATAATTTAATGAATGTGTATGCGAAAATAACGCATTTAAAAAGCAATTATTATAATTAAAACTTAAAAAATGGTTCATTACTATATAAAAAGTCCGCTAAACATTATTAAATGTTTAGCGGACGATGTAATACCTAGGGTTTAGGTAATATTAATTTGAAGCTAAGTTAGTAGCTGTTTCTTGTTGATTATTAAGATATACTGGTGAAGTAGTAAATAAATGCTCTACTTGATTATCCCAATCTCTAGCAATATCAAAATAGCTTGTGTTTACTTCAGCCATAATTTCATTGCAATCATGACATGTGTGTTTATAATCTAAAAAATGATGTGCAAATTCATGAAAAGCAACAACCCTTAATATCTCTTTATCAAACATAGTCGCCCAGTTGATAACAATTTTATTAATATCTCCATTTTCATCTCGTAGTACTTTACCTAAAACTGTACTATGCTTATCTAACGGAAGTGTATCTACTATTTGAATGCTCTCTAATTGAAATAATTTGTCACTATACTCAATATCATATTTCTTACAATATTCGAAAAAATCATTTAGTATAGGTTGTATCCTACCATCAATCTGTACTTCATCTTGAGCAAAAGTTAATAATGAACTAATTAAAAACAAGTATAATAGGATTGACTTTTTCATAAGTAGGTTTGGTTATTGAGGTTACTCAAAACTATACAAAAGAGTCGTTGTCTTTTGTGTTTTGTTGTTTAATTGATGTAAATTGTTGTGAAATTAGCAGTAAAACGTCTTAATACTCTATTATAATCTTTATGTTTGGTGTTTTGTTTAGTGTTTTTAAGAATCTCTATTTTCTTTTTTTAAGTTTAAAAGCATTTTTGTTTAATGTAATAGAAATCGCTTTTAATTTGAAATAAGCAGCACTGATATAAACATAACCGCCATACTTAACACGGTTTCCGTCACTACCCCAAGAGTTTTTAGTTTTGTAATAGATCGTTCCGTTTTGATCTTTTGCAATACCAGTAATATGCATTAGGTGATCATCAGTTGTAGTGAAGTTTTCAAATTCTTGTTGTCTGTATTCTTGTGTAATTTCTTTTTCTTTTTTGATCCCTAATAACGCTTCTAACTTAGTTTTATCGTCTTCTGGAATAACTGCGATACCATTTTTTGAAGAAAATGTTTTTTCAGAAACATCAATATCTAACTCAATAGAATACCCTTTTTTTAGAGCAGTATACATTATTCTCTCTAATTCATCTAAAGGAACATTGTGCATACTTCCGTTAGAGAAGTTGTCAGGGATATTTAAAACAAAGTCATTATAGAATGGCTGATGAGAAAATGAAGTAAGGGTAATATAATCACTCGGATTAATTTTAACTGCCTCTTGAAACGATTTAGGGGTATACTCTTTTCCGTTATATGTAAAGGTCTTTGGGTTTTCCCCTAAATAGATGTCTAAGATAGCTTCAACAGATTTTTTCCAACGTGGACTTAGTTTTCTTGCAGGGTTTTTAATGTATGCATCCAGCATCGCCTTGGTTACAGCAATCATTTCTGAATGATTATGCTTAGTATCATTTGCTGCTAATCCTGTAAAAGCAGTTTCAGGAACAAGACCATAATTTTCAACTGAATTTAATACATCATGCGCTAAACCCCCTTCACTATATTGT
>Ga0209291_1003895_pt1 | contig 10670 bp, 10 predicted proteins | sample GOMGulsemesocosm_FD_184633 | JGI IMG/M metagenome (GOLD analysis project Ga0209291, IMG submission 184633) | Methane-oxidizing microbial communities from mesocosms in the Gulf of Mexico - GOM9B Gulf of Mexico (SPAdes) (version 2) | ecosystem: Environmental > Aquatic > Marine > Cold seeps... | reverse complement strand
ACTCCTGATGCAATCAATTATTTAAAAGAAGTATTAAAAAACTATGATGATTCATTAAGTAAACTAAATGAAACATCAGCCAAAAGTAAGATTACAAAACAGGAGTAAGTAATAACCAATTCGTAATAATCCATGTTTTTTTTAACATAGCTAAAAGGTATCTTTAATGGATACCTTTTTTACTTATTAGATATAATTTTAGCAGTGAAATACTAAACAATTTTCCTATATTTATATGTTTTTTAGTCCCTTTTAATTCACAATTCGTCTTTCAATAAAATACATTTCCATTTCTCCTTTACCTTTTGCTTTTATTTTTCCGCGTGAGGTGAAATTGTACAGATCACTATTTTTTACTAATTCGTAAGTTGATTCAGAAATGTTGACTTTTGACACGCTACCAGAACTTTCCATACGGCTTGCTATATTAACTGTATCTCCCCATATATCATATTGAAATTTTTTTAATCCTACAATGCCTGCAACTACAGGTCCTGTGTGAACCCCAATTCGTATTTCAAAAAAAAGTTCATTTTTAAGTTTTTTCTGTTCAGCTAAGTCAGCCATGAAATCTCTTATGTCTAATGCTGCGCTCAAAACATCACTAACGTGTGTATTAGTGGGGGTTGGTAACCCTCCAGCAGCCATATATGAATCTCCAATTGTTTTTATTTTTTCGATTCCATAATTTGACATGATTTGATCGAAAGCTGAAAAACAATGATTAATTTCCATCACTAGCTGTTTGGGAGTTAGTTTTTCAGAAAGAGCAGTAAATCCTTTAAAATCCGTAAATAATACAGTTGTTGATTCTATGAGTTGGCTGGTTACAGCCCCATTTCTTTTCAACTCTTGAGCTACTTCTTTTGGTAATATATTAAGTAAAAGTTGTTCGCTTTTTTGTTTGGATTTATAGATAATCACTGCAATTATAATGATCAATGTTATAATGAATAAAAGTGCAATGAATTTTATTTTTTGTTTTTTCTCATTTTCAATATGCGTAGTTCTTTCAATTTCCAAATAGTTAACGTGCTGCAGACTATCAGCAAGTTTCTTTTTTTGATAAACAAAATTCAAATCTTGTTGATACGCAAAATACTTGGAATCGGATGATTCAATACTATCCTGTAATGAAATAAACATTTCATAATTTAGTAATGCTTTTTCATTTTTTCCTATTGACTTATATAGGTTATATAGTAATTTATGAGACTCTTTTACACGCAAAATTGATCCAGACAACTTGGCGAAATCTAAGGATAAATTTATTTTTTTAATAGCTTTCTGTATTTCACCGTTTTTTAAATAGAAATGAGCCAAGGAATAATAATCTTTTGATAATCCTTTCTTATCATTAATTGAACTATGAATATTAAGAGCACGTTGTAAATAATTAAATGCAATTTCATTTTTGTCAAGTTTACTATAAACTTCACCAATTTCATTGCAGGTTGAAGCAAGATTTCTTTTTTGGTCATAGTTTTTTTGTTCATAGATACTGAGAGCTTTCAAATAATGTGAAAGAGCTTGTGGATACATTTTTCTATCAACGTAAGTAAGGGCTATATTGTTTTGAGCATCCGCCCATACTGGGTCAAGAGAATCTTTTGCATAGTCCAACGCATAAAAATAGTATTTGAGCGCACTTTTATTTTCACCTTGTTTCCCATAACTGACACCCAGGTTATTGTATACCCTTGAAACATGAATAGAATCTCCATACTTTATCTGATGTTTCAGGGCTTTGTGCCCAATGATTATTGAATTATTATAATCATTGAAATTAATATAAGCAATGCCTAAATCATTTAAGAAGTTGCCATATACTTGTCTGAAAAATAAATTAACTTCTTTAGAGTTAGGGCTTGCTAGATTTTTTTCACAGATAGAACAAGCTTCCTTTAATAATTCAAGGTCCTTTTTTGGATCTGAAATATAAATTATGTTGTCCCATTCTCGCAGCGCTTTGACAATAGTGGTATCATGCTTAGCTGTTTTTACAATTTTCTCAAGGGAATCGATTGATTTTGCAAAAGATGGAAGTATTGAGAAAATTAATAGTATTGTGGCCAACTGTTTCATTTATATTGGGTTTTGAAATCGCTTTTATATTGTTTTCCTTTATTACTTCCAAACAAAAAAGTTTTTGATTTCCATTATTAAATAATAGTGATGTAAGTCTTATTTTAAGTTAGCTTTCAGTTCAATGTTGGCCGTACCACCACTATATAGTCTTGAAATTGGACATTTTTCTTTTGCAGCTTGTGCCAATTCATCAAATTTGGCTTTTGTTATACCTTCACAAACTACATTACACACTAATGTTATAGTGTTGATGTTAGGTCCTATATCATCTTTACCAAGCTCCACAGTGGCATTTGTTTCCACAGTTGTAGGTGTTAAACCTTCCCCACTTAATAAAGCAGATAAAAACATAGAGTAACAACCTGCAAGGGCAGCTCCAACTAACTCTTCAGGATTTGTACCAGCAGCTTCCTCAAAACGTGAAGCAAAAGTATAAGGTCCTGCATAGTTATTAAATTTCATTTCACCATTACCTTTTTTTAAGGTACCATTCCAGATGGCATTTGCTTTTCTTGTAGACATATTTTATGTTTTAGTTAAAACATAAAGTTATAATAATTTTTGAATACAGTTTTTACACGCAATATTATATTCTAGCTTATTAGTTTATTTTTCCAAATGTCAATTCAGTCGGAAACTTTTATTAACAGTTCTAAGACAATACAGTAAAAGGTCATTATTATAATCAGGCCAATTTGGTTTATCTATTAATGAAAGATATAATATATTCTTTTAGATTGTCAACCGTTATTGATTCTATCAATGATATACTTATTTATTATAGCTTTTATAAGCTACTCTTATGTGCATACAAATTTGGCTTACATGCTTGGCATATTGTTTTCTAAAGAAAAATTTATCTGTTTCAATGTCAAATTTTGCAGGTAATGCTTTTAAGTGTTTAGTTTGTTCTAAAATAAGACCTATTTTCTCAGTAGTTAGATAACTGTCTGTATCATTTTTAGAATACTCTGTGATGTAATTATCTACTAACTTCCTAACCACTTTTATATTTTCAAGTGAAAAGTCGGCATGTAAATCTTCTAGTTGTGCTAATATTTCAGGTGAATTCATGGTGAGTTAGTTTTGAAAGGGTAGGTTTTGTTACCACTGTTTATACTACAAATTTAGGTATAAAAAAACCTCAATCAAAGATTGAGGTTTTTTGTGAGGTCACGGACGGATTCGAACCGCCGTACAAAGTGTTGCAGACTTCTGCCTAGCCACTCGGCCACGTGACCGTTTACCCTATTGGGTGCGCAAATATAGTATATTTTTTGTTAGAAAAGTAATTTTAGTACTCAAAAAATAAAAAATTATTCTTCAATAATAATTGCTACTTCTTTAACAAACCCTTGAATTGGTGGATTTAATTTTCTAACTTTTACTTTAGCCGTAATTAAAGTTTTAAATTCTGCTTTAAATTTATTTACAATTCTTTGACCAACGTGTTCTATTAATTTAGAACGAATCGCCATTTCTTCTTCCACAATCTCTTTTACTCTTACGTAATCAATTGTATCAATTAATTCATCTGTTGCAGCAGCCTTGCTAAAATCAGTTTTTAAGCTAACATCTACAATGTACTTTCCACCTAAAACAGACTCCTCTGTCATACACCCGTGATATGAAAAACATTGAATTCCTTCTACTTCTACTATATGCATATTATTAATAAATTTAAATTCCACTTTCTTTATTCAAAAAAGTGGAATTTATAGTTAATTATTGATTTTTTAAAGCCAATACTTTATCAATTCCATCTTTCATTCTAGGAATAACGTAATTTTTACCTAATACTGAACAAATTTCAAACATTGACGGTCCCATTCCTTTACCAGTAACTAGTAATCTAAAACCAGGACCTATTTTACCAAACCCGTATTCGTTATCATTTAGATATCCACTAAAAGCAGTTTCTATATTTTCAGTTGTAAAGTCTTCTACACGGTCTAAAACAGTAGTTAATTCTCTCATTAAGTCAGCTGTATCGTCTTTCCATTTTTTACGAACAGTCTTTGCATCATATTCAGTAACATCATTGAAAAAATAATCACCGTCCACTAAAATATCTTGAATAAAAGTAGCGCGCTCTTTCATTAATCCTGCAACGTCAGAAACGTATTCTTTGCATGCATCAATTTTTCTTTCTTTAATGATTGGCATTAATAAATCAGCTAATTCATCATTAGATTTAGAACGCAAATATTGTTGGTTAAACCATTTTGTTTTGTCCGGATCAAATCTTGCTCCAGATTTACCAACTCTTTCTAATGTAAATATTTTAACTAAGTCTTCTAAAGAAAATAATTCAGTATTATCACCTGGATTCCAACCTAACAATACTAACATGTTGATAAAAGCATCATGGAAATAACCATCTTCTTTATATCCACTATATTTTTCTCCTTCAGCACTTAACCAATCAATTGGAAAAACAGGGAAACCTAATTTATCACCATCACGTTTACTTAATTTTCCTTTACCATCTGGTCTTAAAATTAAAGGTAAATGAGCAAATTTAGGTCTGTCCCAACCAAAAGCATCATATAGTAAAGCATGTAAAGGTGCAGACGGTAACCATTCCTCTCCTCTAATCACGTGAGTAATTTTCATTAAATGATCATCAACAATGTTTGCTAAATGGTAGGTAGGCATTCCTGTTTCTTTAAACAAAACTTTGTCATCTAAGTTATTTGTATTAACAGTGACCCAACCTCTAATTTCGTCTTCTAATTTAATATCTACATTACGTGGCATTTTCATACGAACCGTATATGGTTCGTTATTAGCTAAACGTTTTTCAACCTCTTCTTTACTTAAAGACATTGAATTTTTCATTGATCCACGTGTAACAGCATTATATTGCCAGTTAGGCAAGCCCATTTCCTTAGCTTGTTCACGCATTTTAGTTAAATCTTCAGAAGTGTCAAAAGCCATATAAGCATGCCCTTTTTCAATTAACTCCATTACATAAGGTCTGTACATTTCCTTACGCTCTGATTGAATATATGGACCATGTTCTCCACCATATCCAGCACCTTCATTAGGTTCAATTCCACACCATTTTAAAGCTTCAGTAATGTAATCTTGTGCGCCTGGCACAAAACGTTTTTCATCCGTATCTTCAATTCTTAATATAAAATCTCCACCATTTTTTTTGGCAAATAAATAATTATATAAGGCAGTTCTTACGCCTCCCATATGCAAAGGTCCTGTTGGACTTGGTGCAAATCTTACTCTAACTTTTTCTGACATCCATTCAAAATTTTAATACTGCAAAGATAAGTGTTTCTCCAAAATTCATTGATAATTAGAGAGTTTTTAGCTTTAATTATTTTTTTAAAACAAAAAAACTGCCTCCACTACAGAGACAGCCTAACTAACTAAACATAAAATCGTTTATTATTTTCCTTGAAATAGAGTTGGTTTCATGATAATCATAACATAACCCCAATTTGCAGTTTCTCTCATATCTCCACCTTCTGTTTTACCTTTTACAGTTTTTACAGCTTCCATACTTGCAGTTCCGAATAGTTGAGAATACCCCACTTTACACGTTGTACCTGGCGCTAATTTGAAAGCGCCATAAATATCAATTTCAGTTCCTAAATAAGAATCCATTGCTTTATAGTTTCCATTATCAGCTAATTCCTTAGTATCTAAGATATTTGTATTAGCTAAAAATGCATGACCAGTTATACCAGCAGTAAATTTTTCATGTTTATAATCTACTTTTAAAAAGGCATCATTTAATCCAACATTTCCAGCATGATTAGCTACGTAAAAGTAATCCATGAACCCATTAAATTTATGGTTTGTACCAAAGTAAGGATTAAATGAATGTTCAGTTCCTAAATAACTTGCAGTTGTATCTGTTTTATCATTACCTGATAACATAGCATAACCTAAAGTTGTTTTAATTTTATCAGTTACTTTATAAGAAACAGCAACATTTAGATTGTAAGCTGATACTGATCTAGCAACTTCTTGTGCAGTTGCTCCCATTTGGTAATACCCACTAAAATCAACCCCTAATTTATTTTTGTTGTATAAAACTCTAGTACCAGTCGTTAATGTATAATTATCATGAAAATGAGTTACTTGATCATTTATATCTTTATAAGTAACTTGTTGTCCAACACTCATAGCTAACAAACTAATTTTTAAATCAGATGAGGCCGCATAATTAGCCCATGCATACTGCATAGCTTTATAACTACCAGGGTTTACAAAGTTTGTTGTTTTTAATTGTCCTTTATTTTGGTTGTAAGCAGCCCCAGCATGAAATTTAAATTTATTTTTCCCATATTTATAAAGTAAAGCATCATGACTTCTTGCTTGCTGTGCCCAACCAACTGATCCTAGTATTCTTTGGTCATCATATGATAGTTCCTGACGGCCGAATTTTAATTTATGTGTATTATCTTTTGAAGAAGCTTCTCCCCATGCTTCATGAACAGAGATACCAAAATCTTCATTTCCAACTAATTGTTTTTGGCTACCCCAAGTTCTAACATCTTGTAATGTGACTCTAAAAGTCAATTGATCTTGTTTATAATCAAAATTTAAACGTGTCCTTTGGTCTACAGATGCTGCATGATTAGCAGCTGAATCAGGTAAAGCTTTAAAGCCATGTCTGTATTCAAATCTAGGTCTTATTTCACCAGAAATTTTTAACTGCGCATAAGTTGTACCTAATGCTAAAGTCATGGTAGCTAATGCTACTCCTTTTTTTAAAATTGTTTTCATAATTTTTCAATTATATTTGTTTGGTACAAAGATTATATAAAGAATTAATTAAAATAATGACTAATGATTTTTTATGAAATGACATTAATCACTAAACATATTGACTTGGATCAATTAATTTGTCATTAGTTTGTCATAGATTTGTATTGTAATAATTTGAAAAACACACAAAATGAAAAAGAATCGTTTTAACGTAACAAGTAAAGCTTTTGCAGTTTTAGGACTAGCAACACTTATGGCTTGTGGTCAAGAAGTAGCTGAGACAAAAACAGCTGCAGTATCTGTTAATCCCGCAACTATTGATGTTCAGGGAGAAATGAAAGCAGAATTAACAGCACCACCATTGGTACCCGCGCCAGTTGGAGATAGAGCTGCTAAAAAATTAATTGTTGACATGGAAATTCTTGAACAAGAAGGAACTATGACAGATGGTGTGAAATACGTATATTGGACTTTTGGTGGTTCTGTACCAGGGTCGTTCATTAGAACAAGAGTAGGAGATGAAGTAGAGTTTACTTTAAAGAATCACCCAGATAATAAATTACCACATAATATTGATTTACATGCTGTAACTGGAGCAGGTGGTGGAGCAGCATCTTCATTTGTTGCACCAGGACACGAAGTTACTTTTTCATTTAAAACGTTAAACCCAGGTTTATATGTTTACCATTGTGCTACTGCACCTGTTGGAATGCATATTGCTAACGGAATGTATGGTTTAATATTAGTTGAGCCAGAAGGAGGTCTTCCAGCTGTAGATAGAGAATACTATGTAATGCAAGGTGATTTCTATACTAAAGGAGAAAATGGAGATCCAGGATTACAACCATTTGATATGCAAAAAGCGGTTGATGAAGATGCTGATTACGTTGTGTTTAACGGAAAAGTTGGTTCTTTAACAGGAGATAATGCATTACAAGCAAAAGTTGGTGAAACTGTTCGTTTATATGTTGGTAATGGTGGACCAAATTTAGTGTCTTCTTTCCACGTAATTGGAGAAATTTTTGATAGAGTTAATATTGAAGGTGGAGATATGGTAAATGAGAATGTTCAAACTACATTAATTCCTGCCGGTGGTGCAGCAATGGTTGAGTTCAAAGTTGACGTACCAGGAACTTTTATTTTAGTTGATCACTCTATTTTTAGAGCATTTAACAAAGGTGCTTTAGGTATGTTAAAGGTTGAAGGTGAAGAAAACAAAAGATTATATTCAGGTAAACAAGTGGAAGGTATTTACAACCCAGAGGGTGGTAAAATAGTTGCTACAGGTGATGCTCCAGCAGCAGCAGTTGCAACATCAAAATCTGAAAGAATAGAGTTAGGGAAACAAATTTATTCTCAAACATGTTTTGCTTGTCACCAAGGAGAAGGTCAAGGTATTGCAGGAGCATTTCCTCCTTTAGCAAAATCTGATTATTTAAATGCTGATGTGGATAGAGCAATTGGAATTATGTTACACGGTAAAACAGGTGAAATTACTGTAAACGGTGAAAAATATAATTCAGTAATGACTGCTCAAACATTAACAGATGAAGAAGCTGCAAATGTTTTAACTTATATTTATAACTCATGGGATAACAACGGTACAGAGGTTACTCCTGCTGATGTTATGAGAGTAAAATCTAGTCACTAAGAATGATTAAAATATATTTATTTATAGCTGTTCTATTGTTTTCTTTTATTGGGAACACACAAGAGCCAGCGGCTATGAAGAAAATTAAAAGGGGGGCTTTTGTCCCCCTTTATGGTTCTGATTCTTTGGGTGTTTATGTTCCTGACTTTTTGTTAGATGCTTACCCTGTAACTAATCAGCAGTATTTAGATTTTGTTAAAACCCATTCAAAATGGAAAAAATCTAAAGTGTTGAGGTTATTTGCTGATCAATCTTATTTAAGAAAATGGACAAATGACACAACATTAGGACCAGATTTAAAGACCAATAGTGCAGTTACAAATGTATCTTGGTATGCTGCAAAGGATTATTGTGCTTGCCAAGGTAAACGATTACCATCAATGGATGAGTGGGAGTATGCGGCTATGGCGAGTGAAACAAAACCAAACGCACAAACCGATAGTCTATTTAATAGTCGTATTATTGAAAGTTATGAGCTACCTAAAACATATAAAAATGAAGTAGGTAAGGGGTTTAAAAACTATTACGGTATTTATGATATGCATGGTTTAGTTTGGGAGTGGACGAGTGATTTTAACTCCGTTTTAATTTCTGGTGAATCAAGACAGGATGTGGATACTGAAAAAAATCTATTTTGTGGGAGTGCATCAATTAATGCATCAAATTTAATGGATTATGCTGCGTTTATGAGATATGCTTTCAGGGGGTCTATAAAGGCTAATTATAGCATTCAAACTTTAGGGTTTAGATGTGCAAAGAGTATAAAAAAATAAAATATTACTTATGAAATCAATATATATTAGAATCACATTAATAGTATCAGTTTTATTTAGTTTTTCATTTTTAATGAACTCTTGTTCTGAAGATGTTCAATCAACTGAACAGGTTTACCAATGTCCTATGGATTGTGAAGAAGGTAAAACGTACTCTGAAAATAGCGGCTGTCCAATTTGTAAAATGGACTTACAGCTTAAAGATGAAAATACTAAGGTATTAGCAGATGAAGGTAAAATTGAATCGGCATCTATATTTAACTTATCTTCAAAATGGGAAACGCAAAACAATGAAACTATTGAATTAAAAGATTTAAAAGGAGAAGTTTTAGTGATGGTAATGGTTTATACGTCTTGTCAAGCGGCTTGTCCTAGGTTAGTTGCAGATATGAGAAATATTAGCAAAAAAGTAGATTCAAAAGGTGTAAGGTATGTTTTAGTGAGTATTGATCCAGAAGTGGATACGCCAGAAGTGCTAAAGGCATTTGCTATTGAAAATGAAATGGATTCTGAAGAGTGGACTTTTTTACAAGGTACGGTTGATGATGTAAGAGAATTTTCAAACGTGTTAGCTGTTAAATACAAACAAATTTCACCAATAGATTTTTCACATTCAAACATTATTAGTGTATTTGATAAAGAAGGTGTTTTATATCACCAGCAAGAAGGTTTAGGGGTTGATAATGATGCAACTGTTTCTAAAATATTAGAGTTAAGTAAATAGTATTAATTTAATTTATATGAAGCACCAATGGTAGACCATTGGTGCTTTTTTTATGCATTATTTTTATAAAAGTGAATTTAGCTGTAACTTTACAAATAGTTGTGCGTCCTATTTATAACCTAAGTAAAAAACGTGACTATAAAAGAATACAATATTGCTGTTGATACCTATGCTGATAATATATATCGCTTTGTATTGAAACATTTGAAAGATGCTGATGCATCTAAGGATGTTGTGCAGGATTGTTTTGCTAAAGTTTGGGTTAAAAGAGATACAATTGATGCTAAAAAAGTGAAGTCGTATTTATTTACTACTGCTAACCATACATTAATTGATGCGGTTAGAAAAAGAAAGTTTACGGATGATGTTGAGCATATAGACAGGTTTCATAATCAAGGACCAATTAAAAATATGGATTTGCAGGAAACCTTACACAATGCGCTAGATCAGTTACCTGAAATTCAACGTACGGTAATTTTGTTGAGAGATTATGAAGGCTATGATTATACGGAAATAGGAAAAATTACAAATTTAAAAGAGAGTCAAGTTAAAGTTTATATTTTTAGAGCTAGAAAAAAATTAAAACAAATATTAGTAAGTGTAGAAGCAGTATTAGAAAATTAAAAATGGAAAATATCACAAGACATAACTACGAAGCGTTTTATTTAGATTACTTAGAAGGTAATTTAAATGAACAAGA
>Ga0209291_1003894_pt1 | contig 10672 bp, 9 predicted proteins | sample GOMGulsemesocosm_FD_184633 | JGI IMG/M metagenome (GOLD analysis project Ga0209291, IMG submission 184633) | Methane-oxidizing microbial communities from mesocosms in the Gulf of Mexico - GOM9B Gulf of Mexico (SPAdes) (version 2) | ecosystem: Environmental > Aquatic > Marine > Cold seeps | place... | reverse complement strand
TAGCTACTTAGACGTAGACAACATTATAATTTATAACAGATACGGAACCGAAGTCTATAGCAAAAATAATTATGCTAAAGAGTGGCATGGACAGTCTAACGCTGGACAAGAGCTACCAACCGGAACGTATTACTACGTTATAAAAACCAAAACAGACCCTAAGCCATTAACGGGTTGGGTATATTTAGCTAGATAACATAACGCTTTCGCGGAAATTAAAAACCACCTTTTCAAGGTGGTTTTTTTTTATGTACAACTTTAATATCACCTCCATACCTAAACACCTAAAAAACAATATTGTAAAATCCTATTAAAAATAAATTTACGTAGTTCTACGTATAGTTTTTTCATATTAAAACTTATAACTTAGATGCGCTATACAATTGTAAAACAAACAATTAAAACACAACCAACCATGAAAACTCAAATAACCACTATTTTTCTTTTGTTCTTTTTATCTGTTCAATCTCAAACTAATGAAGAAAAAATACAGAATGAAATTGACAACTACGAAAATAAAATTTCCTCTAACGATGTCTACAATACAAAAACATTAAATTTACTCTTCAATAAAAATTTAGAAAGTTATTTGACATCAGTCGAAGTACCTTCATTAAAAAGTTTAAGTGCTGTATTAGATAATGATGATAACTCTTTCGCTTTTGGTTATTCTTTTGACCCAAGAAATGGAGAAGCTTCAGATTATTTACAGTTCTTAACATATGTTGGATTGAAAATGAAAGGAAAAAAAAATGAAGAATTCTACACAGTTTTTGAATCTGACAAAGCCAAAAACAATATAGGTATAGAATTTAAAGCTACATGGTTCCCGTTTGGTTCTATTTGGACAAATAAAAATAGTACATTAAGGCAAGACATTGCACTAAATAGAAAAACTAAAATTAAACGAAAAGCAATTGAAGAGTTCGAGAACAAAACTGATTTAAGCTCAAAATCAATAAGTGAATTTATAACAGAAGAAGAAGTAAAATATATTCTTAAAGAGGATAAATATAATTCATTTAGTAAAGCGTGGATAACTTTGAGAGCATACTATCCTATTACAAATAACGAATACAATTTAGTAGATAATACTACGGATTTTAATAAAAGCATTTCTGAATTTGAAAACTGGGATATTAGTTTCTCTTTAAATTATTTCAGAAATTTTAATAACAACAATTCTTATACTTTCTCAATTGTACCCAAAATATACAATAATAACAATATCCTAACTGAAACCATCACTTCCAAAACTTTTACAACAAGTCAAAGCACTAGTATAAATCAACCAGTTCAAACTAGTACTGAAAGCTTATATTTAGGACAATTTGAAGAGTTTACTACTACTCAATTAAAAGCAGAATTAACAACGTTTTTTCTAATCGATGGGAAAGTTGGACTAAGTGCTGCTATCGAAAAAAACTATGGTTCGAAATATGACCCTACCAATTGGAAATTAGCTATACCAATAAGCCTAAAGAACGCAAAAGGGGAATCTGATATTAATTTCGAAATCCAATGGAGGGAAATTAATAACAATCACTTCTTGGGTATAAGTATCGGAAAATCATTCGGAAAATTTGTAAACTAACAGACAAATGTTTAGATTCAAAACTAATATTTTATCCCTTTGACTTATTCAAACACCAAAACCACCTTTTCAAGGTGGTTTTTTTATACTTTATTTTTTGCTTTACGGTTTTCCGTAAACATTAATGAAACAAGTGTTATAATTTGGCGTTGTTAAAAAATCTAAATTTAAATAAATGAAAAAAAATATTTTATTAATCGCTATTACACTTATGTCTTGTGGTACAACTATTAATGCTGTTTATCCAGAAAGACTATCTGAAAACGATGTACTTCTAGAAAAAGAATACACAAAAGAAATAGGTAGCCCAATTGTCACTAAAGGAGATTTCTTACAACAAAAGGCCTTAAAAATAACTAAAATGAAACCTTTCAAAATTAGTATGATGAATTTCCCTTATACTATCGGTGAAAAACTGCCAATGAATGGTCAAAACAATTTATATTATTTCTATTACAACAACAATGCTTCACAAAATAATACCTACCAAATAGGTATTGCTGAAAACAAAAAAAATGGAGATTTTAAAGCTTTCACAAACTCATATTCTGGTGGTTTTTACACCAAGGAAATACCTGATTTTGAATATGAATTAACAAAAGCAACACCTAAGGATTGTGATACTTGTTTTAAACAAGAATTCATATATAATGGTAGAGTCGATAACGATTTAAAATTTGTATATCGCGAATATGTAGACAATTTAGCACGTTCTAGTTTTACTCAAGAATTACAATATGACATTAATAGTAGTAATATAATTGGCTTTAAAGGTTTAAGAATAGAAGTCTTAAACACAACCAACACATCGATTACCTACAAAGTATTAAGTCCTTTTAATTAGTTAACATACTTATATATTACTAAAGCTTAGTAACTCTTGTTTTAGTTTAATTGCAGCAATAAATTTACGTAGTTCTACGTATATAATTGTTCTAAAAAATAACCTAGTTTTACAGACATTAAAAAATAAAAGGATAGCAAATAGGGATAAACTCCTTTGGGAGTTTATTTGATTGTTGGCAACAATTTCGAGAACTAATCAAAAATCAATAATTAGGAAACTGAAAAGACGAATTAAATTACATAGAAAATTATTTAGAATAAAATAACCAAATGCAAAAATTGTGTAAAAAAACTTAGAATGACAAAAAAAATAAAAATTAAATTATTTATTTATTTTATAGGATTCGTTATGCCTATACTTGGAATTCTAAATTGTAAAGGTTTCAATGAAGGTAGCATGGAAGTAACTCATTGCTTTATTGATAGTAATATAATTAGAAGTTATGCAAACTTCTACAATGGTTGGTTGGCTATATCATCATTCTTTCTTTTTATTCCAATAATTATCTATATAATAGTAGTAATTAAAATCGCAAATTTTTTTTCATGAATATTACGATTAGAATACTACAGATTATTGAAAAATTTACTCTAAAATTCAAAATCAATATATGAATTAATAAGTTTTATAAAAATTTGAGTAATATGATAAAAATCTAACTATGAGAATTATTTTTAACAACTAAATAATGAAAACAAAAAGTTAAGGATTTAATTTGCAAATTTCGATTTTGAGTTTTACAAAAAGAATATTAAAAAACTGTTGCCAACACCGTATATAATTTATTGCTAGTTCTAGCCTACTTACGAAAATCCTCGCGGATTTTCTATTCGGTTTTTATTTACTAAATTACGTGCTAAACCACGCAACAAACCATATACAATCACGTTGGACACAATGCAAACGAACATCAAAATACGAGAATGAAAACAGAAAAAATCATACAAGGTTCACTCTTCGAAGAAGATTATTTGATAAGAACTTTAGGGAGTCTTGCAACGACACCTGAAATTGCATTAACCGAATTGGTTGCAAATGCTTGGGATGCTGGAGCTACGATAGTCGATATTTACATTCCTGAAGAAAAAGGACAGAACATTATTATAGAAGACAATGGAATTGGTTTAACAAAAGAAGAGTTTTACACTCGTTGGATGAAACTTGGTTATAACAGAATTAAACATCAAGGTAAAAAAGTAAAATTCCCTAAAGATGTTGATTTACAACGTTATGCATATGGTCGAAATGGAGTCGGAAGACACGGAATGCTCTGTTTTAATGATACTTACGAAGTAATAACAAACTCAAAAGGAAAAGAATCTCATTTTGTGATTTCAACAAAAAGCGAGAAAGAACCTTTTGTTATTCAATCCGAAAATTTTAAAGAAGCCAATACAAGCGGAACAAAATTAATTGTAGAAGTACAAAAAAACTTACCAAAATCAGATAATATTCTTGAAGTTATTTCAGCTAGGTTTCTTCACGACCCAAAGTTTAAAATTTCAATTAATAAACAAACTATTCAATTAGAAGAGCATAAAGGTTTGATGTTTTCAGAAGTAATTGAAATTGGCAATATAAAACTCACTATTCACTTAATTGATTCTAAAAAAAGCAGAAAGTCAACACTTTACCAAGGAATTGCATTTTGGCAAAGTGGACGTTTAGTAGGAGAGCCATCTTGGATAATTGGTAAAAATATGGTTTTAGATGGTAGAACTAAACACGCAAAGAGATATTCAGTAGTAGTAGAAACTAAAGATTTAGCAGATTATATAAAAGAGGATTGGACTGGTTTTAGGTATGAAAAATCACTAGATAAAGTCTTTGATAAAGTTGATGAAGTTGTACAAACAATGTTTTCTAAAATAGCACAAGATAATATTGAAGAGACAACAAAGCAGATTAAAAATGAATTTAAAAAAGAATATAATTCTTTAAGCCCTTTAGGAAAATATGAGTTCAATGAAGCTGTAGAAAGATTAACAATCAATAACCCAACTGCGAGACAAGATTCAATTAATTTAGCTGTAGAAACCGTTATTAATTTAGAAAAAACTAGAAGTGGTAGTCAATTAATCCAAAAACTCTCGTTACTAACAGAAGAAGATGTTGATGGATTAAATCAATTGCTAGATAAATGGTCAGTTAAAGATGCTCTTACAGTCCTTGATGAAATAGACAAAAGAATTTCAGTTATTGAAGCGATTAGAAAACTTGGTAATGACAAAGGTGTTGATGAGCTTCACGTTTTACATCCTTTAATTGCAAGTGCAAGATGGGTATTTGGTCCGGAATTTGATTCGCCCGAATATTCTTCAAATAGTCAATTACACACTACTGTTGAAAAAGTTTTTGGTAATAAAATTGACAAAAATGCTTTTAGAAATTACCGAAAAAGACCTGATATTGTTGTTAAGGGTAATTCTACCTTTTCAATTACAGGAACACAAGCATTTGATAATGAAAGCCAATTAAATACAACAGATAAGATTTTAATTATAGAATTAAAAAGAGGTGGATTTAAACTAGGAAAAGGAGAAAGAAATCAAGCTGTAGATTATGTAGAAGATTTTATGAGTTGTGGTACAATAATCGGTACACCTCATATTAATGCTTTCGTTGTTGGAGAATCTTTTGATGGAAAAATACAGCCAATCCAAACTATAAAAAACGAACACGGAGTTGAAAAAGGTAAAGTTCAAATTTGTCTTTTTTCACAAATAGTTGATTCTGCCGAAGCTAGATTGTTCAATTTAAGAAAACGACTGAACGAACGTTATGATGAAGTTTCTGGAATGGAATTATATCAAAGACAATCTAAATTAGCAATTTAACAAAGCACTATGCCCAACAACGCATAAAATTTATTGTTTGGTTCTAGCCTACTTACATAAACCCTCTCGAGTTTTCTATCTTTGATTAATTTACTAAATTAGTTGCTTAACCAAGCAACGCACCAAACACAATCACGTTTTTAACCAACAATAAAATCAAAACTCATGAAATACATATCCAATCGTAAAACAAAATTTGGATTCCAAAACCTAATGGTCATTCTAACCATTTTTACTATGCTATTATGCTTTTCTTGTAAGGAAGAATCTAACGCTTTGGAAACCACAGAAAGCGATTTAATGACAAAAATAAATGCGGTTCAGGAACAAGTGATGGCTCAAGGTAATATGTCAGAAGCAGAAGAACAGGCTTTACTAGGATTATGCAGTATAATCTCTCAAGAGGATGGTATGGCAGTCTATACGTCTGACGATAGTATCATTTTAAAAGATGTAGATAGCGCTCCAGTATTTAATGGTTGTGAAGGGCTTTCAAAAGAAGAAACAAGAGCATGTTTTGACGATAAAATAGCAACATTTATTAAACGCGAGTTTAACTTGAAGGTCTCTAAAGATTTAAATCTTTCTGAACCTAAACAAGTCGATGTGTTTTTTATAATCGACGACTCTGGAAACCTGACTGGAATGAAAGTGAGAAATTGTGAAGTAACCATTCAAGCAGAAATCTTAAGAGTACTTAGAAAAATGCCCATAATGAAACCTGCTGTTCATAACGGAAAAAGTGTTTCTGTATTATGTTCCATAGTAGTAACATATGGTAATGAAATCAAAGTGGACGTGGTTTACATTCCTGAAAGACCAGAATAATCTTTCATTATTATTCTAAAAAAAAACAATTGTAGCTGTAGTTAAAGACCATGGCTTGTCGCTAACTAAAGTTTAAAATTAAAACAAAAAAAACAACCAACCACCCAAACCAAAATGAAAAACACCTTTACCCTAGTGCTACTTGTATTAACTACAATGGTTACTCAAGCACAAATTACCAAAGACAAATCGTTAAATGTGCAATTGGGTTATGGTATTTCTGTACCTTATAACAGTATTACAGACGTAGCAGATAAAGGTGTTTTTGCACAAACCGAATTAGTACTTAAAGTAAAATCTTGGTTAGAGTTAAGACCTTACACTGGTGTAATTATTACAAACTCTAATGGTAAAGATTTAAACAACAATCCTACCTTTGAGGTTTCCGAAACTAAAGCGTTTTTGCTTGGTGGTAAAGCCAGATTACGTGCGCCAATTCCGTGGGTTGCACCTTATCTTGAGCTAGGTATCGGAACATCCATAGGATCTTTTAAAACCTTCACTGCTTTTGACGCTGTGGACAAAGGTGGTATTATTTATCATATTCCGTTAGCGTTTGGTTTAGAACTAGGAAAAAACAACAATGTAGATTTAGGTTTTACTTATTTTTTTCAACCTTCGGTTAAACAATTTGCTGGTGCAATTGCTGTTGGTGTGACCTTTCCGCTTAATAATTAAAAGTACTGCACTACTCTATATTAAAAAGTAAACCAAAATAAAACGCACCACTCCAAAATTAGTACTACACATAGTGCTTGTATTAGCAACCCTAATTGATTTAGTCATAAATGGATTCCCTAAAAACCATAACGCTTATAAATCCATTGGATTAGTAGTTATACTTGTTGTTTTAAGTTACTTAATTTTTAAAAACATTCAATCTAGAGTCAAAAAAAAGACGCTAAAATCTTAGGATAGCATTGGGGTTTATAACAATCCGCTATTACAAACATCCAAAATTCAGCTTTAAAACATTTACAATTCCCTTAACATTTAAGCGCTTTAGGTGTTATAAAAAATAACTAACTTGTAACCAACAAACTTTACAACCAGTTATTATGACAACATTAAGCATGACGTCAAGGCTTTTTGCAGCACTATTTTTAGTGGCTACAATGGGTTTTGCACAAGACAAAACGGTTCCTGTTTTTGAAAATGGAGAAGCGCAAATTGTCGAAGGATTTAGCAACTACAAAGACTACATAAGACATGACCTTTGGGTACAAACTACATTTAACACAGATGGAGACGACACATTAGATCGTGTACATGTGTCTGTAACTAGACCAAAACAAACAGATACTGAAGGTTTAAAACTACCTGTAATATACGTGACTAGCCCTTATTTTGCTGGAGTTGCACCAGATGTTCCTGGTATTATGTGGAATGTAGAGCATGAGTTAGGTGAATTACCAACCCAAGAGCGTGCACATCCTGAGGTAAAACGTTTAGGAGAGCGTCCAATTATATCAAATTCGCATATCTCTAAATGGGTACCTCGTGGTTACATTGTTGTACACTCTTCGTCTCCAGGTACTGGATTATCTCAAGGTAGTCCAACCGTTGGTGGACCAAACGAAGCTTTAGCACCTAAAGCAGTTATTGACTGGTTAAATGGTCGAGTTAAAGGATACACAACACCTGATGGTGATGAAGAGGTTAAAGCCTTTTGGTCCACAGGAAAAGTGGGTATGACAGGTACATCGTACAATGGTACATTACCTTTAGCTGCAGCGACAACTGGAGTGGAAGGTTTAGAGGCTATTATCCCAATTGCACCTAATACCTCATCATATCATTATTACAGATCTAACGGTTTAGTGCGTCATCCTGGAGGTTATTTAGGTGAAGATATTGATGTACTATACGATTTTATACATAGTGGTGACGAGAGCAAACGTCCTTACAACAACAAAACGGTTAGAGATACAGAAATGGCTAACGGAATGGACAGAAAAACAGGAGATTTAAATGACTTCTGGAATGATCGTGATTACCTAAACCAAATGGATGATATGAAAGCTGCATTATTAATGTCGCATGGTTTTAATGACTGGAATGTCATGCCAGAACATAGTAACCGTATTTACCAAAAGGCAAAAGCAATGGGATTACCAACCCAAATTTACTACCACCAAAATGGACATGGTGGACCACCACCAATGACTATGATGAACCGTTGGTTTACACGCTATTTACATGGTGTAGAAAATGGTGTAGAAAACGATAAACAAGCTTGGATTGTTAGAGAAAACGATAAACGCGATCAACCAACTGCCTACGATGCTTATCCAAATCCAGAGGCTAAAGACGTGACTTTATATTTAAACAAAGGTGGTAACCAAATGGGAATGCTAACTACAAAAGCTAGCAAACGACAAAAAACAGAAACGTTAGTGGACGATTTTACCATTTCTGGGAAAGACCATGCGCAAGCATCAAACTCGACACACAGACTATTATACGCAACACCAACATTAAAACAAGACTTACATTTATCTGGAGAAAGTACTATTAGCATAAGCTTATCTAGTAGTAAACCTGCTGCTAATTTATCGGTTTGGTTAGTCTCGTTACCATATACAGATAACGCCAAAGTGTTAACAGATAATATTATTACACGTGGTTGGGCTGATCCACAAAACTATAAGTCCTTAACCGAAAGTGAACCTTTAAAACCTGGTAAATTTTATGACTTATCGTTTAAATTACAACCAGATGATCAAATTATTAAAGCTGGTCAGCAAATAGGATTAATTATTTTTTCAAGCGATAAAGACTTTACAATCCATCCAAAACCTGGTACTGAGTTAACTGTAGATTTAGACAAAACTACATTAACGTTACCTGTTGTTGGTGGTTTAGAGGCTTTAAAAGCTGCAACTGAATACTAATGACTATTGTTATAAACAGTATTGAAATCAATAAGACCAACATCCTAAATTTAGTATCTAAAGGCAAAAAGCTTCAAGCTATTAAAAGCGTTAGAGAACAATTGGATGTTGGACTTTATGAAAGTAAAATTATAGTCGAAAATTTAGAACAAAATCCTAATTTTTACGACGGAAGACCTCACACGATCACAACAGATTTCCCAGACATGGAAACCTTAGATACTGATCCTATTAAAACAACTAGTGGTCATATTATATCAGATGCCTCAAGCAAATTTAAAGACACGGTAATTATCTTTTTACTCATAGCTATTGTGGTATTATTATTAATTCAATTTAGCAAGTAACCTTTTGTCCATAACCGAAAAACTATATCGCTTTTTAAACAACGAAACGGAAGAACGTGTTTGTAAAGACATCTCTGAACAAGCTTGTAAGGTTGTCCCTAAAAACTATTTTTTATTAATTTTTAGTAGTGTGTTTACCAAATTAGGAGACACATTAAGCAACCCAAAAACGGTATTAACGTGGTTGATGAGTTATGTTAGTGCGCCTGTATATTTAATTAGTTTAATTGTACCTATTAGGGAATCTGGCTCAATGGTTCCGCAGGTATTTTTATCTAAATATGTCAAAAAGCAACCTATTAGAAAATGGATTTGGGTCTTTGGTTCTTTTTTACAATTTCTAGCAATTGCGTCCATTGGTTTTATAGCCTTAAATTTTGAAGGTATAACTGCAGGATGGCTAATCATAATAGCAGTTGTAATATTTAGTCTGTCCAGAAGTATTTGCTCGTTATCGTCAAAGGATGTAACCGGAAAAACCATTCCAAAAACAAGACGCGGAAAACTGAAAGGTTACACTGTATCTGTTTCTGGAGTTTTAGTGCTTGCTGCTGGATTGTTTATTTTATATCAATCTAAAAGCGAACAAACCATTACCTTTTATAGCTATTTAATCTTTTTTGCTTCGGCAATGTGGTTAATTGCTGCTGTAATTTATTCTAGAATTAAGGAGTTTCCGGAAAATACTGATGCGTCGGACAACGACGACACTTCTTTTATTTCAAAATTAAAACTATTAAAAAAGGATGCGCATTTTAGAGATTTTGTAATCGCACGATCGCTATTATTATGTTCTGCTTTAACAGCACCTTACTACATCTTATTAGCGCAAAAATACATTGGCAAGGAAGTTTATTTGCTTGGATTGTTTATTATAGCCAAAGGGATAGCATCCATTGTAAGCTCGCCAACTTGGGGAAAACTGGCTGACAAATCCAGTAAAAATGTGATGACAATTGCTGTATTAATTGCATCTGGATTAGGGATTACATTATTTTTTATAATTACCTATTTGGACACTGTTAGAAGTCTAGTTTGGTTATATCCTGTAGCTTTTTTTATCTTAGGAATTGCTCATGGAGGCGTCCGACTAGGTCGTAAAACTTACATTGTAGATATGGCTAAAGGCAACCAACGTACAGACTATGTCTCAGTTAGCAATACAGTTATTGGTATAATATTGTTATTTACTGGTGGACTTAGCGCGTTAGTATCTTTAATATCTATTGAAGGTGTGGTTTTAATTTTATCTTTATTCGGGATTTTAGGCGCTTACAAAAGCTATAAGCTGCCTGATGTTGAGTAAATAACAGTATTATATAAGT
>Ga0209291_1003891_pt1 | contig 10674 bp, 9 predicted proteins | sample GOMGulsemesocosm_FD_184633 | JGI IMG/M metagenome (GOLD analysis project Ga0209291, IMG submission 184633) | Methane-oxidizing microbial communities from mesocosms in the Gulf of Mexico - GOM9B Gulf of Mexico (SPAdes) (version 2) | ecosystem: Environmental > Aquatic > Marine > Cold seeps | place... | reverse complement strand
TTGGCCTGATTCATATGAATGGCCGGGTGTATGATGCGGAGCTGGGCAGGTTCTTGAGTGCGGATAGGTATATTCAAGCGCCGGGTAATAGTCAGAGCTTTAATCGATATAGTTATGTGTGGAATAATCCGCTTAAGTATACAGACCCTAGTGGGTGGTTGACTTATGCTGAGCTTACTTCAAACGTAGATACATATAATGATGATGACGGAGATGGCGAAGAAGACTATAGCGGCCTGTTTTCAGCAGACTCTGGTTACAACTATGATTCGGATAATGATAGAGATTATATTCGAAGGGGCGACAAACAATATGAATTACAAATTATCAATGAAGTAGTTATAGCCTCTACCAAAGGCTTGATTGAGATCACAGACCCTAATAGAGATGTCCCAACACTGGGATCTTTTGTCTATTTGAAAAATGTTAGAGAGATGACTTGGTCTGAAAAAGTAGCAAAAAGCTTTGGGAGTTTTCTTAAGCATGATTTACAAAGGACGTTAGAGGGAATACCAGGTGGAGGAGCGACTATGGCGGGCGCTTCGAAAATTGGGATATATATTTCTATGAGGAGAGCTGCACCTCTTGTTACAAAGAAAACAAGCTTTACACTTGGTAAAGCTAAGCCCTCGCAGCTGCAAGGAATACAGACTAGAACAGAATTTACTAATAGCGTAATTAAAACTATCAAGAAACTCATCAAAAAGAACGGAATAGAATCATTACCGCTTATTCGTGTCGCAAAAGTTAATGGAAGACATATTATACTTGATGGGCACCATACTGCTAGGGCTGCTGGTGGCCTCAAGCTTAAAGAGGTTCCTATCAGAATAGAAAGCGTTAGTCCTTCACGAGCCGCGCAACTGGAACAACAAGCTGCGGAAGCGGCGCATTCTCTCGGGTTACCATTTTAATTATGATTTTATTTATTGAAAAAATTCAAACTTTTGTAAAATTGCAACAAGCATTGTGGACTTTGCTTCTTACATCCATTTCAGATGATCCTGGAGAGTTTTTAGCCAATGTGCCTAAAAATGGAGAAATCATCCTCAATGGCAAGATTTGGAAGTATAAAAAGCATGGATTAGGTGTATGTTTTATTGAAGAAAATACCAAGACTAAAATAGATTTTCATCGTGCAGATTCTGGTGCGGAATGCTTTGATGCATGGGGGCTTTCACTTTTCTTTGGTTCATTAGGGAATAAGGGACAAAAAATACTAAATGAATATGGTATGGCATCAGAATCTTATACAAATAGAATAAATTTCTTACTTATAGATTTGGAAGAGAGCGGAGAAATTATTCAGAAGGGCGAGGCATATGAGATAAGAGATAAGGAGTAACTCAAGAGATAAATGGCGTCAGAGTAAAATTAAATAAAAGACGAATACAGGTTTTGTAAATTGATTTTTAGTTTTCTCGGATTGGGGAGCGTACAGATCTGCTACGAAGCCACCGAGCCCTTGGATTACCGCCGGAGCAATTTACTCAATTGGCGAGCGGAGCGACAGGACGTCGCGCAGAGCGAAGTTAGGCCATGGACGGCCTATCTGAGCGGCCGTCAATTTAGGGATAAATGGTGATAAATGTGATAAATGGGATAAATGGGGTCAGAGTAAAATTAAATAAAAGACCAATACAGGTTTTGTAAGTTGATTTTTAGTTTTCGCGGATTGGGCAACGTACAGACCTGCTAAGAAGCCACCGGGCCCCTTGGATTACCGCCGGAGCAATTTGCTAAATTGGCGAGCGTAGCGACAGGACGTCGCGCAGAGCGAAGTTAGGCCATGGACGGCCTATCTGAGCGGCCGCCAATTTAGTGAATTGTGGAGGAATGTTTCGGTAATCGTAGGGTGGGATTTTCTTTGGTTCCGTTTCTTTTAGCCCATCCAAAAGAAATGAACTCGCCGCAGGCGAAACTGCACCTGTTGTAGTTGTACTGAAATTATCGAACAAAGAGCTAAAGGGTCATAGGGCAAAAGGCAAGACCTGACCCCCGTAATACATACAAGGAAATGTTTCCATTCTTAATCCAGGATATAAACCATGAATTTCATTACAAAATCTTTGAAGATTCAAAAGGAGAACGGAACCGTGTGTAATTACAAAGTTTCATTTGAAGAACTTTATGGCACATCAATCTCATTATTATTGGATGACGGAACAGAAAAAAAATTTAATGATTGTGACTTATTTGAAAGTCTAAAATTGATTAATACGTATTTTGAAAATGAATTATCAAAATTATTGTGTAACGGAGCTAGAGTCGATGTATGCTCCTCAGGCATGTCGCGCAGTATGGGGAACGGCCGAAAAGTTTATATAACCGTACTTGGTAAGCAAGCAAGACGTAATGATTTAGTCGACATATTTGATTTCGCTAAACCAAACGAAGTAGGTACTGTTCAAGAGCAAGAAAATTATCACAAGAAGTGGATATCTTCTCTAGGATAATTGGGGTCAGAGTATAGAACCTAAGGGGTCAGAACCTAAGGGGTCACCCATTAGAAGTTTCCGGTCAAGCGGCAATGAGGACACCCTTGTTCTTTTATTTAAAGATCAAGTTTCGATCTCTTGAACTAATTCTTTAAGTCTCAGCAGCTCCTGAAATTTACATGGTTGGTATCATTAAATATGCACCAGTCACCCATCTGATTTTAGACTTTGCCACCGAGCCATTAATAGATCGGAAGCTGCCCTTGGCTAGTTGCCTCAGTAATTATTCAGTACCAACGTTAATCCAGTTCTAAGTAGATCACCTACTTTTTAACAGGTCTGTGGCTTTACTCTAAAGAAATCCAACCCGTAGTGGCTTTATTGTTGGGCATACCTACTACTTTAAAATTAGCGTGGTTAAGATGATGTTTAATCAGGTCTAGTGGTTCTTCCAACCCCATGTTTAACTCATCACCTTAAGCACTTTTGGAACGGATCAAGTTAGGCGAAGGCTCTCCTTACTTCAAAAGGTACTTGATCTCGTAATACGTAAAAGCAGGCTCTAGATAATTTATGTGCAACGGTCTTTATCGCGACTGTTTTATTAGTTTGGGCCAGCTTTTTTTGGTAGTAACTCTTAACCGTTGAGTTATAGCGAATGGCAAAGTTTGCTGCTTCAACAAAAGCCCATGTCAAATATTTATTACCGTTTTTTGAGTTTGTAGAGCCTTTCTTTTTTCCGTTGCTGAAGCGTGCACCGCTCACACAACGACAATAAGAGGCGTAATTACCAACCTTTTCAAAACGATCAATAGAACCTGTTTCCAGCATGATAGTAAGAGCCAAAATCATTCCAATACCATCAATATTGGTGAGTTCCTGGAACTCTGTTCTTAATTTTGTCTGCTTAACAATTGCGTGTTCTATGGTGTTAATTTGCGCTTTCAAGCAACTCATAACTGACAAGTTCGTTTGTGTTGCCAATACTATATTATCTGATTCAAAATCTTGTTGTATCTTCAGTGGGGTCAATTGCTTAATTTTGTTATTACTCAATTTATAACTAAGGTGGCGCATATAAGCCCCTTGGATAGAGAGTAAATTTTTAGTTGATTGCTGTACTAATTGCATACGTTTTCGCATGAGGTCACGCAAGGCTCGCTCATCTTTTGGATAGATATACCCTGTCGGTAAAATATCTAATCTGAGCATTTCAGCAAGCCAAGCTGCATCACTGTTATCATCTGCATGTTTAAGGCCTGAATACTGTTGAATAGCAGTCGTATTCGCTAAGTGAACACAGTAGTTATTATCAATTAGCATATCGACTAGCCAATACCAATTAAATGTAGACTCAACAACCAGACCAGCCAGTTTGGCTTTAAAAGGTCTAAGATAATTTAAAATCACCTCAGGCTCATTAGGCAGTTTCTTACGCGAAACAATTGCTCCTTCTTCATTACTGATAGCGAACACACTATTATTTGAATGTAAGTCGATTCCACCATATAGTTCCATAACAGCTTACTCCAGTGAGGGTTAAAAATGGGTCGTTAGAACCTCATATTTTAACGCTTGCTAGGAGTTGGCTTCTATATGATTATCAGGTCTTTTCTTTTGCCTATATATCAATAATATTTCATACTATAGCCACAATAAAACCTAACTACGAAGCCACCAATCCCCTTGTATTGCCGCCGGAACTATTGACTAAATTGATGAGTGGAGCGACAGGACGTTGCGAAAGCGAAGTTGAGCCATGGATGGCGAATCTGAGCGGCCGTCAATTTAGTTAATTGTGGAGGTGCTTTTAGGCAATAGTAGGGTGAGTTTTTCTTTGGTTACGTTTCTTTTGGCTCATTTAAAAGAAATGAACTCGCTGCAGCGAAACTGCACTTGAAATGGGTTTTAGGTTTTAAGTCGTTAAATCTTGATATCCCCTAAACCAAAATCAACACCGTAGCCTTCTCAAGCTTATCCTGTAACATTTAAAAGTACGCGGGTCGTATAGCATGTCGTTGGAAATGGAAAGAGATAGCTCTCAATTTTCATGAAAGCTTGTGCTTTTTAAAATAGAATTATTCTATCTCTGCTTTTGTCGTCTTTTTTAAAGGTTGATGAACAGCGCTCAATGATCCCGAATTCCGTTATAGGGATCAATTAAGAAAAAACTACTCACCGCTCAACAGTTTCAAAAGAGATTGGTGCAATTCAGGAGTCGCAGCTGAAATCACATCTCCTTTTGAATGCATATCAAGTTTATTGCCTTTCCAGTCTGTGATAATTCCCCCCGCTGACTGAATGACCATAGATAGGGCTAGATAATCATAAGGTTTTAAGTCGTAATCGATAACGGCATCAATATGGCCTGCTGCAAGCAGTGCATGGGGGTAACAATCATAACCAAATCGTTTCACTTTACCTGCTGTTAGTAATCGCCCAAGCTTTTCTGGATGTTCGCTAAGCAGTTTTTCACCTTCATTAATGTATAGTATACAATCATCGATATTGCCTTGATCAGAGGCTTTTATGGGCAGTGCATTGCAAGTCGCTGGTAAACCTAAACCACCACTGTATACCTCACTTAGCATCGGCATAGAAATAACACCAGCTACAGGTACGTTTGATTCTACATAAGCGAGCAACATGCCAAATAGAGGATTTCCGGAAACAAAGGAGCGAGTCCCATCAATAGGATCAATGACCCAAAGATTATTGCAAGTAGCCCCATCTGTTCCGCTTTCTTCACCGAGTATGCCATCTTGCGGGTATTTCGCCGAAATCGCTTTTTTTAACTCGCTTTCTATGAGCTGGTCAATAACAGTGACAGGGCTTTCATCTGCCTTGAAATTTACCTGTGTAGGCTGGCGAAAGTATTTTCGTGCAAGTACAGCGGCCTCATCTGCCCACTGCAGGCAATCTTCAATAATGCTCGCATAGTTACTATTATTTGTACTTGTCATTTGTTCTCCATTTTTCCATAGTTGTGCCAATCTAGTTTGCTCGCCGTTTATTTACCGATAATGATATCGGTACCTGCTTTAGTAAATGGCTCTGTCTGATCTGGATTTGCTAGGCTATCGGTCACTATATAATTAATATCACTGGTTGGCGTAATACGTACGCGGTTAGTTATGCCCAGCTTAGTTCGGTCACATAAGATGATGTTTTCACGCGCTTGACTGATCATTGTTCTGGCTATTTCAGCCTCCTTTAAAGCAAACGAAAACGCACCTTGATCTGCATGTACAGCGACAGGTGCAATGAATGCTAAATCTACATTAAAGCGTTTTATTTCAGATAAAGTGAGTTCGCCATAGGTTGCTGGTACATCGGAGACCATTTGCCCACCTAGCAAAATAAGGTCTATATCACTTTTGCTGGCTTTAATGGTTTGAGCTATATCGATAGAGTTAGTAATAACCATAATTCCTGATAACTTGGCCAATGCCTGCCCAAAAGCGGAGGTCGTTGTACCCGCATCAACCATAATAGAACTGCCGGATGGAATTAAAGTGACCGCCTTGCGAGCAATGTTTTGTTTGGCACGTATTTGCTCTTCTCTGCGGTTTTCAAAAGGGGCTTCGTGGGCTTTGTTGGGGAGTACAGCACCGCCATGCACACGATCAATCATGCCTTTCTTTTCAAGTTCAAGTAAATCGCGGCGTACCGTCTCTCTTGATACTTCCAGCAAACCAGCAAGGTCGTTAGCACTCACTAGCTGGTTGCTGCTTAGCAGTGAAAGAATGCGTTGATACCTTTCTTTGGGCCACATCATGATGCTATTTCCTTGCTAGAATGTCTCGTGCGACGAGACTGCACAGAGAGGATTAATTTCATTATGCCTAGAGCGATACAGACCACCAACATGACACACGTTGAGAAAGCGGCTGCCTGAGATGTTAACCCCGCATCATCAAGGCGCATAATGGTCACGGCGGCAACATCTAGTTGCGGTGTCGTTAAGAAGACAACTGCTGATAACGTCACCATTGAGCGCATAAAGAGGAAAAAGAACACGGACACTAGCATCGGAGAAACAAAGGGGGCAATGACCTTAATCGCCGTATGACCTAACCCAGCACCGAGCGAGCCGGATGCCTCTTCGAGTGCTGTAGGAAATTGTCGAAAACCCGTCATTACCGTTAAGAATGCTTGAGTATGGTAATGGTAAAAGTTGATCACGGCAATTAAGGTCGCGGTTCCATAAAGCATATATAGGGGGGTTGAGGTGGAGTTAAAGGTAAGGATATATGCAAGGCCTAAAACAATTCCCGGTACGGCTGCTGGCATTGCAGCGAGTACTTGTATGGTTTGAGAAATGGCTGCAGGAAGGCGCACTAAACCAAGCGATAAAATAAATATTAAGAAAGTACCACCCACTGCGGCGCCCAAGGAGATTGCAATCGTAATCCACAGTGAGGAGTATCCACCGGCGATCGTGATATCAAAATGCTTTAAAGTAAAATCAAAGTTATAAGGCCAGAGTTTGACAAAGCTCGCGTACACAACGATAGCAACCACTGCCAGAATCATTGCTGCAATAAAGAAGCAAGCCGCAGCCATTGGAATATCACGACGGGGTGTAAAGCTTGGCACAAAGGCTTGTATATCACCTGAGACACCACCTTGTTGGCGTTGCATTGCTTTACGTTCTATATAGTAAGATACAACTGTCGGTAACAGTAACATGATACCTACCACAGCGCCCATATTGAAGTTTCGCAAACCCACAACTTGCGTATATATCTCAGTTGCAAGTACCGAATAATCGCCACCAATAACTGCCGCGTTGCCAAAATCGGTGATAGTGACGATAAATACCACAAAAGCGGCATTTAAAAGTGCGAAAAAGATGGCAGGCAAGGTTAAATCGCGAAATTGACGCAGCGGTTTAGCCCCCATAATCTCAGCGGCCTCATAGGTACGTGCATCTAATAGCACCAGTGACGCACCAATAATCATCACCACTTGGGGGATCGCATACAGTGTATTTGCGATGGTCAGCCCCCAAAAGCCATAGATATCTAAATCCAGACCAAATACCCGATTGATCACCCCATTACGGCCTAAGAGAAAGATCAGACCCAGTGCCTGAACCAAAGAGGGTGCCAATAACGGCATGATTATAGCAATGCGTATTATCCATTTACCGCGAAATGCGCAACGATGTAAACCTAGTGCGATGATAAACCCTAAAACCAGGCTGAAAACCATGGTAGTGAACCCCATCAATATTGAATGTTGGGTCGCACGCCAAAACCCCGATGATGTAAGGGTTTGCATATAGTTTTCAAAACCTAGGCTACCATCAGCTAAGGTTATCGAGCGCAGAAAGACTGTGAACATCGGGTATATGAAAAAAAGCGTTAGGGCAATTAAAGGCACCACCACGCAGACGATGGTGAGCAGCTTATCCCCATCAAGGCGTTTTATTGATAGCTCACTCATGTTGATGAACCTATTACATCATTGATCACCCACACACAGTTTGAAGCACTGATATCTAGTGACACTTTTTGGTTTTCTTTGAGGTCGATTGCACCGTGTATTTCTACTATCAGATCTCCGAGTGGGCTATCGAGTTTTATTTTACTCAAATTCCCTAAAAAGCCGATGGATTTAACAATTGATTCTCCATCAATATCGCATTGTAATTTAATGGACTCAGGTCGAATACAGGCATCGTATAGATCATCATCACCAGCGGGGCGGGTACTTAATAATGCAGGCATAACTTGTCTTATTTTGCGGGTGCTAATTAAATTGCTAGTTCCCATAAAGTCAGCGACAAAGCGAGTAGCAGGTTTATGGTACAACTCGCTCGGAGTGCCTGATTGCACAACAACCCCTTGATTCATACATATAATTTTATCTGCAAGTGCTAGCGCTTCTTCTTGATCATGGGTAACCATCAATGTTGGAATACCTAAAGATCTTTGCAATTGTAGAATTTCTTCTCGCAATTCGCTGCGTACCTGCGCATCCAGTGCTGATAGTGGTTCATCAAGCAATAACACTCGTGGATTCACTGCAATAGCACGTGCTAGCGCAACGCGCTGTTGTTGGCCGCCAGAAAGCTGCCCGGGAAGCTTATTGGCAGCTTGAGGCAGTTTGATAATATTTAATAATTCAGTCACTCGGCTGGCTATTTTATCGGCTGGCGTTTTTCTGACTTTTAAACCGTAGCCAATATTTTCAGCCACCGTCATGTTTGGAAATAAAGAGTATGATTGGAAAACAATACCAAAATCACGCTGGCGCGCAGGGACATTAAGTAGAGATTTACCGTCGAGTAGGACTTCACCTTTATCGATACCTGTTAAGCCAGCGATGATACGCAACAAACTGGTTTTGCCACAGCCACTTGGGCCCAATAGACAAACAAATTCGCTGTCCTCAATTGATATAGATACATCATTCAATGCTTTGAATGAGCCATAGAGTTTGGTTGCGTTGGAAACAGTTAAGTACATTTAGGATGACTCCACAAGGCAATATCATAAAGCCTGACATGAATGGGATATAGATGATAGAAATGGGTATAGAAGAAGCGCATAGAGAATCTCTATGCGCTTGGTTTTCGCTATGTTTTATCTACCAAAATTGGTGCGCCATTGGGCTTTAATTTCTGACTGTCGACCGGCAGATTCAATGAAATTAACGGGCGCTAAAATAGTACTTAAATCAGCGGGAAGGCCAGCCGCCTTTGCCGCCTCAGATTGCTCTACATTAGGCATAGTGATTAATGCTTTATATTGACCAAACATTGAAATAGCACTATCTGACATGCTCCAATCTAAGAAGCGTTTAGCGGCCTCTTTATTTTTGCTACTAGATAGGGTAGCAGACGCTTCTAACTCATAACCTACGCCACCCTTTGGAAATACCATTGCCAGCGGGTATCCGTCTTCAATGGATTTCATAGCAGTAAAAGCTAAAGAAATACCGACAACGTATTCTCCAGTACGCGCTGCCTTACAAGGTTTAGACCCTGATGAGGTGTATTGCGCCATATTCGGATCAACACTTTCAAGTTGCGCCCAGCCTTTTTCAATACCTAGTGATTGTAAAACGGCATTTACGTGCAAATAACCGGTGCCAGATGAATTTGGATCAGGCATCACGATCTCGCCTTTAAATTCTGGTTTTGCCAAGTCAGCCCAACTTTGTGGCATCGTTAAACCTTTCTTTTCAAGGCGCTCTGTATTGACGCAAAACGCGCCCATGTAACCCATCTGAGCAAACCAGCGATCATCAGCGTCACGAAACTCTGGCGCGAGCTTATCCACACCTGTTACTTTCACAGGCTCAAGTAACTTAACTACTTGTGGGTCCATCATAGCAGTCACTGCCCAGCCCCAAATTACATCAGCTTTCGGATTATCTGCTTCTGCTAACAAACGCGCACCGAGCTTACCCGTAGATAGACGCAGAACATCAATATCAACATCGGGCATTTCTTTCTTAGCGGCTTTGATATAGACAGCAATCTCTTCTTCTTCGAGGGCGCTGTACACCGTAAGAGATTCTGAATATGCGGTAGATGCTGTACACAAAAGAATCATCGAGGTTGTGAGTTTAGATATTATTTTTTTCATCTCTTTCCTTTCTCCGTCGTTATGGGACATATTTAGCATATGATAGTGATCACTAAGTATAAAGATTACCTAACCTGGGGAGGGTAATCTTAAGAAGCTGTGTGCTTGTGTGTATTTGTGTGTATTTGTGTTATTTAATGTACCATATGATATCTGTAATAAAGTTACAAGGCTTGCGCCTAAATTGATCAAAATGAAATCAGATAGGCTTAATAAAGGGACTCGTGCACGGTTTGATTTCTGTCATAAATATGGAAAGGCTATTTTTATCACTGAAGTTTACGAGTAATTTAGCTGATATTACTAGAGTTAGTAATTAAGGTAGATAATAGTATCGGAATACACAAAGACTATCTACGAAGCCACCAATCCCCTTGTATTGCCGCCGGAGTGATTGACTAAATTGATGAGTGGAGCGACAGGACGTCGCGAAAGCGAAGTTGAGCTATGGATAATGGTATGGACCCACTCCACTTTCTAATCGGCCTCCGATGGGCCAAAATGAATTTGCAGATTTCATTTAAAAGGGAGTGGATCAGATGAATATTACAACAGTAGGTTTAGATATAGCAAAGTCAGTGTTCCATCTTTTTGTTATCACAAAAACAGGCCGGTTTATTAAAAAGAAGCAGCTT
>Ga0209291_1003889_pt1 | contig 10681 bp, 8 predicted proteins | sample GOMGulsemesocosm_FD_184633 | JGI IMG/M metagenome (GOLD analysis project Ga0209291, IMG submission 184633) | Methane-oxidizing microbial communities from mesocosms in the Gulf of Mexico - GOM9B Gulf of Mexico (SPAdes) (version 2) | ecosystem: Environmental > Aquatic > Marine > Cold seeps | place... | reverse complement strand
TCCCTTACTTTAGAAGAAATTGCTAATGGAGTTGAGAAAAAAATAAAGGTAAAGCGTAAAGTTCAAGCTTCGGGTACTACATATAAAACATGTACAACCTGTAATGGTTCTGGACAAGTAATGCGTGTTACCAATACTATTTTAGGACGTATGCAAACTGCTGCAACTTGTACAACATGTGGTGGTGCTGGTCAGCAAATTGATAAAAAAGGAGCTGGTACAGATGCACACGGTTTTGAAGTGTCAGAAGAAACAGTATCGGTAAAAATACCTGCAGGTGTTGTTGAAGGAATGCAACTTAAAGTTTCTGGAAAAGGAAATGATGCTCCTGGAAATGGGGTGTCAGGTGATTTATTAGTATTGATAGAAGAACAAGATCATGCTTACTTAAAACGTGAAGGTGATAATTTGCATTATGATTTATATGTGAGTTTTTCAGAAGCGGTATTAGGTATCTCAAAAGAAATTGAAACAGTAACTGGAAAAGTTAGAATTAAATTAGATGCTGGTATTCAATCAGGGAAAATATTACGTTTACGAGGAAAAGGAATACCTAGTATTAACGGATATGGAAAAGGTGACTTACTAGTGCATGTTAATGTGTGGACTCCGCAGGAGTTGAATAAAGAACAAAAGACGTTCTTTGAAAATATGCAAGAGCACGAGAATTTTGTGCCTGATCCAAATGAAAATGACAAATCTTTCTTTGATAAAGTAAAAGATATGTTTTCTTAAGAATTACATAATAATAAAAAAACCTCGAAATAACTTCGAGGTTTTTTTTAGCTTTGAAATTAATTTATATTAAGTCCTTCTCCTTAATAAAAAAGTAAGGTATGCTGCTTTTTATAGGGTATGATTACTAATCAAATTAATATAAATTATAAAAAATAAAACTAAATATATTTTCTTGTAACATATATAAGAAAGTATATACATACAGATAAACTAATTATTTATGGATAATCTTCTTGTAGCTGAAAATATCGTCAAAAAATATGGCGATTATACAGCACTTAATAATGTATCATTAACAGTTCCTAAAGGAAGTATATTTGGATTATTAGGTCCAAACGGAGCTGGTAAAACTTCTTTTTTAAGAATTATCAATCAAATTACCATGCCGGATAGCGGTTTGGTAACTTTTGATGGGAAACCTTTAGAACAAAACCATGTTAAAGATATTGGGTATTTACCTGAGGAACGTGGTTTGTATAAATCAATGAAAGTTGGTGAGCAAGCGTTGTACTTAGCGCAGTTAAAGGGCTTAACAAAAACGGAGGCTAAAGAGCGTTTGAAATATTGGTTTGATCGTTTAGAAATTGGAGACTGGTGGAATAAAAAAGTACAGGAATTGTCTAAAGGAATGGCACAAAAAATCCAGTTTGTAGTAACCGTATTGCACGAACCTAAATTATTAATTTTCGATGAACCGTTTAGTGGTTTTGATCCTATAAATGCAAATTTAATTAAGGATGAAATATTAAAGTTACGTGAGGATGGTGCCACAGTTATTTTTTCTACTCACCGTATGGAGTCTGTAGAAGAATTGTGTGATCATATTGCTTTGATTGATAAATCAAATAAAATATTAGACGGTAAGTTACTGGATATTAAAAAGCAATTTAAATCAAACACTTATGAAATTGGGGTAAGTGCGACAAACGAAAATGAATTGAGAACGATGCTTGATAGTAAGTTTACTACTTCACCTGCATCATTCAAATCAATTCATGATGATGTAAAAATGAAAGTTCAAATTAATGGCACTAACAGTCCAAATGAATTGTTTTCATTTTTAGCTAATTATGGTCAAGTAAATCACTTTACGGAGGTTATTCCTACTGCAAGTGATATTTTCATCCAATCTGTTCAAAACAACTAACAATTACTGAAATGAATCATTTACCACTTATAACTAAAAGAGAGTACCTAAATAAAGTAAAAAATAAGTCCTTCATTATCATGACTTTTGTGAGTCCGCTAATCATGATTGCTTTAGGATTACTAATTGGTTTCTTAACTAATTTAAATAAAAATAAAGAACGTATAATCGATGTTGTTGATGAATCAGGTTTTGCAAAAGAAATCTTTTCCGACACTACTTCAACTACCAAATACCGAATATTAAATAATATTGATTTGGTTCAAGCTAGAGTTGATGTTGAGGAACAAGAACACTATGGATTGTTGTATATCCCTAAAGTGGATAGTGTGAGTCAGTTAGCAAAAAGTGTTAAGTTTTATTCAAAAGATACTCCTTCACTAACTTTAATAGCGAGCTTAGAATCAAAAATAGAAAAACGACTTACTGATATCAATTATAAAAATAAAGGTTTTGATATAGAAAAAATAAAGGATGCGCGAATAAGTGTAGACATCTATCAAGAGAGTTACACTGGAGAAAAAACATCAAAATTGAGTGGAGGTTTGAAACTTGGTTTTGGAATGGTATCAGGATACTTATTATTTATGTTTATTATTATTTATGGTAACATGATTATGCGTAGTATTATTGAAGAGAAAACCAGTAGGATAATTGAAGTTATTATTTCATCTGTAAAACCTATGCAATTAATGCTTGGTAAAATATTTGGAACCTCATTAGCAGGAATTACTCAGTTTGTTATTTGGGTGTTATTGTTAAGTGTATTATCAATAGTCCTTTCTTCAGTTTTCGGTGTGAATATGTCTGAAATGCAAAATTCACCACAACAAGAGATGATGCAGGAGGCAATGAAAAATGGAGATATGCAACAAAAATTAAGTGTGTTGCTAAATGAGATTTATAATTTACCATTGGCCAACTTAATAGTTATGTTCCTATTATTTTTTATAGGAGGATTCTTATTGTATAGTTCATTATACGCTGCTATAGGTGCAGCAGTAGATAACGAAACGGACACACAACAATTCATGATGCCCATTATGGTGCCACTAATTTTGGCGGTTTATGTAGGAGGGTTTACTGTATTAGAAGATCCGCACGGAACGGTAGCGCAAGTATTTTCATTTATACCATTTACATCACCTGTAGTAATGTTAATGCGTATTCCTTTTGGAGTCCCTATGTGGCAACAAATAGTATCTGTACTTTTATTATTTACAACGTTTATAGGTACGGTATGGTTTGCATCTAAAATATACAGAGTGGGTATATTAATGTACGGTAAAAAACCGACTTATAAAGAAATATATAAGTGGTTAAAGTATTAAATTACATTTTAATTTTGGGCAAAAAAAAATCTTTGATAATTAATTATCAAAGATTTTTACCCCAAAAAAACTTACTTATCTATAACTTCTTATAGACGATGTAAATATATAATATATTGATATACTGTAAAATACCCAATATTGGGTATTTTTTGTTTTTAGTGGGTTTTATAACGAATAACCCTGCATTTTAACAGTTTAGTTGTTGATATTTATGAAATAAGTCGTTTTATTGGTTTTTAAAAAGAATTTTAAACTAGAGTATAATTATAAAAAAAATCTCTGTCAGAAAACTGACAGAGATTTTTACCCCAAAAAAACTTACTTATCTATAACTTCTTATAGACAGTGTAAATATATAATGTATTAATGTTTTGTGAAATACCTAGTATTGGGTATTTTTGGACAGAATTAATGTTTTTTCCAGGTAAACTTGCGCTTTGTCTATTTTATCGATTTACTGACTACTTGAGGAGTTTGTAGAAAAAGAAATTATTTTTATATAAAAAAAGTATCATATAAATGGAAAAAATTAAGGAGATATTAAATTACAGCTTTCAGTTAGGAGATAAGATTGACATTTCAGTAAAAACAATTTTAATTGTCACGCTTGTTTTTATTTTAACAGCTTACGCATTAAAATTATTTAGGAAATTAGTTACAAAAAAACTTCCTGAGCAAGATAAAGCAAAGTTTGGATCCGTTTTTTTGTTTGCTCGATACTTTGTTTATTTAATAGTTATCCTATTTACATTTGACAACATAGGGATAAACGTTTCTTCTCTTTTTGCCGCCTCAGCTGCATTATTAGTAGGTATTGGTTTTGCATTGCAAACCTTTTTTCAAGATATTATTTCGGGAATTATTATTTTGATTGACCAATCTGTCCATGTAGGTGATATTATTGAATTAGAAGGAAAAGTAGGACGTGTATCTGAAATAAAATTGCGTACCACTAGAGCCGTTACCATAGATAATAAAGTGTTAATTATTCCTAATCATAAATACTTAACTTCAAGTTTATATAACTGGACGGAAAATGGAGTGAAAACTCGTGAAAGTGTAACGGTAGGTGTGGCCTATGGTTCGGATTTAGAATTAGTAAAAAAACTATTACTTCAGGCGGCAACTACTCACTCAAAAGTATTAAAACATGCCAAGCCACTAGTGTTATTTACAAATTTTGCAGATAGTGCTTTAGAGTTTAAATTAATATTTACTCTGAGCAATAGTTTTGAAGCTGTTTTTGTTCAAAGTGATATTAGATTTGAAATAGATAGATTGTTTAGGGAGCATCAAATAAAAATACCTTTTCCGCAAAGAGAAGTGTATATAAATAAGTAAAAGAATTATAATATAGACCAAAAAAAAATCTTTGATAATTAAAATTATCAAAGATTTTTACCCCAAAAAAACTTACTTATCTATAAACTTCTTATAGATAGTGTAAATATATAACATATTGATACATTGTAAAATACCCAGTATTGGGTATTTTTTGTTTCAAGGAGTATTGCAACGAATAACATTGCGTTTTAACAATTTAAGTATTAATATTTTTGAAATAATTGATATTTAAGAAGAATTTTAGACTAAGAATGTAATTATAAAAAAAAAATCTCTGCCAGATAACTGACAGAGATTTTTTACCCCAAAAAAACTTACTTATCTATAACTTCTTATAGATAATGTAAATATATAACATATTGACATACTGTGAAATACCCATTGTTGGGTATTTTTGTTTTTAAAAATGGAATTTGTCTTAAAAAGATGTTTTTTATCGAGTTTATCAATTTCTTTAATATTGATATAGTAGTTTGCTTTATAGAATTGGATAATAATGTATCTTTAAATATTCAATCATTTTAAAATAATAGAATGTCAAAAATATTAGTAATTGAGGATGAAGCTGCAATTAGAAGAGTGCTCGTTAAAATTCTTTCAGAAGAAAGTAAATCATATCATGTAGAAGCTGCCGAGGATGGTTTAAAGGGAGTGGAAATGATTAAAAGTACTGATTATGATTTGGTTTTATGTGATATTAAAATGCCGAAAATGGATGGTATAGAGGTTCTTGAAGCTGTTAAAAAGATAAAGCCTGAAACGGCAATGGTGATGATATCTGGTCATGGTGATTTGGACACAGCGGTAAAAACTATGCGCATGGGTGCTTTTGATTATATTTCTAAACCACCAGATTTAAATCGATTATTAAACACTGTTCGGAATGCTTTAGATAATACGGAATTGGTTGTTGAAAATAAAAGATTAAAGAAAAAGGTTTCTAAAAAATATGAAATGATAGGCGAGAGTGCGTCTATTTCGAATATTAAAGAAATGGTTGATAAAGTTGCTCAAACTGATGCACGGGTGTTTATTACGGGACCAAATGGTACTGGAAAAGAATTAGTAGCGCACTGGATACATCAAAAGAGTCAGCGATCAAAGGGCCCCATGATTGAGGTCAATTGTGCTGCTATCCCTTCTGAATTGATAGAAAGCGAATTATTCGGTCATGTAAAAGGAGCATTTACTTCGGCAAATAAAGATAGAGCCGGGAAATTTGAAGCTGCAAACGGAGGAACAATCTTCTTAGATGAAATTGGTGACATGAGTCTTGCAGCCCAAGCTAAAGTATTACGTGCTTTACAAGAGAGTAAAGTACAACGTGTAGGTAGTGATAAAGATATTAAGGTAGATGTTAGAGTAGTTGCTGCCACTAATAAAGATTTGAAAAAAGAAATTGCTGAAGGAAACTTTAGAGAAGACTTATACCATCGTTTGGCAGTAATATTAATAAAAGTACCCGCATTAAATGATAGACGAGATGATATCCCGCTATTGGTACACCATTTTTCAGGTAAGATTGCAAGGGAGCAAGGAGTTGCAGAAAAAGAGTTTTCAAAAAAAGCAGTAAAATTATTGCAAGAATATGATTGGACTGGTAATATTCGTGAGTTGCGAAATGTAATTGAACGATTGATTATCCTCGGAGGAAAAGAGATATCAGAGCAAGATGTAAAATTGTTTGCTACTAAATAAACTAAAAAAGGCCAACTATAGTTGGCCTTTTTTAGTTTATTTTTTAACAGGTCTTTCTCTGTTTAAAGTGTCGTATTTTAAAAACCACATAGTAGAACCATCTGGCATTGTCCACTCATGATAAATATCAAAACCATATCTTCTGTATACAATCATATTTTTCCTGATTGATGTTTCAGTAAAAATAGGGAGTTGTTTATCATGTGCATCATTGTACACATCATCACGTAATTCAGCCATAGAAAATGAAGGAGCGTCTAAACCTTGGTAGTTAGGATTTACACCAGTAAACTCCCAATACATATACGGATCATTTTTTGGGCGTTGATTTTGAATATATTTTTGACGTTTAGAAATAGCCAAGGCTTTCTTGATTCCTGAAACCCCAAAAGCAAATTTCAAATCATTTATAAAATCACCAAAAGTTTTCTTATTGTTTTTTGGATCAATAATGTACGCAACACCAACCCCTTCTTTATTACTCGAAAGGTAAAGGCCATTTTTCTTTACTGCATTATGATATACATAAGCACCTAATTTTTTATAACGAGCTTCACGTTTGCTATCTTGTTTTACAAGTTGATCCCCTGCAGGAATAGCTTTAAATGCCTCTGTAATAATGTTTATAGTTTTCTCTGACATCAATCTTAATTTTAAAACGGTAAGATATTAAATTTTAATATATTTATAGGATTAAGTATATTAGAATAAACATAATTATTTATAAATTTATTGCCACCAGTGGGTTTAATACTACGAGGTTCGCTTCGCTAGTAAAGTAATAGCGTTAATTCATTCCTTGTGGGCTTTCTTCGAGGAAATTGACTTTAATTAATTTCAATATAAAAAGTATTGGGTATATACATATGAAAGATATAAACATAGAAAAGTATAAGGTTACTTCAACAATTAATTTATCTAATTATGAAACGAATGTTAGGTTAGATACCGATGATGAAGAGGTAAAAGATGAGCTTAAAAAAATACGAAGGAAACTAGGTAAACTGCAAGACACCTTGTATGCACATGGAAAATACAGTGTGTTAATTTGTTTGCAAGGAATGGATACAGCTGGAAAGGATAGTTTGATACGTGAAGTCTTCAAAGATTTTAATACCCGAGGAATTGTAGTTCACAGTTTTAAAGTACCTACTTCGTTAGAGCTTGGGCATGATTATTTATGGCGTCATTATATTGCGCTTCCAGCTCGTGGAAAATTTTCGGTTTTTAACAGAACACATTATGAAAACGTATTGGTAACTCGAGTTCATCCAGCATATATTTTAAGTGAAAATTTACCTGATGTAAAATCAATAACGGACATTAATGAAGATTTCTGGGAAAAACGTTTTGAGCAAATAAGGAATTTTGAAAAGCATCTTTCTGAAAACGGAACTATAATCTTTAAATTTTTCTTAAACTTAAGTAAGTCCGAACAAAAAAATCGGTTATTGCGTCGTATTGAATTGAAAGAGAAGAATTGGAAATTTTCTCCAGGAGATTTAAAAGAGCGGAAATTATGGAATAATTATCAGGAATGTTATCAAGATGCTATTAATAGAACATCAACAGAAAAAGCTCCATGGTATATCATTCCTGCAGATCATAAGCCTTCAGCTAGATATATAGTAGCTAAAACAATTTATGATAGCTTAAAGCAATTTAATGATATTGAAGAACCTGAATTAAGTGCTAAGATTAAAGCCAATTTAGCCCAGTATAAAAAAGAATTAAACGAAGAATGAAAAACAATATACTAATAATCGCATTATTTTTTAGTCTAGGGATTTTTGCACAATCAGATGATGCACAAATGTTAAAAAACATTTATGATACTTCATTACTCAATGGTAAGTCATATGATTGGTTAAATCATTTATCAAATCAAATTGGAGGAAGGTTATCGGGGTCTTACAATGCTGAAAAAGCAGTTAAGTATACAAAGGAACAACTAAATGAGTTGGGACTTGATAAAGTTTGGTTACAACCTGTAATGGTTCCTAAATGGATTAGAGGGGCAAAAGAATATGCCTATGTTCAAACAGCTCCAGGAAAATCTACGACAGTTCCAATTTGTGCTTTAGGAGGTTCCGTATCTACTCCATTAGGAGGGTTAAAAGCAAGGCTTGTTGAAGTGAAAAGCTTTGAAGAATTAGAGCAGTTGGGAAAAGAAAAAATAGCAGGTAAAATAGTATTTTATAACAGACCAATGCAATCAGAATTATTAAATACTTTTCAAGCCTATGGTGGTTGTGTGAACCAGCGTTACAAAGGTGCTGAAAAAGCAATTGAATATGGAGCAGTAGGAGTTTTGGTGCGTTCAATGAATTTGCGTTTGGATGATTATCCTCATGCAGGGTCTATGACGTATGGTGATGTGTTTGTTTCAAAACGGATTCCCGCAGCTGCAATTAGTACCAATGGAGCCGAATTGCTAAGTACAATGTTACAATTGGATCCTAATATTGAGTTTTATTTCGCACAACATTGTAAACAGTTAAAGGATGTGCAATCTTATAATGTTATTGGTGAAATTACAGGGAGTACATATCCTAATAAAATAATGGTTGTAGGGGGGCATTTAGATTCTTGGGATTTAGGAGATGGCGCTCATGACGATGGTGCGGGTGTAGTACAATCAATGGAAGTGTTACGTTTATTAAAACAAACTGGATATAAACCAAAACATACAGTTCGGGTAGTATTGTTTATGAATGAAGAGAATGGTTTGCGTGGAGGAAAAAAATATGCAAAAGTGGCAGCCGAAAAATTCGAAAACCATGTGTTTGCTTTGGAAAGTGATTCGGGTGGCTTTACTCCAAGAGGTTTTTCTTTTGATTGTTCTAATGAAAATTTTGATAAAGTACTTTCATGGAAAACCTTATTTAAACCTTACTTAATACATTATTTTGAAAAGGGTGGAAGCGGTGCAGATATTGGTCCGTTAAAAGGAGATAATGTGTTGTGTGGTTTACGACCAGATTCGCAACGTTATTTCGATCATCATCACGCAGCTAATGATACTTTTGAACATGTAAATAAAAGAGAGTTGGAGCTAGGTGCTGCAACGATGACTTCATTGGTTTATTTGTTTGATAAATATGAAGTAATTCAGAATATGAAAATTAAAAAATAGGATGTTAAACTATTCCACATATGTACATTCGAATAGTTCAGAATGGGTAACATTTATTCATGGAGCAGGGGGTAGTTCTTCTATTTGGTATAAACAAATACGTTCATTTAAAAAACATTTTAATGTATTGGTATTGGATTTAAGAGGGCATGGAAATAGTAATCCAGTTTTAAAAGATGCATTGAATTCAAAATATACATTTGATATAATTACAGCTGATATTATTGAGCTTCTGGATTATTTGAAAATTTATAAGTCACATTTTATTGGTATTTCTTTAGGAACGATTTTAATACGAGATTTAGCAGAAAAACAGCCTGAAAGAGTACTTAGTATGATTTTGGGAGGAGCAATTATGAAACTAAATTTCAGGTCACAAATATTGATTAAATTAGGGGTTGTATTTAAGTCAGTAATGCCTTATATGATATTGTATAAGCTTTTTGCTTTTATAATAATGCCAAGGAAAAATCATGAAAATTCAAGGTCATTATTTGTGCGTGAAGCGAAAAAAATGAATCAGAAAGAATTTATTAGATGGTTTAAACTTACGTCAGAGATAAATCCTTTATTGCGTTTTTTTAGAGCCAAGGATATAAAAATCCCTACGTTATATGTCATGGGAGATGAAGATTATTTGTTTTTACCTGTTATTAAAAAAATAGTACCTGCTCATACGTATACAAAATTATGTGTAGTTAAAAACTGTGGACATGTAGTAAATGTTCAGCAACCGATTGTGTTTAATGAAAAGGCTATAAAATTTATTAATGATTGTCTTTTTCATGAAGATAATGATTTTTAAAAGTCAATAACTTACATTTGTAATCTCAAACAAATCACATTGACACTTACCACTTATACTAAAGAATTTCGCTACAATTTAAAACTTGCTTATCCAGTTATATTGGGTATGGTAGGGCATACGATGGTGGGATTGATTGATGATATTATGGTAGGAAAAATTGGTACAACCGAGCTTGCTGCAGTTTCATTAGGGAATAGTTTTTTATTTATTGCTATGTCCTTGGGAATAGGGTTTTCAACGGCAATCACTCCTTTAGTAGCTGAAGCCGATGGGGAAGGTAATATAGCAAAAGGAAAGGCAGCTTTCAAACATGGATTATTTTTGTGTACTGTTTTGGGTACAGTATTATTTGGGTCGATATTGTTTTCTAAGCCATTAATGTATCATATGAAGCAGCCAGCTGAAGTGGTAGCTTTAGCAATTCCCTATTTAGAAATAGTAGCATTCTCATTAATACCAATGATTATGTTTCAAGC
>Ga0209291_1003885_pt1 | contig 10683 bp, 6 predicted proteins | sample GOMGulsemesocosm_FD_184633 | JGI IMG/M metagenome (GOLD analysis project Ga0209291, IMG submission 184633) | Methane-oxidizing microbial communities from mesocosms in the Gulf of Mexico - GOM9B Gulf of Mexico (SPAdes) (version 2) | ecosystem: Environmental > Aquatic > Marine > Cold seeps | place... | reverse complement strand
TCTTCTATCTGGGTTAGTTCTTTCTATTGTAGAATGACAACTAACACAGTTATTAGCATATACTATTTTACCAGCCTTCGCTTTTTCCGCATCAATAGCTTCTAGGTGCTGTTCAGGCCATTTTGGAGACCATAAACTTTCCATCCATTTTTCTAATCTTCCTAAATTGGCAACTTTTGCTGAAGACGGATAAAGCACTCCTGGTTTAATATCTAAAGTTCCAAACACACCTAACACCTCTCCTACATTTCTACCAATGGGTCCTGCCCCATGATTTGAAAGAAGACCATTCCATTGTACTAAATTTGATTGCGGGGTATCCCATAAAAATGGATACGATACCGGAGCATTAGGCTCTTCTTTATTTTCAGGAATATTTAAATCATGAGCTGTTACCATATTAAAAATTTGTCCAAAGGCATCAACTCTTGAAAACCCATATGGATTGGTGGTTTCATTTAAAGCATTTCTGCTTTTTAACTCTTCAGTAGCTTTAAAAAATGAATCCTTAAGTTCCATTGCCGATTCCTTACTGTAATCATCTCCCAGTACGTTTTTAGCAAATCTCTCAAACTTACTAATATCTGCAACTGTTGTGTGCATAGCTTTTTCCATATCTTGAAAAAAGGATTGATAATCGGCCATAGCAGGAGCTCCATCAATAATCATTGTCGTTTCGCCATATTTTACTTGTCCTGTATGACAAGCAGCACAATTTACTCCCACATAATCAACACCTTTATCTTTATTTTTCATAAAACCAATAGGTAAACCATCAGGATTTAATATAGATGGATCTTGAGGTATATATTTATACTTATTTATGTTTTTAGCGCTTCTAAAAAGGTCCGTAGAACTCTCTTTTTCCAACCATAAAAACCAATTATAACGCATGATTAAAGAACCTTGGGTTGTAAACCAGAAATTTTGCTGTACCTCCTTGTCCCAACCTTGTTCAAGTTGAACCATTTTAGAAGTAGTTGCTGATGCAATATCTTGTGAATTACTTTCTTTTATTTCAGTATACTGATTTGTTTCACCTTTACAATTTATAAGTAACAGCATGAATAACAAGCATAAAGCAACTAACGGTATTTTGTTTTTTAAAAGCATAAAAAAGGTTTTTTGTAAATGATTTTTATTTATGAATATTTGGTAGCATCGTAAATATATCAGGTTTTTCATCCTTCAACAAAACTTATAAAATAACGGCCGTTAATTACAGTAAGGAATACTTGGTTTTAAATACAGGTATTTATACGGGGTTTATTTAAGCCCTATTGAATTGAATATATTACTAAAAAAATAGGATGAATTATTAAACTAAAATTGTGCTAATCGCAAATTAACTTATAACCAAAACCACGAACATTTACAATTTGTATCGTATCATCTTGTTTTAATTTTTTACGTAACTTGGTAATGAACACATCCATACTACGTGCATTAAAAAAATCATCATCACCCCAAAGCTCTTTTAATACTTTTGAACGGTCAAGTACTTTATTTTTATGCTGCAGCAAATGGTGTAATAAATGCGCTTCCCGATGTGTAAGAGTAACTTTTTCTTCAGTTAAATATTGTAAGGTCTGTTTTGGGAAATCAAAATTATAATTCCCTATACCTGAATATGTAGCGCTTTTTTGAACTTTTGATCGGTTTAACAAATTATTTATTCTAACAATTAGCTCTTCCATGCTAAATGGTTTTTTCAAATAATCATTTCCACCAATACTAAACCCTTCAACCACATCTTTAGTTTGTGATTTTGCTGTTAGGAATATAATTGGAATAGCATCATTTTCTAAACGAATTTCCTTTGCTAAAGTAAACCCATCTTTTATAGGCATCATTACATCCAATACCAATATATCTATGATTTCCTTTTGAAATATTTTATATGCTTCTTCTCCGTTTACAGCCAAATACACCTTAAAGTTTCTGGTTTCTAAACTTTCTTTGATTATTTGACCTAATGAAGGTTCATCCTCTGCCAACAATATGTTTACTAACTTATTCATTTGGAAGCGTTATTTTAAAAATGGTTTTACTTTTCTTTAATTCCAATTGAATAGAACCATTGTGCTTTTCAATAATTTTTTTAGTGTAATACAAACCAATCCCAAATCCTTTTATATCATGCCTGTTTCCTTTTGGCACTCTATAAAATTTCTCAAACAATTTTTCTTTATGTGCTTTAGTTAACCCATTTCCATTGTCTGAAATTAGTATGTCAAAAGCATCGTTTTCCTGTTTTAATTCAACTAAAATAGAATCACCTCCATACTTTATGGCATTATCAATTATATTATTGATAGCATTTTCAAAATGGAACACATCTACATTGCCATAAATATCATCCGAAGTTGTTACAAATTTTAATTCTTTTGCCGAAACTGTAACTTGAAATTTATCTACAGTTGTTTTTAATAAGACTGCAATATTTATTTCCTCTTTATTCAATACCAAATTATCACTATCCAACGTTGCAGTTTCAAGTAATTTTTCAACCATCATATTTAATTTTGACAATTGATTTACGGACATATCTAAATACCTATTCGTTTTATCACTATGCTCTGTTTCATCAAAATCTTTAATACTTTCTAATGCAACTAAAATAGTAGCAATTGGGGTTTTAAACTCATGAGTAATGTTACTTATCAAATCGTTTTTCACTTCGGCTAATTGCTTTTGATGTCTGATTGTTTTTAGTAAATAAAACAAACAAGCTACAACAGCCAGTACTAATAGCGTAGAAATAAGAATTCCAACAAAAATTCGTTTTAATATTGTTCTAATTACATTAGTAAAATACATCTTTAATTTACTATTGTGTGGTAAAAAAGATGATTTAGATTCTACTGTTAACTCTGAGTTATTATTTATTATAGATTTCGCATTCTTAATTTCCCCAAACTTGCTCAATATTAAAAGGTTGTAATCAACAGTTATATTTTTTCTTTTCAATTCATCTTTTAACAATACACTAATACGCTCAATATTAATTGTATCATTTGATAGACGCATCATTACTTTTGCAGTTAATAGTTCAAAATCTTTTTTATTTAAGGAATCTAGCCCTGTAGATTTTATTGCTTTCAATATTTTCCTGTCTCCTATCCATTCCTCTGTAGTAGTTATCCCATTATCATCAGTAATTAACACAGTGTCTTTTTCTATTGTTTGAAATATTGCTACATGTTCTATTTCATTAATTCTAACGGAATCAAGAATAGTATCCTGTTGCTTTATATTAATATCCTGAAATAAACGATCATAAATCGTATCTCCATCCACTATTACATTCTCATTAATCTCACCTTCATTAAAACTAAACTTGTATGTAGTATTTTCAGCTAAGTTAGAATAATAGGCGTCTACCGCATTATCCAAACTAATTTGTACATCATTAATCAATTGCTGCTTATTAATTAAGTAGTTTTTATAGTTCCAATAAGATTGAATACCAATAGTTGCAAGTATTACGACTATAATAATATTTAAAATCCATTTATATTTTAAATCATTCATACTTCAAAAGTAATAGTTAAATAACTGCTAAACCAACCACTTAACACTAGTTAACACAAGTTAACTATAAAAATCTATTTTGCTTAGCATCTTTGCAAAGTCAACAATTAAAAAAACGAACAAAATGAAAAACACAGTTACATTACTCTTAGTAGTATTATTAGCAGGACCTTTAACTGCACAAAATTTTCAAGGAAAAGCGACCTATAAATCTAAAAGAAAATTAGATATAAAATTGGATAGTACTCAAGTAGACTCAGGTATGCACAAGAAAATGATGGAAATGCTTAAAAAGCAATTTGAAAAAACATTTGTCTTAACTTTCGATAAAGATGAATCTGTTTATAAAGAAGAAGAAAAACTTAGCAAACCACAAGGCCCAAGTAATATGGAAATGGTAATGATAAATACTGGAGGTTCAGATATTCTTTATAAAAACACAAAAGAAAATAGATACACCAACCAAAATGATGTTTTTGGAAAAATCTTTTTAATTCAAGATAATCTTGAAAAACTAGATTGGAAATTGGGGAGCGAAACAAAAAACATTGGAGAATACACTTGCTACAAGGCAACTTTAAAAAGGGAAGTAGAAGATATAGAAAATCGTATCAGTTTTAACGCTGATCATGAGCAAGATGAAAACACAACTCCAAAAATGAAAGAAATTACAATTACAGCTTGGTACACTCCAAAAATACCTGTGAATAACGGACCAGGAAACTATCATGGTTTACCAGGATTAATATTAGAAGTTAATGATGGCACTGAAACAATAATCTGTAATAAAATTGTAATGAATCCTAAAAATAATATCGCTTTAAAAGAACCTAACAAAGGAAAAGTTGTTTCTAAAGAAAAATTTGAAACTATCATTGATAAAAAAATGAAAGAAATGGAGGAGAGACGTAGTTTTAATAGCAGAGATGGGGAAAACATTGAAATAATAATCGGTGGTTAATTTCTTTAACAAATATTTAACATTACACAATTAAACCTTTGATCAAAAAGATGTTCTAACACTGTAACATAAAACGAAATGAATCGTCTTATTGTCGTACATCAAAAACTAAACCCACTTGTGGGTTAAAAAACAGATCAAAAATGAAACTTATTGTAACTACTTTTTTAGCTTTATTTTCAGCAACACTGTTTGCTCAGGATTTTCAAGGACAAGCAACTTATAAATCCAAAACCTCAGTTGACATGGATCAATGGGGAGGCGGAAACATGTCCCCAGAAAGAAAGAAAATGATGGCTGAACGAATGAAAGGTATGTTTGAAAAAACATATGAGCTAACATTCAACAAAACAGAATCTATCTACAAAGAAGAAGAAAAATTATCTGCACCTGGTCAAGGAGGTAGTAGATGGGGAGGAATGATGAGTAGTTTTACTCCAGGAAAACAATATAAAAACATTAAAGACCAGCTAGTATTGCAAGATCAAGAATTCTTTGGAAAGCAATTTTTAATAAAAGATTCTTTACCAAAGTTAACTTGGAAAATGGAAAGTGAAACAAAGCAAATTGGTCAATACATGTGTTTTAAAGCTACGACAGTAAAAAAAGTTGATGAAATGGACTGGAGAAGTATGCGTAGAAGAGGTAGAAAAAACGACAAAGAAGAAAAAGCTAAAGACTCTACTGAAACAAGTAATGACCCAATGAAGGAAATAGAAACCCCTAAAGAAACTGTCGTTACTGCGTGGTATACAATGCAAATCCCAGTGAGTCAAGGTCCAGGAGAATACACAGGATTACCAGGGTTAATTTTAGAAGTAAATGCGGATAAAACCACCATTTTATGTACTAAAATAGTTTTAAATCCTAATGAGAAAAAAGAGATAAAAGCTCCTTCTAAAGGAAAAGTCGTTACCCGAAAAAAATACAACGACATTGTAAAAAAGAAAATGGAAGAAATGAGAGAAATGTACGGTGGCCGTGGAAGAAGAGGTGGCGGAAGAGGACATTAATCATTCTAAAGTATCAAAAAAAACACTATTCAATAGTAGTAAAAACCAAATCAAAAAATATTAATGAAACATTTATTAACAGCGCTACTACTAATAGTAGCTAGCTATTCCTTTGCTCAAATTAAAGTAGAAGGAACTGTAAAAGACAGTATCGGAAATCCATTAGATTTAGCCAATGTAATTGCAATAAATCAAGAAACAAAAGCACTAGACTCGTATGGAATAACCAATGATAAAGGACGCTACAAGCTTAACCTAAAGAAAAACACTGCTTATAAACTACAAGTAAGTTATATCGGAATGAAGAGCTTTGAAGAAATTATTAATACAAAAGAAACTAACATTTCTAAAAGTTTTAATTTAGTTGAAGACAACACCCTAGATACAGTTGAACTTACCTATGAAATGCCCGTTACCATAAAAGGAGACACCTTAATATATAATGCGGATTCTTTTAAAAACGGAACTGAACGTAAATTAGAAGACGTCCTAAAAAAACTACCAGGAGTTGAAATTAACGATGATGGACAAGTAGAAGTTGAAGGAAAAGTAGTTGGAAAAGTAATGGTTGAAGGAAAAGAATTCTTTGATGGTGATTCAAAATTAGCTACAAAAAATATTCCCGCAAATGCCGTAGATAAAATTGAAGTTTTAAGAAACCATTCTGAGGTAGGACAACTAAGCGGTGTACAAAATAACCAAGATAACATTGCATTAAACATTAAGCTTAAAGATGGAAAGAAAAACTTTTGGTTCGGAACTGTAACTGCCGGAGGAGGGATTTCTGATGATGATGGGTTGTATATAGCGCAGCCTAAGTTATTTTATTATAGCCCTGAGTATAGTATTAATTTTATTGGTGATTTAAACAACATTGGTGAAGTAGCTTTTACACGTCGTGATTACTACAACTTTACCGGTGGCTTCAAAAACCCAAGTAGACAAAGTGGAACAAATATCAGTCTTGGAAATAACGATCTAGGCTTTTTAACACTACAGAACAATAAAGCAAAAGACATCAATACCAAATTTGGTGCTGCGAACTTTAGTTTTGCACCTAATAAAGCATTGGACTTAAGTGGTTTTGGAATTTTCTCTAGTAGTAGAAACGAATTACAAGAAAATAACACAGTACAATATACTGATGATGACAATCCTGCTACACCATTAACACCTAATGAATCTACTCAGAACAGTACTTCTCAAAAAAGTGATTTGGCAATGCTAAAACTAAGTGCTAAATACAAGCCTAATAGCAATAATCAATTAGATTATGACATCCTTGGAAGAACCTCTAAAGAAACTCAGTATCAAAACACTTCATCTTCTGTGTTAGGCAGAATTGATCAACAGGAGGAGGCAAACCCGTATAGTATTAATCAGAATTTAAGTTACTACTATACTCTAAACGAGAAAAATATTTTCTCATTAGAAGCGCAATATTTGCTACAAAACGAAGATCCATTTTACAATGCTGTTCTAGAAAACAATACTGATCCATCAATAACTGATCCTTATGATAATACTGCTACAAATTTAGGATTAGATCAAACTCTTAGTAATTACAATGTAAACCAAGAAAAACGTGTAAAATCAAATCAAGCAGATGCAAAACTAGATTATTGGAATATCATTAATGACAAAAGTAATATTAATATTACCGTAGGGAACTTATATAGCTCACAGAAATTCAATACAAATATTTTTCAATCCCTGAACAACGGAAGTGCTATTTCTCCAACACCTGCGAATGGAGGTGTAACCGACAATAAAACAAACTATACTTTTAATGATGCTTATTTAGGATTACATTATCGTTTTATAACTGGTAAATTCACATTCACGCCTGGAGTTTCTGGTCATGCATATAGTGCTAAAAATAAGCAATATGGAGTAACACATACTGATAATTTCTTTAGAGTTTTACCTGATTTCAATACAAGAATTCAATTAAAGAAGTCTGAGAATATCAATATTAATTACAGTATGAAAACTAATTTTACCGATGTAACACAATTGGCAAGGGGTATTGTTATGAATAATTATAATTCTTTCTTTTCAGGTGAACCTACATTAGAAAGTGCTCTATCACACAATGTAAACCTGAGTTATTTTAGTTTTAATATGTTTAATTATACCAATGTATTTGCTAATATTAGTTACAATAAAAATATCAACGGAATTAGAACTATATCTACTCCCGGAAGTGTAATTAGAACTAGTACTCCTTTTAATTCTGACTTTTCAGATGAAAGCGCAAGTGCTAGTGGTAGGTTTCAAAGATCATTTGGAAAACTAAGAGCTACTGCAAGTGGTAACTTCAGTTATTCTAAGAACACTAATTTCTTTGGATTAACCCCTATTGAATACGAAAATTATACACAAACTTATAGAGCACAATTAAGAACTAATTTTAAAACTGCTCCTAATGTTGAATTAAGCTACAGACACACAATTCAGGATAACGATCAAGGTTCAACAAGATCTAAATTCTACACTAAAGCCCCATCTATAAACTTTGACGCCCTAATTTGGAAGGTATTGACGTTTAAAACTGAGTACACTTATAACAATTTCAGTGATGAGTTTAAGACATTAAACAGCTATCAATTTTGGGATGCCTCTTTAGCGTATAGAAAGAATCAAGATAGTAAATGGGAATTTGAATTAAAAGCTAGTAATTTACTAGACACTAGATCTCAAACAAATTCAAACATCAGTAGTTTTTCTACTAGTGTAACTGATTATTATATTCAACCTCGTTTTTTAACTGCGAGAGTAATTTACAGTTTATAAAACAAGAGATTAGCTAATACAAAAAAGCCCTTTGATTAAATCAAAGGGCTTTTTTTTTAATATCTTTAGTATTCCTTACCAATCTATTGGGCGATAGTCTTTTAAAAACTTACCGCACCAATGTTTTCCTGAATTGATACCATCAATTAACGGATCAAGTACTCTTGCAGCGCCATCAACGATATCCAATGGTGGTTGAAAATCATGTACTTCAACTTTACTTTTTGATAACTCTGCAGGATCCTCATCAGTTACCCAACCAGTATCTACAGCATTCATATACACCCCATCTTTAGCAAAATCTAAAGCTGATGTATGCGTCATCATATTTAAAGCCGCTTTTGCCATATTGGTATGAGGGTGACGATCTTCTTTGAAGAATCTATGAAATTTCCCTTCCATAGCAGAAACATTTATAATATGCTTTTTACCTGTATTTTCGCTACGCATTAATTTTGCAAGTCTGTTACATAATACAAAGGGAGCTACAGCATTTACTAGCTGTACTTCTATCATTTCAGTAGTTTCAATTTCTCCTAGTTTTAAACGCCAACTATTTGTTTTACGTAAATCTACTTGTTGCAAATCGGCATCCAATTCACCTTCTGGAAATACTTCACTAGCTTGTAACGAATTGTCAAAACTATATGGTATTTGTGATAGTTTAGCTGATGAACGTATTCCTATTCCTGGTTCTGGCCCGTGCCATGAAACTGGTAGTGTATTATTTTTTTCAGCTGCTGCATTAGTAGTTAATTCTTCTAATTCCTGTAAACATGAATTGTGATCCGCTAGTAAATCTTGTGCGAATTGCGGTAATGATTCAATAGGCTTTTCTTCCTTATTCATTAAATGTTGATAGAATCCAGCTGGCCTTCTTACTGTTTGTGCTGCATTGTTAATTAAGATATCCAAACGATCATATTGTTGTTCTATGAAATTACAGAAAATTTCAACACTAGGAATATGACGTAAATCCAACCCATGTATTTTTAATCTGTGCCCCCATTCCGAAAAATCTGGTTCTTTAGAATAACGCAATGCCGAATCTACAGGAAAACGTGTAGTAGCAACTACAGTTGCTCCTGAACGTAATAAGATTAAAACAATATGGTATCCTATTTTTAATCGTGAACCAGTAACTACTGCTACTTGCCCTGTTAAATCAGCCGTCTGAAAACGCTTTGCGTAATTAAAATCGGAGCATTCAGGACACATGGTATCATAAAAATGGTGCATTTTAGTGTACACCGTTTTACATACATAACAATTTCTAGGAGATTCTAATTCTCCTATTTCCTCATCTTTAGGTATTTCTAAAAGTGTAGGTGCAATAAAAACTGTGGCTTCTCGAGCACTACGTATTCCTGTTTTCTTACGCACATGTTTATCGCGCTCAATCATTTTACGCTTTGCAGCTTTTTTGGCATCTTTTCGTCTTTGCTGAAACTTATCTCTATTTGGTCTAGAGAGCATTCCTGCAGCTTTCAATAAAGCGATACGTTTTTCTTCAGGAAGTTCAAATACTTGATTGGTATTTTCGGATAACTTTTCTAAAATAACAATACATTTTTCAATGTCTTCATTACTCACTTCGGTATACACCTCTTCATTAATTTGCGCCATAGTAATGAACGTTAAGATTTATTTGCCAATTGTCCACAAGCTGCATCAATATCCTTTCCTCGAGAACGACGAACAGTTGCTGGAATTCCATTCTTTTCTAATTGATGTAAATACTCATCAACCATACTTCTGTCTGCTTGTTGAAAAATCCCATCATCAATAGGATTGTATTCTATAATATTAACCTTACAAGGCACATAACTACAAAATTTTAATAATGCAGTAATTGCTTCCTGATTATCATTAATTCCTTTCCAAACGATATATTCATAGGAAATTCTACTCTTCGTTTTTGCATACCAATACGCTAAAGCCTCTCGTAAATCTGCTAGCGGAAAAGTTTCATTAAATGGCATTATCTTAGTTCTTACCTCATCTATAGCAGAATGTAACGAAACTGCTAACTTGAATTTCACTTCATCATCAGCCATTTTCTTAATCATTTTAGGAACACCTGATGTAGAAACAATAATACGCTTTGGCGACATCCCTAATCCTTCCGGGGAAGTGATCATATCAATTGCTTTAATAACATTATTATAATTCATTAAAGGCTCTCCCATTCCCATAAAAACTATGTTAGACAACGGACGATTGAAATACAATTTACTTTCTTTATCTATAGCCAACACCTGATCGTAAATTTCATCAGGATTTAGATTACGCATACGTTTTAAACGAGCAGTTGCACAAAACTGACAATCCAAACTACACCCCACTTGACTTGACACACAAGCAGTAGTTCTCGTTGCT